>Ga0214917_10005297_pt1 | contig 13845 bp, 14 predicted proteins | sample LL_1208_BB_MetaG_FD_177983 | JGI IMG/M metagenome (GOLD analysis project Ga0214917, IMG submission 177983) | Freshwater microbial communities from Lake Lanier, Atlanta, Georgia, United States - LL_1208_BB | ecosystem: Environmental > Aquatic > Freshwater > Lake | place: USA: Georgia | collected... | reverse complement strand
TCCGGGCAGGCCGGAAGAGGCCTGGGGGTCATCACGCCGCTTTTCCCGATTTTGGAGGAGGACAAGGTCTCCAGGGCATGACACGCGGGGCGGTTGCGCCCGGGTTCGGTTTTGGGCATTTTGATTGCTTTAAGGAGATTCATTCATGAGCACAAAGTACGCCCATCCCGAAGCCCTGGTGGAGACCGAGTGGCTGTCCCAAAACCTCCACGATCCGGGTATCCGAATCGTGGAGAGCAATGAAGACGTCCTCCTGTACGACACCGGGCATATTCCCAACGCGGTGCACATCGATTGGCGCCGCGATCTTCAAGATCCGTTGGTGCGCGATTACATCAGTCCCAAGGCTTTTGCCGAACTTTGTGCGCGCAATGGCATCTCCCCGGACACCACGGTGGTTTTTTATGGGGACAAATCGAACTGGTGGGCCTGTTACGCCCTCTGGGCTTTCCGCCTGTTCGGTCACACCAAGGTAAAGATCCTAAACGGTGGCCGCGACAAGTGGGTGGCGGAGAAGCGGCCGCTCACCCGCGACAAGGTGGCGGTGAAGCCGGCCACGTATCCCGCCCCGCCCCGGCGCCTGGATGCGGAGATCCGCGCCTTTTATGAGGACGCTTTAGCCTTCAGTCAGGGAAAGAAACCGTTGATCGACGTCCGCTCACCCGGTGAGTTCAAGGGAGAGGTCACCCACATGCCGGAATATCCGCAAGAGGGGGTGCTGCGGGGCGGACATATTCCCGGGGCGAAAAGTGTGCCGTGGAAAACGGCGGTGAAGGAGGACGGAACCTTCAAATCCGCCGAGGAGTTGTCGAAAGTCTACCTCGAAGGATGTCAGCTATCCCCGGACAAAGAAGTCGTCGCCTATTGCCGGATCGGAGAGCGGTCGAGCCACACCTGGTTTGTGTTGAGTTATTTGTTGGGCCTGAAAAAAGTGCGCAACTATGACGGTTCCTGGACGGAGTGGGGCAACCGGGTAAGGGCGCCGATCGAGCGCTCGCCCTAGTTCTGCTTTAACAAAACGCCTGTCAGTCCGGGCAGGGTCACCTCAGCCTTGTTCTGGGCCTGTTTTACGGAAATCTCCCCGACCGGCCCGCTGGAAGTAAAGAACGGCTGAAAGGACGGAGGAGTGCTGCCGTCCGTCGTTCCCACGACAAATCGGAAGGTTTGGGGGGATTCCGAGCGATTGAAAACGGCGACCAGGTTTTCATAGCCTGTGCGGGCAAGGGCAAAAGTACGGGTGCTGTTCTCCGCTCCAATCACCCGAAATTCTCCATCGATCAAGACCGGATGCTTTTTGCGTAGGGCGATCGCTTCCCGGTAAAAGGCATGCAGAGAAGCGTCGAAGTTCACATCATCGTTCCGCTCGGGCTGTCCGCCCGGGCTGATTTTCTGGGGTTCAAACTTCAAATCCTCCCAGACCATTGGTTGACGATCGTCGGGGTCATCCGCGCCCCACATGCCGGCTTCCGAACCGTAGTATAAATAAGGGGCCCCCGGATAGACCATCTGGAAAAGAACCAGCATTCTTTGAAGTTTTCTTTCCGCCTCGTTGGGTTTGCGAACCAAGTAGGGCCGCTCGTGGCTTCCGGCGTGAACATCCGTGTCGTAGGAAAAATCGTGGGTGGAAGAGTAGTACGGCCGATCCCGATTCACCACCATGGTGGCCATGCGGGCGGTATCATGGGAGTCAAAGAGGTTCTGGAGCAGGGGTTGCTGTTCAGGGGGGAAGCGTTTTCTTCGTTCTTCCATAGTCTGGATGAATTCCTTGATGGGCAACACGCCATCGATCAAGCCTCCCTTGATGGGAATGCTGAAAGAGTAATAATTCATGACCCCGTCAAACTTGCCCTCTTTCACAAAGTTGGGGGCATCCTCCACCCAGATCTCCGGGGTGGTGTAGGCAAGGGGATTCAATTGCTTTACATAGGCGTTCCAATCCGCCCAAAACCCCGTCCCCACTTCGTTGGCCACATCCAAGCGCCAACCGTCAATACCGTCAGAGGGATCCCCATCGCCATTGGGATCCATCCAGCGTTTGGTGATGGCGAAGAGATATGCTTTTACGTCCGGATGAAGATTTTTTCGGCCCTGGTTGTCGGTTACCTCGGAAAACTCCGGCATCGTTTTCACCCCCCACCAGCCATCGTAATCAAACTCATCCCGATCCTTGGTTTTGGGGTCATCAAAACACTTCACATGGAACCATTGGACAAAGGGCGACTGTTCCTGGTTTTTTTTTAGATCCGCGAACGCAAAAAAGTCAGGCGAGCAATGGTTGAAGACGCCGTCCAGGATCACATGTATCCCCCGGAGATGGGCTTGCCGGATCAACTCGAGAAACATTTTGTCGGCCGCGGTCCATTTCCAGGTTTCCGGATTGGCTGTCTCGCCGGCCACCATGGCCTTGTCGCTTTCAGGATCCGGACCGAAATGAGGGTCGGCGTGATGAAAGGAGCGGGCATCGTATTTGTGAAGGGAAGGTGATTCGAAGACCGGGTTGAGATAAAGGGCCGTGATTCCCAAATCTTTCAGATAATCGAGCTTGTCCAAGATGCCCTGAAAATCCCCTCCGTAACGTCGGTGGGCATTGGTTCCGTATACATCTCCGGCCAATTCCTTTTCCCAATCCGCGAGGGCGTACCACTCCTTGGTCCAAGGGCTTACGGACCATCGGGTCCTTATCTTCTCCGGAACACGACCATATTCGGCAGTTGGATCATTCTTGGGATCTCCGTTCCGAAACCGGTCCGGAAAAATCTGATACCAGACGGCTTGGCGGGCCCAGATCGGGTCCTTGTTTTCCTGGCCCGTGGCCAACTGAGACCAACCGGCGGATGTTGCAAAGATCCAAAAACAAATCCAAGCCATCTTTGCATCATGGCAAAGGACTTTTGCCGGGCGAGCGTCTTATAAAGCCTCTTGTCTCTGACAGGATATGATAACAGAATTACCCCTAACGGTACTTATGGAAAACGAGTCCCTGTCGAGCCCTGCGGAAAGGGCAGTTGTTTTGGGAATCAGGCTTTTTCGGCTGGCGGGAATCCTTTTGTTGGCCTTTTTTCTTTTTGAAACTTTCGGCTCCCTTGGAGAGCTGCAGCTTCGTAACCCTCTCTCTGAATTAAAATTTTCATCCCAACTCACCGACCGAATCCCTCTCGGGTTTTTGGGCATCGTTTTCCTTCTTTGTCATCCAAGGTTTCTGCGAAAAAAGCCCGAGGCGTTGGCCCTTATAATCGTTTCTCACCTCCCGGCCGTTTTGGCGGTGATTTACCTCTTACTGGTTCCCGTGGCCATGAATGCCTCGGCCAATCTCTTTCGGAACGCCTCTTACGGACTCACCAACCAGGTAGAGGAACAGGTCAAAAAGGTGAAATCCGTTCTGGACGCCACCCTCAACCTGACGCCGGACCAGCAACAGGCCATGGTGGATCGCTACAATCAGGCCAACCCCAAAAAACAGCCGGTAGATTTGGCGGGATTCCTCAAGACTCTCCGAGATGAGGTCAAGGCTTCGGAGCAAAGACTTGAGGGGGAGAGAAAATCGGTTCTCCAAGCCCAGAAAAACAACCTCTACAGCGCGCAATTTTTGCAGGCGATCAAATGCCTGCTTGGTTCGGCCTGCCTGTTTGTTTTATGGAGAAATGTGGGATGGGTCCGCCGGGCCGGGCAGTCGGCCCTGGGGAGCGAATTGGCCGCCTCCCGTCACCGGAGGAGCTGAAACAAATTTAATTGGCCGGGGCAGGGAGTGCGGAACCTGTCGCCGCTGCACCCGAAACTTTCTGATAGTCCGTCATGAAGCTTTTTTGCCGTTGGGCAAGCCGGTAGCCCATGATGTTGAGGTCGAAATTCATCGAAAAGTCGGATGGAACCGGGATGTTGGCTAGATCCAGTTCGGAGGTCTGGTAGTTGAAGTCGAGGGATTTCATGGTGGCTAAAAACCAAGCCACATCGACCTCTTCGGTCAGCTTCCCCTTGGTTTGGATGATGCTGAAGTCGTTCTGGTCGATCCAGATGGTTCCGCCCACCTTGTTGATGACCTTTTCTTCCCGGGAAGAGAATGGTTGGTCCTTCTTTGGGGTGAACTTGATCACAAAACAGGTGCGGTTGCGGACCGTTTCATCGTTAAGACGTTGATAGTTGTAGCGGGGAGCAATCTTGGCCATATCGAGCATGGCGTTAACCTTTTTGGCGTCCTCCACCTGCTTGTCCTTGTCATCATCGTCATCATCGTCCGAGCCCTTATGCAGGTTTCGTCCGGCACCCACCCCCGCCACCTTGGATTTTCCGGATGTACTGTCCGATTTGGAGTTGGAGTCGTCGTTGAAATCAGCCGAGTAGGTGATGTCCTTGCCTGGCTTGATCTTGGCCGAAACCGTCTTGGTTTTGTCCGGAATCACCTTGTTGTCGTCATCCAAGCGCTCGGTCACAACCTTGAGTTGGTAGACAAAGTCCTGTCTCAAATCCCGAAGCTCTTCATCCCGGCGGATGGCATTCTTAATGATGTCGTTGACGGCGGGCCCGGGAGCTTGGGCGACCTGGGGAGCGTCCGCGGGGGTGGCTGCCACCGCCCGGGCGACTGGCTCTGCCTTGGCTACCGGCTCGTCCGGTTGAGTTGAGTCAGGTTTGTCCACATAGCCGTCATCGTCAGCGTGGGTTTGCATGCTGCCGCTTGCGTCCGCGCCGCCTCTGGAGCCGATCTGGGATTGTGCGAACTGGATCCAGCTGGCGAGCGCAAGGGATAGTAGTATAAGTTTGCGCATAGACACGTTTGGTTTATCTACCCCAAGTATGCCCCACATCAAACTCTTTATCCCCGGACCGGTGGAAATCTCCGATTCGGTGCGCAAGGCCTTTGGTGGGCCCATGATCGGCCACCGCGGCAAGGGATTCCAGGATCTGTACGCCCGGGTACAACCGGGCTTGAGGAAGCTTTTTCAGACCCAGCAGCCTGTTTTTCTGGGAACCGGTTCGGCCTGGTCCGTGATGGAGGCCTCCCTTCGCAACTTGGTCCAAAAAAAGGTGCTGGTCTGTATGAACGGCGCCTTTTCGGATAAATGGTTCGATGTTGCCCAGAAGTGCGGCAAACAGGCGGGCAAGGTCCAGGTTGAGTGGGGGCAGGCGATCAAGCCTGAGGCGATTGACCGGGAACTGGCCCAAGGCGGCTATGATGCGCTGACCCTAATCCATCATGAGACCTCCACTGGGGTGCTCAGCCCGCTTCCGGCGATTGCCAAACTGGTCCGATCCAAATATCCCGATGTGCTCCTGATTGTGGACACCGTTTCATCCTTCAGTGTCCTACCGATCCCTTTTGATGAACTGGGTCTCGACGTGATGCTTTGTGGCACCCAGAAGGCCTTGGCTTTGCCTCCCGGCGCCGCCCTTTTTTCCGTCAGCGAGCGCGCCTACCAACGGGCGGAAAAAATCAATGATCGCGGCTACTACTACGATTTTCTGGAATTCCGAAAGCAGGCGGAAAGCAACATGACGCCCTGCACGCCTTCCATCAGCCACCTTTACGCCTTGGAGGTAAAGCTGGCGGAAATCGAGAAGGAAGGAATCACCAAGCGCCACGAGCGGCATCGCAAAAACGCCGAGCGAGGCCGAGCCTGGCTCCAGGTCAACGGATTTGAGGTGTTCCCGGAAAAAGGCTACGAGTCCCTGAGTCTGACTTGCGGGAAAAACACGCAGGGCATCGATGTGGCCAAGTGGATCGCCTGGCTCAAGGAAAACCACGGTGCCATTTTCGACGGAGGCTACGGCAAGTTGAAGGGTCAGACCTTCCGCGTTTCCCATATGGGGGATGAGACAGAAAAGGGGATGGAGGAACTTTGGGGAAGATTAAGTGAGGGGCTTAAGAAAATCGGGTCACGTCCTTGTGGGTGAATGAAGGAGTGGAATTAGGACTCTGGGAAAACAAGGGGCAAAAACAAATCAGGCGGCTTTGCGGTTTTCCTTGCGTTTAATAATGGGGGTGCGCTGACCCTCCGCCACGGGACGGTTGATGATGACCTCCTCCACGTCGTCACGGGAGGGTATCTCGTACATTAGATCCAGCATCATGCCCTCGAGCAGGCTGCGCAGGGCGCGGGCTCCGGTACCCTTCTTCATGGCCTTGTCGGCGAGGCATTTGAGGGCGTCCCGGGTGAAGTTGAGTCGCACCCCCTCCATGCCGAACAGCTTGGCGTACTGCTTGGTCAGACAATTTTTGGTGTCGGTCAGCACGGCGATGAGCTCCTCTGCGGTCAGAGGATTTAGATGGGTCAGAACCGGGAGACGCCCGATGAATTCCGGAATCATGCCGAACTTTAGAAGATCCTCCGGTTCGGTATGGCGCAGCAGGGAGGGTCCCTCTTCCACCATCGGGGCGGATCCTGGGCCCGAGCCGAAGCCGAGGGAGCGTCCGCCCAGACGCTTCCGGACGATCTCATCCAGACCAACAAAGCCTCCGCCACAGATGAAGAGGATGTTCTGGGTGTTGATGGCGATGTGCTCCTGCTGGGGGTGCTTGCGTCCCCCTTGGGGCGGAACGTGGCAAACGGTCCCCTCGAGAATCTTTAAAAGACCCTGCTGGACCCCTTCGCCGGAGACATCGCGGGTGATGGAGGCACTGTCGGACTTGCGGCCGATCTTGTCGATCTCATCGATGTAGACGATGCCGAGTTCCGCCCGCTTGACGTCATAATCGGCGTTTTGGAGAAGACGAAGGATGATGGTCTCCACATCCTCCCCGACGTAGCCGGCCTCGGTCAGGGAGGTCGCATCGGCAATCGCAAAAGGAACATCAAGGATCCGCGCCAGGGTCCGGGCTAGGAGGGTTTTCCCGCAACCCGTCGGGCCGATCAGGAGGATGTTGCTTTTCTCCAGCTCCACATCGGCGTGTTCAGTGGGGAGGGTGTCCCCATGTTCCCCGCGGATCCGCTTGTAATGGTTGTGGACGGCGACGGCGAGGGTTCGCTTGGCCCGCTCCTGCCCGATGACGTGCCGATCCAGTTCGGCCCGGATTTCCCGGGGTTTCGGGAGGGCCTTGAGGGGGCCTTTGCCCACGGCGCCTTCGCCAGTCTCCTTATGGAGAATGTTTGTGCAAAGGGTAATGCAATTGTCGCAGATATAGACGCCAGGGCCGGCAATCAGCTTCTTCACCTCCGCATGGCTTTTCCCGCAGAAGGAACAGAGGGTGAGGTGGGTAGGGCGGGCCACGGGGGCTCCGGATTATTTTGAGGTCTGGGAAGGCTTGTTGAAACTGACCACGTGATCGACGAGACCATAGGCTTTGGCGTCCTCAGCAGACATAAAACGGTCACGATCCGTGTCCTTTTCGACGGTCTCAAACTTTTGACCCGTATGATGGGCGAGGATTTCATTCAGCCGTTTTTTTGCTCGCAGGATTTCCTGGGCCTGGATGCTGATATCGGTGGCCTGACCTTGGGCACCACCAAGCGGCTGGTGGATCATGATCCGGGCGTTGGGCAGGCAGTAACGTTTGCCCTTGGTGCCGGCGGCCAAAAGGACCGCCCCCATGCTGGCGGCCTGGCCGATGCAGTAGGTGGCCACGTCGCAGGTGATGTATTGCATGGTGTCGTAGATGGCCAAACCGGCGGTGACATACCCGCCCGGAGAGTGGACGTAGATGTTCACGTCTTTCTTGGGGTCCTCCATCTGGAGAAAGAGAAGCTGGGCGATGATGGAGTTAGCCATGGTGTCATCAATGGCCGTGCCGATGAAAACGATGCGGTCCTTGAGCAGGCGGGAGTAGATGTCGTAGGCGCGTTCGCCGCGGCCCGTCTGTTCAATTACGCTGGGAACGTAGTAGTCCGCGCGGGGTTCTATGCTCATTGCAAGATCCTAGGATCGGACCGCATGTTGCAAAAGGAAATCCACGGTCTTCCTGCGCAACAGGGTGTCAGCAAGTGAGGGTAATGCGCCGGATTTCTGGAGTCGTTTGGCAAACAGCCGGACATCCTGGCCAGAGTGGGCGGCGAGGTGGGCAACCTCATGGAGAATTTCCGATTCTTCCACCGTAAGGCCTTCTGTTTCGGCCACTTTTCGCAGAAGGAAGGATAGCTTCACGTTTTCTTCCGCGCTCCTGCCGGCTGCCGCCAATATTTCGTCCTTATGCTTGATCAGTTCGTCCTGCGGCACGCCTCGGCGCTGGTTTTCTTCCACCAGACGGGCCACGAGACGACGACGTTCCTCTTCCAACATCGGCTCGGGCACATCCATTTTCACGGCAGCCATGAGGGCTTCAGTGACAGCCTTGGAATCTTCCGATCGGACAGAGGATTCCCGCGACGCGGCCAAATCTTCCCGCACCCGCTTCTTTAGCTCATCCAGGGAAATCTTGTAGTGTTCCTGGCAAAACGCCTCGTCCAGTTCCGGCACGTGCCGCTCCTTGAGTTCGAGCAGGGTAACGGAGTAACGCCCGGTCTGACCTCGGAGCGGAGCTTGGGGAAAATCAGCAGGAAATTTGACCTGCACCTCTTTGGTTTCTCCGGGCTTCATTCCATACAGGGCGGGGCAGAATCCGGGGAGAAAGGAATCCGGCTTGAGCCATAGCCACAGCTTTTTGGCGGAAGCCACCTGTCCGGCTTGGGGAGCAATCTCGGAGATCTTTTTTCCGCCGCAGGTACCCTCAAAATCCACTACTGCAAAGTCGTTTTCCAGGGCGGGCCGGGGTTCGAGATTGTGGAAGTGAGCCATCGGTTCGGCTAACTGCGTCAAGGTGGTCTCCACGTCCTTGTCAGTCACCGGTTCGGGTGATTTTTTCGGGATTTTCAGGCCCTTGGCATTTGGCACTTTGAACTCCGGGACGACGTCGACACGGAGAATGAATTGGAACTTCTGATCCTTGGCGAAATTAGCCTCCTCCACCGCCGGGTCATCCACCAGTTGGAGCTTCTCCTTTTCCACGGCGGCCCGGAGTCCCTCCCGTAACAGGACGTCCCGCAGCTCGGCCTGGATGTCGGGGGCGTAGCGCTTGCGAACCATGTCGAGCGGTGCCCGACCGGGACGGAAGCCGGGAAGGCGGGCCGATTTTTGGAAAGAAAGGGTTACCTGTTCCTCTTTTTTGCGGACATGGTCGGCCGGGATCTCGCCTTTGACGCGACGGCGGCATCCTCCGGCATTTTCCAGGGAAATTTTCATCAGGGACTGGTCTTTCTAACGGAGAAGCGTTGCGGCAACGAGCTTTTAGTCGGCCACCGAACCCACGGAATCTGCTGCCCCGTTTCCCTTGGACCCCTTGAGAGCGCGAAGGAACCGTTTTACGGCCGGACTGACGACCCGGGAAGCCCGGGAAACCACGCCCAGTGGGCGGATAATTTCCGGGCCGCCGTGGGGAACGGTGACCAAGGATCCCGCAGCCAACTCCGCAGCCACCACGGTTTTTGGCAGGAATGCGACCCCGGCATCAATCTCCACCGCGCTTTTCAGCGTTTCCACGTTATCGAACTCCATCTTGGGCTGAAATTTCAGACCCCGGGCGGCGAGAATTTTATCCAGCCCTTGCCGGGTGGGCATTTCCGGGGCGAGGGAGACAATCTTGAATTGGGCCAGATCCGCCAACGCCACAGATCCTTTTTTGGCCAGGGGATGGCCGGGGGAGGCAATGATGTGAAGCGTGTCCTTTTTAAAAGTTTCCACCTTTAGGCCTTTGCGCGGGGCGGGAAAGGCGACGAAACCGACATCCGCATCGCCATCCGCCACCGACTCATAGACCTCATTGGAGCGACGGTAATCGACCTGTACTTTCACTTGAGGAAACGCCCGGAGGAACTCCTTGATGTGCGGAGGGAGTTCGTGGATGCCCACGCTGGGTACGGCGACCAGGCGGATCGTGCCGGAGATGATGTTGCGCATCTCCTCGAGCTGGTGTTGAAAACGTTGGTAATGGCTGATGATCTCCCGGCTGGCCTCGTAGAGCAGTTGCCCCTCCCGGGTCAGGGCAAACTGCTTACTGGTGCGTTCCAGAAGAGGAACGCGCAACCTCTGCTCGATGGAGCGGAGCTGCTGACTGACGGCCGACTGGGTGATGCCGTTCAGGGAGGCGGAGCGGCTAAAGGACTTGGTCTCGACCAGATCCCGAAATACACGGAAAGATTCCACCTGCATAAGTATGCATTATTATGCACACTTATTGCTCTGGCAAATCAAGCTTAACTAATTATGACCGACCCTTTGGAGCAAAACTACTCCCGCTTGAGCGATGAAATCCGGCAAGCCGCCGAAAAAGCGGGTCGGAGTCCTAACTCGGTCCGTCTTTTGGCGGTGAGCAAAAAGGTTCCGTCCGAGAGACTGCGTATCCTTTGGGGGCTGGGGCATCGGCTCTTTGGGGAAAACCGGGTGCAGGAGGCACGGGTGAAAATTCCCGAAATGCCCCCGGGCGGGGAGTGGCACTTCATCGGCGGGCTGCAAACCAACAAAGCCAAAGAAGCGGTGGAGTGGTTCGATGTGGTGGAGTCGGTCGACCGAATCGAGCTGGCCGAGGAGTTGCAAAAGCGCTCGGAAGCGGCCGGGAAAAATCTCAAGGTGCTGATCGAGGTCAATGTGGGCGGGGAGGCGGCGAAACATGGAGCCAAGCCGGAGGAGGCGGGCGCTCTGCTTGCCGCGATCAACGGCATGTCCCGTTTGGAGGTTCGGGGGTTGATGGCGATTCCGCCGTTTCGCGAGGATCCGGCGGAGGCTCGGCCGTTTTTCCGGAAGCTACGGGAGATTCGGGAGGGGCTGGAACAGTCCTCGGGGGCCGGATTGCCGGAGCTTTCCATGGGGATGAGTCATGATTTTGCGGTGGCGATCACGGAGGGGGCCACGCTGGTGCGGATCGGGACGGCGCTGTTTGGCCCACGGTCAGGGTGAGCCGCCGAAAAGTTTTACCCCGCGCCTTTTATGGGCGAGAGGATCCGGTGGCCGTCGCCCTCGATCTGCTTGGAAAGATTCTCCGCGTGGAAACACCCCAAGGGGATTGCGCCGCTCGGATCGTAGAAACCGAGGCCTACGGCGGGCCGAAAGACCGGGCTTCGCACGCTTGGCGGGGGCGTACGCGGAGAAATGAGTCGATGTTTGGCAAACCGGGCACGGCGTATGTCTATCTTTGTTACGGGATTCATCGGATGTTGAACGTGGTGACGGCGCCGGAAGACATTCCCGCGGCGGTTTTGATCCGGGGAGTGGAGCCGATCGAGGGAACCGAACATATGGCGCGGAGAAGAAGGCTGGACCCGGAAGATTTTCGGCTGACCGCCGGTCCTGGAGCCCTTTCCGCCGCGCTGGGCATCCGGATGGAGTGGGATCGAAGCGATCTTGTTTGCGGCCCGATCCGGATCGAGGATGACGGCATGCTGCTTTCCCCCAGCCAGATCCAGCATCGACCCCGGGTCGGGGTGAATTATGCCGGGCCGGCCGCGAAATTCCCCTGGCGCTTTTCGATCCGGGACAATCCCTGGGTGAGCCGGAGTCGCTCATGAAGAAAGAGGCCCGAATTCTTTCCACATTGGAAAAGGCGCAGGCGATCAACTTGACGGGCCGGCATTACGGCACGATTGCGGAGATCGGAGCGGGGCAGGAGGTGGCGAGGTGGTTTTTCCAGGCGGGCGGAGCCGCGGGGACGATCGCCAAGAGCATGTCGGCCTATGACATGACGTTCAGCAATGCGATTTACGGCAAGGCCGGCCGGTTTGTTTCGCGAGAGCGCCTGAAAGAAATGCTGAACTACGAATACCGCCTGCTGATGGAGAGGTTGGGGGCCGAGCGCGGGGATCACACCCGCTTCTTTGTGTTTGCCGACACGGTCACCGCCCGGAGTCACAAGCACGCCTCCGATGGCAAGGGTTGGCTGGGAATCCGTTTTCAGACCGAGCCCAATCGGGCCCCCGGCGAGATTCACCTCCACGTGCGGCTGATGGATCCGACCAACGCCGAACAGATGGATGCGCTCGGCATGCTGGGCGTGAATCTGATCCACGCCGCCTTTGTCCATTGGCGCAACCCGGAGGAGATGTTGAACCGGTTGATGGACGGCATCCGGTACGGGCGGCTGGAGGTGGATATGGTGGCTTTCGGAGGTCTGCCGTTTGCCAAGGTGGACAACCGGCTGGCCAGCCTGAAGCTGGTGCGCTCCAACCTGACCCCGGTCGCCCTGTTTGCGGCCACCGGTGAGAATCTTGAGGCGGAGGACAGCTTCTACAACAAGTCCGTCCTGCTTTTGCGCGGCCACTATCGGCCCATCACCAATTTCCACATGCGGATGATGGCAAAGGCCTCGGCCGTGTTCCGCGCCGATCCCGACAACAAGGGGCGGGAAATCGTCGAGGTCTGTGAAATCACCATGCGAAACCTGGTCCGGAGCCGGAAAGCGGGAATCGAGGACTTTCTGGACCGGGTCGATTGCATGGGGGCGCTTAAGCGGACGGTCATGGTGACGAATATTTTCCGGTTTCATCGTCTCTCGCAGTACCTCACCCAGCGGACCAAAGGCAGCGTGGGTTTCGTGATCGGCGTTCCATTGTTAAGCAAAATGCTGGAAGAGCAGTTCTACAGCGACCTGGCCGGCGGAATTTTGGAGGCGATGGGACGGTTGTTTCTTCCCGGCGTCAAATTACTGGTTCATCCCGGATACGATCCCGCCAACGGGGCCTTCGTGACCGGCCATACCCTGACCGTGCCGGAACCAACCCAAGAGGTATATAAGTTTTTGGTCCGAACTGGGCGGATCGTTGACTTGGGGGGGACGGAAAAGGATCTGCCCCAATGCTCGAGTTCTGAAATCCTCCGCAACATCCGCTCTGGCAAGAAGGGCTGGGAGCAGAACGTGCCTGCTCCGGTGGCCAACCTGATTCGTCGGCGTCGGTTGCTGGGATACCGGGCGACCCGCGGATGAGCCTGCAAATTCACAAGCCCCATCTGGGTGACACGCCAGTCTGCACCATGGTGGTGGGGCTGGCGGCCAGGAATCTCCGCGGCTTCCTCTTTCTCTGGGGGCAAATCGTTTCGTTTGTCCGCTTTACCCGCCAGGCAGACGGGTGCCGGGGCGTTTGTCCGGGGATCAGCAGTCTGCGGCGCCTTATCCTCGTGAGTTACTGGAGGGATCGGGAGGCTTTGCAGGCGTTTGCCCGGTCGCCGGCTCATGTGGCCTGGATGAAGTTCATCGCACGGCATCCCGAGAGCCTCGATCTTTTCAACGAGACATATGGGCAACCGGTGGCCTTGAATACCATCAATACCCGCGGAGGCTTTGCCGCCGCCGTGGAAATGGAGGAAAAACAATGAAACGATGGACTGTTTTGTTTTTGGCGGGAGGGATGACTTCTTGTCTCCTGGCCCAGGAAATCAAGTCGGGCACGATCAAAGTGAAGGTCGAGGGGGTGCAGAGCGGCCAGGGCCAGGTCCGGATCGCGCTGGAGAAAAATGCCAAGGATTTTGATTCCGGCTCCTTTGACACCCCAAAGTATCTTTCGCGGGTGGTGGACGCCAAGGGGGATCAGGTCAGCGCCAGCTTTCCGGCCGTCCCTTACGGGACCTATGCCATCAAGGTTTTTCAGGACCTGGATGGAGATGGGAAACTGAAAACAGGATTTATGGGCTCACCCGAGGAGCCGTGGGGCTTCTCCAACGACGCGACCGGGTTCATGGGGCCGGCGGATTTCAGCGACGCCAAATTCGAACTGAACGCCCCGGAGTTGGAATTGACGATCCATTTGAAGAAATAAACCGGTGATGCCGTTGGGCAGCGAGTCTTGGTAGGGCTGATCGTCTCGATCAGCCGATGGTTGGGTGAATCATCGAATGTCTGTCGTTGCATCGGTCGACCGGGACGGTCGACCCTACCGCTAATTCTTCAAAGGTTATTTT
>Ga0214917_10005296_pt1 | contig 13847 bp, 15 predicted proteins | sample LL_1208_BB_MetaG_FD_177983 | JGI IMG/M metagenome (GOLD analysis project Ga0214917, IMG submission 177983) | Freshwater microbial communities from Lake Lanier, Atlanta, Georgia, United States - LL_1208_BB | ecosystem: Environmental > Aquatic > Freshwater > Lake | place: USA: Georgia | collected... | reverse complement strand
GCGACATGCTGAGTTTGTGCAGCATGGGCAAGGTGAAGGCCGCTGTTTTGCCAGTGCCGGTTTGGGCACCTGCCAACAAGTCTTGTCCGGCCAGAACGGCGGGAATGGCTTGGGCTTGGATAGGGGTAGGTGTGTCGTAGCCTTGCTCGCTCACAGCTTTCAAAATGGCCGGAGCCAGGTTCAATTCATCAAAATTCATAAAGGAGCGCGCGGTTGGGCAACGCTTGGAGTGTCGATCTGTTCCGCCAAGAAAGGGCAGCCAGCTAAAGACCGAGGAAACACATTTGGGCAGGTAGGTAACAAACGCTTGGTTTGATCCGGCCCCAGCAGAAGCGCTGATGTTGAAGCAACTGGTGGCGTCAACTGGTGTGTATTGTGGCATGAAAGAGGAAAGGGGCGTTGGAAGGCCTATTTCTGTCACTTAATTTGGGCTTAAACCCTGTCAAGACATTGTTTTTTGTTCGGCTGTCTCGCATTAGCTGTATAGCAAACTTGGTAGTAACTGTTTTAGGCGTGAGAAAGTATGAGTAGTGAAAACTATTCAATAAAATTAGTAAATAATTCAATTATTAATATTAAAAAAATATTAATTTATTTTAAATAAAAAGCTATTTAGTGATATAAATAATTTTTAGACAAATCGAAGGAATCACAGTGAAAAAAATAGCAATTGTTTCTTCAATTCTTCTGGTTATGGTTGGATGCGCTTCGATAACTAAGGGTACGTCCCAAATTTTGATTTTCAATTTGGAGCCAATTGAAACAGTTTGTAAACTGAAGCGAGACGGGGATGGAGAGATTGGTTCAGTATCAACTCGCAACAACTCTGTAACGGTCAGCAAAGACAAAGACGACATAGTAGTCACGTGTAACGCCACTGGATACTCTCAAAAAACATTACGCCTTGTCAGTTCAGCGGAAACTGCCGGAGTTGTGGGTGGTGCTTTTATTGATCTAGGCATAACTGACTTGATTACTGGTGCAATGTGGGTATATCCAAACACTACAACTGTATCTTTAGAAAAGTGTGATTCGAACAAGCCATCGTGCTGACAGCTTGAAGAATGAGTGTTGAACTCTGCAATTTTTGGAAGTCAATTTGAGGGTGATGGTGACAAGGTGTGTTCGGGCATAGACAAAATTCGTGCTAGGCCACAACGCCAATGGGCGGCTGGAGTGGAAGGATGCGTAGGGGCGGACGCTGAAGTTGTTGCTGGGGGAGGGTTCCGTGTGAGCTAACTCTCCTACAAGGTACTGAAATGAATAAAAGAGGGAGATAAACATGGCACAAAACCCACTATTTGCAGATCTGATTGCCGCCCCCGGGGCTTGCTGAAGAACTCAAGACCGGATGTGGCGACAGATTTGGCCGCAAGTGATGGAGTGCGAGCCAAACTGGCCGAGCGCCAAATCACGCAAGCAGATGTAGTCGCCGCCGTTGATTGGGCGAGGACGCAAACGCCAATCAACTGAGCCTATTCGCTATTCGCTATTCGCGAATAGCGAATAGGCTGCTAAACTTGCTCCATGAGCAAAACAATTTCCAACCCGCAAATGGTGCTACGCCCGCAAGACGTGGTGGTGCTGCTGCGTTTGTCTTTGTGCGCAGACAGTGTTCCAACCTATGCCGCTCTGGCTGAGGAGCTCAAACTTACGGCCTCCGAAATTCACGCAGGTATTGATCGTGCTGTGAACGCGCAGTTGGCCCGCAAAGACGAATCGGGCAAGCCTGTGTTGCTGCTGGAGGCTTTGCGATTGTTCGTTCAGCATGGCGTTCGTTATTGCTTTCCTGCCACGCATGGCCCCATGGGGCGAGGTATGCCCACGGCGCATGCGGCTGCGCCACTGAACAAGTTGATGGTGCAAAGCACCGATCCTGCGCCCGTGTGGCCGCACAAAGACGGCACGGTGCGCGGTGTGGCGTTTTTCCCGCTGTACCCCACAGTGCCCGATGCAGCCAAAAACAACTCTGCTTTGTACGAGCTGCTGGCTTTGGTGGATGCCGTGAGGGGGGGGAGAATGCGCGAGCGTGCTTTGGCTATTGCCGAGCTAGATAAGCGCTGGGCCAGCTGATGCAGGTGTTTAACGCCAACGACCCTAACGTGGTCATGCTTGAGCAGGTGGCCCGCAGTTTGGGGCCAGAGCTTTGTAGACAATTTGTCTTTGTAGGCGGTGCAGCAGCGGGTTTGCTGATCACCGATTTAGCAATGCCCACCATTCGTCGCACAGACGATGTGGACATCGTCACCAGCGCCCAAGACTTGGCCGACTATTACCGCGTTGAAGACCAGTTGCGCGGTTTGGGTTTTGTGCAAGACCAAAGCCCCGATGCGCCCGTGTGCCGCTGGCGGGTGGATGGTGTGGCCATAGATCTGTTGCCAACCCAAGAAGAAATTTTGGGCTTCACCAATCAGTGGTACCGCATGGGCGTGGCGACAGCCCAAAAGCTGATGCTTCCCAGCGGCGTGCTCATCCGTGTTTTGCGTGCGCCTGAATTCATTGCCACCAAGCTGGAGGCGTTTTACGGCCGTGGCGGTGGTGACTATTTGTTTAGCCACGACATGGGTGACATCATCAGCGTTATAGATGGTCGAGCCTCTTTGCTGAATGAATGCCATGAAAGCCTTGCACCATTACGTGCGTATTTGGCTGCGCAGTTTCAACACCTGCTGACTTACCGAAGCTTTGTCGAGGCCTTGTCGGGGCACCTGCCACCCGATGGTGCAAGTCAGGCGCGTTTGCCGGAGCTGCTGATCAAGATTCAACGCATTTCAGAGCTGCCCGTCACATAAGCAGAGATAATCCCCAGTTACCCGCCGCCACGCTGTGTGGCGCACTGTCTAGAGAGTCATTCCATGTCCCAATACGTTTTCACCATGAACCGGGTCGGCAAAATCGTCCCGCCCAAGCGCCATATTTTGAAAGATATATCGCTCAGCTTTTTTCCCGGCGCCAAGATCGGTGTGCTGGGTTTGAACGGCTCGGGCAAGTCCACGCTGCTCAAAATCATGGCCGGTATCGACAAGGAAATCGAGGGCGAAGCCCAGCCCATGCCTGGTTTGCGTATCGGTTATTTGCCGCAGGAGCCTAAACTGCGCCCCGAGCAAACCGTTCGCGAAGCGGTGGAAGGCGGTATGGAAGAAGTGATTCAAGCCAAGCAGCGCCTGGAAGAGGTTTACGCAGCCTATGCTGAAGAAGATGCCGACTTTGACGCTTTGGCCGCCGAGCAAGGCCAGTTAGAAGCCATCATCGCCGCCGCTGGCAGCGACAACAGCGAGCACCAGTTGGAAATCGCCGCCGATGCGTTGCGCTTACCGCCGTGGGACGCCGTGATAGAGCATTTGTCCGGCGGTGAAAAACGCCGCGTAGCCTTGTGCCAGTTGCTGCTCTCCAAACCCGATATGTTGCTGCTGGACGAGCCGACCAACCACTTGGACGCCGAGTCTGTCGATTGGCTGGAACAGTTTTTGTCGCGTTTTTCCGGCACCGTGGTGGCCATCACCCACGACCGCTATTTCCTTGACAACGCTGCCGAATGGATTTTGGAACTCGACCGCGGCCACGGCATTCCCTACAAAGGCAATTACACGACCTGGTTGGAGCAAAAGCAGGACCGTTTAGAGAAAGAACAAAAAGGCGAAGAGGCGCGTTCCAAGGCCTTGAAGAAAGAACTCGATTGGGTGCGTCAAAACCCCAAAGGCCGTCAGGCCAAGAGCAAGGCGCGTATTGCACGCTTTGAAGAGTTGTCAGATTTCGAATACCAAAAGCGCAACGAGACACAAGAGATTTTCATTCCCGTGGCCGAGCGCTTAGGCCATGAAGTGATCGAATTCACCAATGTCAGCAAATCGTTCGGTGACCGTTTGTTGATTGACAACCTGAGTTTCAAAGTACCAGCGGGTGCCATCGTTGGCATCATCGGCCCCAACGGCGCCGGTAAATCCACCTTGTTCCGCATGATTGCAGGCAAAGAGCAGCCCGACAGCGGCGAGATCAAACTCGGCCAAACCGTTAAGATGGCTTTTGTCGACCAGAACCGTGACGATTTGGCGAATGAAAAAACCGTGTGGGAAGACATTTCCGGCGGCTTGGACATTCTGACCGTTGGCAAGTTCGAGATGGCCAGCCGGGCGTATTGCGGACGCTTTAACTTCAACGGCGGTGACCAGCAAAAACGCGTGGGCACGCTCTCCGGCGGTGAGCGCGGGCGCTTGCACTTGGCCAAAACCTTGATTGCTGGCGGCAATGTGTTGATGCTGGACGAGCCGTCCAATGACTTGGACGTGGAAACCTTACGCGCGTTGGAAGACGCTTTGCTTGAATTCGCCGGTAGCATCATGGTGATCAGCCACGACCGCTGGTTCCTCGACCGCATCGCCACCCACATTCTGGCTTGCGAGGGCGATTCGCAATGGACCTTCTTTGACGGCAATTACCAGGAATACGAAGCTGATAAGAAAAAGCGTTTGGGCGAGGAAGGTGCCAAGCCCAAACGCATGCGTTACAAGGCGCTTAAGTAAAATAACAACACTTTTTTTGGCTTTCAGTTGAGGAAATCAAGAAATATTTTATTAATTCTTAAAATTTAATAAAATGGAGATGTTTTCATTTAAATTACAATTAAAATATTCATTTTTAATGACAAACATCTTTCTTGGTTAAACCAAGCTCAGCGGAGACTCCATGAGCCACAAAGCAATTCCTGATTCATCTGATGAGTATTGCGGAACCAGTTACGCTGCCAAATTGCTCAATTTGTCAGTTGGTTCTATTCAATCTCTGGTGGAAAAAAATGAACTCACCGCCTGGAAAACACAAGGTGGGCACAGACGTATTTCCATTCAGTCTATTTACGAATACCAAAACCGGGCCAATATTTCCCCCAAGGCGCAAAGCCATCAAGGCAAATTTCTCAAGGTCATGGTGGTGGAAGATGACGACAACACGCGAGCCATGTACCAAGCCCACTTTGACGCCTGGGATTTACCCCTAGATGCCATTTTGCAAGCGTCGGCCATAGAGGCGTTGCTCGATATTTCAGTGGTCAATCCTCAAGTTTTGTTGACCGATTTACGCATGCCAGGCATTGATGGAGTGGCAATGTTGCGCCAACTCAGCGCCCATCCCCAATACGCTCATATGTCCGTTATCGTGATCACAGGCTTGAATGAGGCGGAAATCAAGGCATATGGCGAATTACCTCCAGGCACGCATTTGTTGCAAAAGCCCATAGATATGGGCTGGCTCAAAGGGTATTTTGAAGCCATGTTGAGCTTGCGCACACCTGCCAAAAAACCGTCCATACAGCTCGATATCGTCTAAATCCGGCTTCATCACCCATTGTCAAGTCCGGCCTTGGTTGTTGGTCTTGTTGCAGCAGTCATGCAGTGACCTGCTGGCGACATGTACTCAGTGCGTTTACTCTTGCTACTTCTGTCCACTGCCGCTAGCCTTGGCAGACATGAAAACTCACTACGCACATTGGCCGCTTCGCGTGCCGCACAGCTTGACACCTGCCCACACCACTTTGTGGGACAACCTAGAGATCAGCGCGAGACGTTTTCCTGACAAGGATGCGTTGGTATTTCTTGGCACCCGCCTCAGTTACAGCCAACTGGCACAACAGGCCGAGCGCATAGCCGCGTGGTTGTCCAGCTTAGGTGTTAACAAAGGAGACAGGGTATTGCTTTACATGCAAAACTGTCCTCAATGGGTGGTCGCACACTTTGGCATATTGCGAGCCAATGCAGTGGTGGTGCCTGTCAATCCAATGAACCGCGCCAAAGAACTTGAACATTACATCACCGATGCAGGCGCGAGCATTGCGATTACCACGGCTGATCTGGCGGGCTGTATGGCGATGGCCAGCAACGATGTTGGAAGCCCTGGTTTGAAGCACATGTTGGTGACACATTACACCGATGCTTTTGATCCTCAGCATCAGTCAACTGAGCAATGGCCTGCAAGTTGGCAATCATGGTTGACTGCTACTCATGACACCTTTGATTTCAAGCTTGGCCAAATTCACAATTGGCAAACGGTGATGGCGAATACAGCGTCTGCGCCTGAGTACAACGTAAGGCCAGATGATTTGGCGGTGTTGCCATACACCAGTGGCACCACGGGTTTGCCAAAAGGCTGTATGCACCCGCACCGCAGCATCATGCACAACGCCATGTCTGCCACCATTTGGCATAACGTGACGCAGGAAAACATCGCCTTGTGCGTGGTGCCTTTGTTCCACATCACCGGCATGGTTGCTGTGATGCACACCTCCATTTATGCCGGCGTCACCCTGGTGCTCATGCCGCGCTGGGACCGCGATTACGCAGGGCATTTGATTTCTAAGCGGCGCATCACCCATTGGACCAATATTCCCACCATGGTGATCGACCTGTTGGGCAGCCCTACGTTTGACCAATACGATTTGTCATCGTTGATCGCCATTGGTGGCGGCGGTGCTGCCATGCCGCAAGCGGTGGCCCAGCGTTTGCTGGATTTGTTCGGGTTGCGTTATGTCGAAGGCTATGGATTGACCGAAACCGCCGCGCCTTCGCACAGCAATCCACCAGACCGGCCCAAGCAACAGTGTTTGGGTGTTCCGTTTATCGGTGTGGATGCCCGGGTGATTCATCCAGACACTTTGCAAGAAGCGGCGGTCGGGGAGCAAGGTGAGATCATCATGCGCGGTCCACAAATATTTGACGGTTACTGGCAGCGGCCCGACGCAACGCAGGCGGCTTTCATGGAGTTGGAGGGTCAACGTTATTTCCGTTCAGGCGATTTGGGTCATGTCGACGAGGAAGGGTATTTTTTCATCACCGACAGGCTCAAGCGCATGATCAATGCGTCAGGCTTCAAGGTCTGGCCAGCCGAAGTTGAGGCCTTGATGTTTCGCCATCCCGCAATTCAGGAGGCCTGTATCGTCTCTGCGCGGGACAGCTATCGCGGTGAAACCGTCAAAGCATTTGTGGTGCTACGCCAAGGTCAGCAAGGACAGGTGAGTGAGGCCGACATCATGGCTTGGTGTCGCGACAATATGGCGGTGTATAAAGCGCCTAAGTTGGTGGAATTCACAGACGCATTGCCTAAAAGCGGTAGCGGCAAAGTCATGTGGCGCAGTTTGCAGGAAGCGGAGATGGCCAAGACAGCTTAATCATCGCGACAGGATTACTGAATCGGTTTTCCGCTGCTGATCCATTCGTCAATTTGTTGTTCTAAGGTTGCACTGGTGGCCGAATAAGGATCGAACTCCGGATGTTGCATGACCACCATCGGGTCGGTGTCAGACAAGTTAATCAATGCCATGGACCATTGGCTGAATTTTCTTTGTTTAATTTCTTCATACTTGACCAGTTCCACGTCTTTGTGGCGCGAGTCCCGCACGATCCGTCCATACAACTGATTGACCACACCGCGATCGCCTTCGAGCATTTGCAGAAAAAAACCGTCGCCTTGACAAAGCACGCCGCTGATTTGGTTAACCCGATTAAATACCATGGCCGTTTTGAGAATGGAACCTGTGACCACACTGGTTTGTGGACCGGCGCTGCGACTGATGTAAAAAGCTCTAACCAGCATGGATAACTCCTTTGATACTCCAACGAGAAATGAAGCTTCCGCTGTACAAGCGCATAGTAAACGCAAATGCAAGACTCAAAAGGGCAGGAAAGCCCTTAGTTAAATTGCTGTCCAAGGGATTGAATGACCTGAATTTGCAGACAAAGCTGCTTGCGTATGATAAATCCCATGTTGAAACTCTCTGTGCTTGATCAATCTGTCGTTTCTCACGGGCAACCGCAAGATGCCTCCATTCGCCAGACGCTGGCTTTGGCGCAGCGTTGCGAGGAATGGGGCTATGGGCGTTTTTGGGTCAGCGAGCACCACAACCTGCCCAGCATCGCAGGCACCGCCCCTGAGGTGTTGTTGGCGGCGATTGCGGCTCGCACCACGCGCATAAGACTTGGCAGCGCAGGTGTCATGCTGCCGCATTACGCACCATTCAAAGTGGCCGAACAATTTCGTGTTTTGGATGCGCTGGCCCCCGGTCGCATAGACCTGGGATTAGGACGCGCACCTGGCAGTGACGGGCGAACCTCGCAGTTGCTCAACCCGGACCGCTATGCCTCCGAGCGTTTTCCGCAACAGGTGATGGAATTGCAAGCTTGGGTCAGCAACCATGATTTACCAGCGGGTCACCCTGGCCACGGCGTCATTGCACAACCGACCAGCGACACCACCCCTGCGCTTTGGATATTGGGCAGCTCCAACTATGGGGCGCAACTCGCAGCACACTTGGGTTTGCCTTATGCGTTCGCGTATTTTTTCAGTGACGGTGTTGGCTGTGAACAAGCGCTGGATTTGTACCGCAGCCAATTCAAACCCAGCGCGTATTTGGACAAACCGCAAGCCACGATTTGCGTGTCTGTGCTGGCGGCTGACACCGAAGAGCAAGCGTGGTTCCAGTTTCAAAGCCGCGCACGTTGGCGACTCGAACGCAACCGGGGCAGGGTGACAGCTTTGCTGCCGCCAGATATGGCAGTAGCAGATTTGAGCCCGCAAGATGCTTTCGCCATGGAAGCCATGCGCGACGATGCATTGGTTGGAACTGCCGCCCAAACCGCTGACAAAATGCGCGCGTTGGCAGCGCATTTGGCACTCGATGAACTGGTGGTCTGCACTTGGGCGCACGACCCGCAAGTGCAACTGCGTTCATTTGAATTGTTGTCGCAGGTATTTTCTTTGACCGAAAGGGCGCATCGCTCGCCTGAGGTCGCGCTGGTTTGATATTTTTATAACGGAGACTTTCCATGTTTGCAACTTCAATTGCGGGCAGCCTGCCCAAACCCGAGTGGTTGGCTGAAACGCAAAAACTCTGGCCGCAGTGGAAAGCCGAGGGCGATGCACTGCGTCAAGCCAAGGCAGATGCCACGCTGTTGTGGATCAAAGCGCAAGAAGATGCAGGCCTGGACATCATCGGCGACGGCGAACAGGCGCGGCAACATTTTGTGCATGGTTTTTTAGAGCAGGTTGAGGGCATAGACTTTGAAAATAAAGTCAAGATGGGCATTCGCAACAACCGCTACGAAGCCATGGTGCCGCAGGTGGTGTCAGCCCTGAAACTCAAAGGCCGTGTGCACGCCATGGAAGCGCAATTGCTGCGCGCGCATACAGAGAAAAAAATCAAATTCACCTTGCCCGGTCCTATGACGATTGTCGACACCGTGGCCGACCGTTTTTATGGCGAAGGAAACGCTGGCCGCGTCAAAATGGCGATGGCTTTTGCTGAACTGTTAAACCAAGAGGCGTTGGCGTTGCAAGCCGATGGTGTGGACATCATTCAGTTTGATGAACCTGCTTTCAATGTCTACATGGAGGAAGCCGCTGACTGGGGTGTGAAAGCGCTGGAGCGAGCGGCCCTTGGTTTGACTTGCACGACAGCTGTCCATATTTGTTATGGCTACGGCATTCAAGCCAATGTGGATTGGAAAAACACGCTTGGCCATGAATGGCGCCAATACGAAAAAATATTTCCAGCTCTGGCCAAAAGCAGCATTGACCAAGTGAGTTTGGAGTGTTTCCATTCTCACGTGCCCATGGATTTGATTGCGTTGCTCGAAGGTAAAGACGTGATGGTTGGCGTCATCGACGTGGCGTCAGACGCGATTGAAACGCCTGAGGAAGTGGCCGACACCATTGGTGAAGCATTGAAGTTTGTCAACAAAGAACGCTTGTTTCCATGCACCAATTGCGGCTTGGCGCCGATGAGCCGCGAAGTGGCGTTGAAGAAACTGGAGGCGTTGGCTAAAGGGGCTGCTCTGGCCAGAGAGCGGATGTGATTTTGGACAGCCGAAAACGCTTTGGCGTGGCAATGGCTCGGCCGCCGAATGCAGCGAGTACATGGCATTGTTGAAGCTCCCTCTCTCACCCCGGATAGCTACACTTAATTACCCAAGTACACAGATCACCGAGCAACATCTGCATCCACCAACAAATACCCCGTACTGCGTCCCGCCCCGTTTGACTTTTGCAGCACGCCAAGTGCCATCAGTTGGGTGATGTCGCGCAGTGCAGTGTCGGGTGAGCATTTAGCGATAGCCGCCCATTTGCTGCTGGTGAGTTTGCCTTCCAAGCCGTCGAGCATTCGGTTGAGCAGTTTCACCTGTCTTTCGTTCAACGCGACGCCTGCCAAACGTTGCCAGAAAAGTGCTTTGGCAAGCACCTTTTCCAGCGTGATTTGGAAGCACTGGCCACATTGGTCATTCAAGGAACCTGAGTTTATTTAATTTCTTTTATATGCTCTCGGGGATTAGTTGACCAAATTTGGATTTGGTTTTGTACCCACTCAAGGCCGATTTAGTCATCCAAAAAGCTTATGCAGTATCTCATCTCGCGATACAGAATGAGCTTGGGCGACATCAGCAATGATGGCTGCCAAGGTGCCAACGCGCAATGGGTCATGCAAAGGAACAGTAATGTGATGTTCTTTGGGTTCGGTACAAGTCAACCTGACATGACTGCCGTTTTGTCTTGTGGGTGAGTACCCCAGTTTTTGCAAAGCATGAATCAACCGCGCACCAGATAGGTTTCGTGGCAACTTAGGCATTTGTCGCTGACCTATTAACTAACGGCCAAAACTTCTTCCTCCACCCGGTGCAAGCGAATCATTGCGGGGCCTTTACCCTCATCAAAATGACAGAGCACCGCATCGCGGACAGCAGCACGTAAGCCTATCCAATCATCTGCCTCTGTATAAATACTGTGACCCAATGCCTGAGCCAGGAATCCGCCTTCAGGGGCAGACGTCACAGAGAAGATGATTTCATTCATAACATTTCCTTTGGGTATCCATATGAAACGGCCTGTCGACCGCTTTAACATCAAACCTGCGAACTGGCCTCATCCAAAGGCACACCGCATTCACCGGCTTGCAAGCCCTCGGGAAGCACCTGGGGTTTGTGCACGATGCGGGTGACCGGGTCGTATTGCACTTCTTTCAAAAACATGGCCAGTACCGCGTCCATGCTTTTTGCGTGGCCGTCAAACCATACGGCAAGTTCGCCTGTTAGTTGGCGCACCAGTTTCAAGTTGCCGTCTTCCTGACCGCGTCGCAGTGCTTCACGCATGACTTTCAAAATCATGTCATGCTCGTCGGTATGGCAGCCGCCAGGTCCAAAGCTCACATCTTGCATCCATTGGTTTTCGCCGCTGAAATGCTCTTCGGTGTGGGCGATCAACTCGATGAAGCTGGCGATCAGTTTGTCTTCGGGGGCCAGTTCAGTGGCTGCAAGCAAGTCGACAAACTCGCGGTGCGTCTGGTCCATTTTGTCCATGTTCATCACCAAGTCGTCAGACCAGGTGAGCGTGGGTTGTTCGTCTAAGGTAGTCGTTTGAGTGTTCATGTTTGGTAAGTCCTTGGGTGGATGATAAACGCCTGAATTAATTGGAGTCTGACCCCAATTAAATATCCCTGACGTCGGCCACCGGGTTGTCGCCGAAGTCGGGGCGTTGCAAATAGGCCAATATTTGGGCTGCTGCGACCGTTGGCGTGGTCAAAGCACCGGTATTTTTCATCTGCACAAACATGTTTTGGTCCGGAAATCCTGCGCCTTTGGCGCTGCGCAAATCGGTTTGCATGTCGGTGTCTATCACGCCCGGGGCCAAAGACACCACTTTGGCAGGATTGGCGTGCAGGGCTTCGTCCAGCGCCAGACAGCGGGTGAAATGGTCTAACCCGGCTTTACCGGCGCAATACAAAGCGCTGGCAGCCATGGGGCGGCGACCCAGACCGGAAGAAATATTCAAGATCTTGCGCGGCATTTTCCATGTACGTGTGTGTTTCAAAAACACCGAACTCAACAACACCGGCGCTTGTAAATTAACGGCTATGCCTTGCAGCAAATGCTCGGCTGATGCATCGTCAATTGGCCCCAAATGACCGATCAGACCGGCGTTGTTGATCAAGGTGGCTGATGCGAATTCTTCGGGATTGAGTGCGTCAAACCAATGCGCCAGCTTTTCAGCAACCGCCGCCGGTTGCGCCAAATCAACTTGCCATTGCACCAAGTGTGCGCCGTGTTTGTCGGCGATGGCCGTCAACGCGTCGGACTGACCGCGCGATATGCACAACACCCATTGGTCGGCATGACAAAGCTGCTCGGCCATGGCCAAGCCCATGCCGCGTGAAGCGCCGGTCAGGATGGTGAGATGTTTTTTCATGTGGATGCTCCGTTAATTCAGTAGATTGTGGCAGTTGTTGTGAGCAGAGTGTGAGGGCGCTTCGCATGCGTCTTAAGCGCAAAGTCTGCAAAGAGTGTCAAACCGGCCAGGGTGGTTCGCATTGCCAATGCAAAGCTTGTTGCGTCAACGGGTGTATCAACCCAAGACGGCTGGCATGCAACATCAAGCCATGGTCACTGACACAGGCTGGGGCGTACAACGCATCCCCAAGTATGGGGTGACCGATGGCCTGCATATGTACCCGTAACTGGTGGCTGCGTCCGGTCAACGGGTGTAATTCCAGCAAAGAGGCGCTGCGATTGGCATGGTGTTTCAAGCAGCGCCATTGCGTCACACTGGGTTTGCCATCGGCATCTATTTTTTGCAACGGACGGTTAGGCCAATCTGCCATCAAGGGCAGGTTGATGGTTTGCCAACCGTCAGTCAACGGCAGCAAGCCGTCCACCCATGCCAGATAGTGTTTCTCTACTTGTCGTGCTTCAAACAGCATGCTCAAGGCACGTTGGCTGTCGCTGTGCAAGCCAAACACCATCAAGCCAGAAGTCGCCATGTCCAGTCTATGCACCACCATGGCAGACGGGTGCGTGACTTGTAATCGCGTCAGTACGCAATCTTGTTTGTCTGCGCCGCGCCCAGGCACGCTGAGCACACCGCCTGGTTTGTTCAACACCACGAAATGCGCGTCTTCAAATAATACATTCATTGGTTTGTCAAAGCACTGACAAGCGCTTGAGTAATGCTTGCCATTGCTTGGCTAAATCGGGCTGGTCACAGTTCAACACATGGCGATGCGGCATGCTGCGCAGCCAAGTCAATTGTCGCTTGGCCAATTGGCGACTGGCAGCCACTCCCGTCTCGCGCAGTCTGTGCAAGTCGTGTGCAGAGGGTATTTCGTTATGAATGGTATCCAGCAGATCCCAGCATTGGCGGTAACCGACACAACGCATCGAGGGTAATTCGCCATGCAAGTCCCCGCGCGCGCGTAATGCGCGCACCTCATCAAGCAAACCGAGTTGCAACATGTGATCAAAACGTTGTTCAATGCGCTGATGCAGCCAAGTGCGTTGTACGGGTTCGAGTGACACAACTGCAATCGCTGGACCTGCCTCTCGCGTCGCGCCGAAAAATGAGGACAAGGGCTTGCCGCTGACACGCCAGACCTCCAGCGCACGCGATATGCGTTGCGAATCGTTGGGCGGTAAACGCTGTGCTGTGATGGGATCTACCCTTGCTAGTTCGGCATGCAGTGAAGGCCAGCCCTTTGTCACTGCCTGCGCTTCTATTTGTGCTCTGACCGATGGAGAGGCCAAGGGCAAATCGTCCAACCCATCGACCAGAGCCTTCAAATACAGCATGGTGCCGCCGACCAGAAGAGGCAGTTTGCCGCGTTGTCGAATCTCTTTGATCAAGCGGGTGGCGTCGCGCACAAACTCGGCCGCGCTATAGCTTTGTGTGGGGTCGCGGATATCGATCAAGTGATGGGGCACCGATTTCATTTCATCGCGCGAAGGTTTGGCCGTGCCAATGTCCATGCCTTGGTAGACCAACGCTGAGTCCAGGCTGATGATTTCCAGAGGAATTTCTTGAGCCAGCGATAAGGCTAATGC
>Ga0214917_10005295_pt1 | contig 13849 bp, 15 predicted proteins | sample LL_1208_BB_MetaG_FD_177983 | JGI IMG/M metagenome (GOLD analysis project Ga0214917, IMG submission 177983) | Freshwater microbial communities from Lake Lanier, Atlanta, Georgia, United States - LL_1208_BB | ecosystem: Environmental > Aquatic > Freshwater > Lake | place: USA: Georgia | collected... | reverse complement strand
GATGGGTCCTGCCGACATGATCCATAGGGCATACGGAACACCGTGGGCAAAGGCCGTAGCTCCGACGAGACTCGACACGACGAGCCATTGCACAATCGCGAGTGGCGTCATCCACATCGACTCAATGATCAGGCCACTGACCGCGTCGACGTTCGCCCCCACACGCTTTTTGATCAGGCTGTAGAGCCCGAACGACAGGGCGAGCGTGATGGAAATCCAGGGCAACCCGCCGTAGCTGATGGACAAGACAACGACGGCGATTGCGCTGACGCCGACGGCCACCCACTGCATGCGGCGCAGACGCTCGCGTAGCACGACAACGCCCAGAATGACGGTGATGATCGGATTAATGAAGTAGCCCAGTGATGACTCGACGACCTCGTCGTTGACAACGGCAATGACAAACACCTGCCAGTTGATGTAAATCAGCAGGCTTGCAAGGCCTAGCGTGAGCACCGCACGTGTGGAACGAAAAATATGCGCGAAGCGCCCCCACTTGCGAATCGCCGAAATCACGAGTGCGCAAAAAATGAGGGAAAAGATGATGCGATACGACACGATTTCGAACGGATTCGTGTCACGAATGCTCAAGAAATAGAGCGGAAACATGCCCCAGAGTCCGTAAGCGGCAAAGGCGTAGGCGAGTCCGGCTCCGGAGATTCGCTGTGTCGTCACTCACTCATGCTAGTGGCGGGCACACAAGAGGCCCGTCCCCGGTCGGGGACGGGCCTCTCACAGATTGCGCGAGTCTCGAGCGATTCCTCGCTCACACTCGTGAGTCTGAAACTAGCTGACGATAGCCAGGATGTCGCGGGCCGAGAGAATCAGGTACTCCTCGCCACCGTACTTCACCTCTGTGCCACCGTACTTCGAGTAGATGACGCGATCGCCGACGCTGACGTCGAGCGGAACGCGGTTGCCGTTGTCGTCGATGCGACCCGGTCCCACCGAAAGAACTTCGCCCTCCTGAGGGCGTTCCTTGGCGGTGTCAGGGATGACCAGACCGGACGCAGTGGTCGTCTCAGCTTCGACCTGCTTGACAACGATGCGATCTTCGAGCGGCTTGATGGAGACCGACACGGTTGACCTCTTTCTGTGCTTCATGTAGACGAAAACAACTTGGATTAGCACCCGACGGGTGCGAGTGCTAACTCCGAGTTTACGGGGTGAGTTGGCACTCGCGCAAAGTGAGTGCCAACTTTGCGCGCACGCTAGCTTAGGTGTCATGGATGCCCGCGACGCGCAGCAACTGCTCACACCGCACGGGTTGCGCCTGCTCGACGACGTGACGGCACTGCCAAGCGGACTCGACATCGTCGCCCAGGTTGCTCAATTACGTAAAGACGGCAACGACCCCGCACTCGTCGCCGCCGCCGTCAGCCAAGCTCGCCTGCGACACAAGGCGCGCTCAAAATTCGGTGAGTTTGCCGACACCATGCTTTTTACGCCGGCGGGACTCGAACAGGCCACCCGATTCACCGTCGCCGCGCATCACGCCGGGCGATACTCGCGGGCTGGCTTTCGTCGCGTCGCCGACCTCGGCTGCGGAATCGGCGGTGATGCGCTCGCGCTGGCGTCCCTCGGCATCCGCGTGCTCGCCGTCGACTCCGATGAAGTCACGGCGGCGTTCGCAAGTTACAACCTTGCGCCCTTTCCCGACTGCGAGGTTCGGCACGAGGCGGCCGATTCCGTTGACCTGAGCGAGATGGATGCGCTGTGGTTCGATCCCGCCCGACGCACCGCTGGGCACGCCAGCTCGACGCGGCTCGCCGATCCCGGCGACTGGTCTCCCGCGCTGGACTGGGTTTTTGCGCGAGCGGCCGAGAAACCGTCCGGCATCAAGCTGGGGCCCGGGTTTCCACTTGAGTCGATTCCACCTGAGCTCGGCGGGCAACCGGTCGAGGCACAGTGGATCGACGTGAGAGGCGAAACCGTCGAGTTGGTGCTGTGGACCGGGGCGTTAGCCCGCGACGGCGTGGGACGGTCGGCACTCGTGCTCGCACGAGACGGAGAGCCCAGCGGGTATCACGAAATGACCGGCACCGGGGAGTCGAGTGACGCGCACGTGGGCGAGCTCGGCGCGTTTGTTTACGAGCCGCACGGGGCGGTCATCCGGGCTCGACTCATCGGAGACCTGGCGCGATTTCTTGGAGCACACGCGCTCGACGAACACATCGCCTACTTGAGTGCGGATGCGCACACCCCGACCCCGTTCGCCGACGCGTTTCGCGTGCTCGAGGTGCTGCCCCTCGATTCCAAGAAAATCTCACGGGCCCTCGCTGAGCGCCAGATCGGCACGCTCGAGATCAAGAAACGCGGCGTCGATATCGACCCCGCAACTTTTCGCACGAAACTCAGGTTGAACGGCCCGGAGTCAGCAACGCTGTTGCTCATGCGACTCGGCAGTGGGGCATCCAGCCGTCGAATCGCGGTCGTGGCGAAAAGAACCTAGTACGAGCCAGGAGCGCCCGTGGCGGCAACGATAATCAGCGGGATCAGGAAAAGGAACCCAATGATGAGCGCCGTCAGCACACCCGTGCCGACAATCACCCAGCCGATCGCAACGGCGGCGATCGCCATGCCTCGGCCACCTTCACCCGTCACGCGAATCTTCTTGAGTGCGAGGTGTCCCAGAACGAGACCGGGAATCGCCGTGATGAACGTGACGAGACTAAACAGCGACAAGATAAATCCGACGAGTGCGAAGGTGTTGGTCGGCGGTGCGTCTGCCGCCACCGGCGCGGGAGCTGCGCTCGACGTGGTCGGCGTTGTGGGGTCAAAAACTTCTGAATTGTCAGCCATGACAAAAGCATAATCCGACAGAAAGCGACCCCGCCACTAAAGTGACGGGGTCGCTGGGAGAATCACAGGACGCGCAGCGACTAGCCGACCGACACTCCTCCATTGGCGGCGGCAAAGAGGAACAAACCACCGAATGCGAAGAACCACAGGAGAACTGCGGCGATGCTGATGTAGCCAATGATGAGGCCGGCGATGGCCAGACCGCGACCCTGCTCACCGGTTTTCTTGATCTGGTTCAGACCGATGTGTCCGGTGATGACACCCACAAGGCCGAAGCCGATAATGGACGTCACGAGCGAAACGATGGCGAGAACGTTAGTTTTTTCAGCCGAGCTTGCCGTAGTACTCATTATTTTTTCCCTTCATAAGTCGAAGCGCACCGCGCGCCTCGGAGGTTCACCCCTAATGTTTGTGCATTCCCTCGTGCAGAACAAGACAAAACCACCGTGTGACGAAATCTTTCACAAAGGTTCACTCCGAATAAATGTCCGTCACGGGAAGAGTTGAGTCGGCACCGAAGCTCAGATTGGATGCCTCAGCACCGGCCATAATCAACTCGCTCGCGAGCGCGGCAATCATCGCGCCGTTGTCGGTGCAGAGTTCAAATGGCGGGATGCGCAACTCCACCCCGGCGAGCGCAGCCCGACGCTCGGCCTCCGCGCGCAACCGCGCGTTTGCCGTCACCCCGCCGCCCAAGAGCAGTCGTGGCACACCGAGGTCGGCACACGCGGCGAACGCCTTGGTCAGAAGCACGTCGATCACGGCTTCGCGAAAACTCGCGGCGATGTCGGCGATGGGCACGTTCTCACCCTCATCGGTGAGCTTTTCGACCGTGCGGGCCACCGCCGTCTTGAGACCAGAGAACGAGAAGTCGTAGCGGTGCTTCTCCATGTCTTTGGGCAAGGTGAGACCCCGCGGAAACCGGAACGCCTTGGGGTCACCCTCGGCCGCCACGCGGTCGATGTGCGGGCCCCCCGGGTACGGCAAACCCAACAGGCGGGCAACCTTGTCGAACGCCTCGCCCGCGGCGTCATCGATGGTTTCGCCGAGCATCTCGACATCGCTCGTCAGGTCGCGAACGTGCAACAACGACGTGTGCCCACCCGACACCAGCAACGCGATCGTCGGATACTCGAGCGGTTGCTCATCGGATCGGTCCCCGGCGAGCGCACCGTGCCCGTGCAGAACGTCGGCTCCCACGTGACCAACGAGATGATTGACCGCATACACGGGCTTATTGAGCGACACGGCAAGTGCCTTCGCTGCTCCGACACCGACCATGAGCGCGCCGGCAAGACCTGGACCATTGGCAACGGCAACCGCGTCGATGTCGCGGAGCGAGATACCCGCGCGCTCGACCGCTTCGCGAATCGTGGGTGCCATGGCCTCGAGGTGCGCGCGCGCCGCCACTTCGGGAACGACGCCGCCGTACCGGGCGTGCTCATCCATCGACGACGCAATGACGTTTGCGAGCAGCTCACGACCGCGAACGATTCCAACCCCGGTCTCGTCACAACTTGACTCGATGCCGAGCACGAGTGGCGCATCCCGGTTCATTGCTGACCGCCTATATCGAGACGCATGATGACCGCGTCGACATTGTCGGGTTGGTAGTACCCCTCACGCACGCCGATTTCGGCAAAACCGAGGGAGCGATACAGACCCATCGCAATGGGGTTGTCCGCGCGCACCTCGAGAAAGACGCGCTGTGCTCGTGCCTCACGAGCTGCAACAAGCAGCTCGTTCATGATGACCCGACCCACCCCGCGCCTGCGAGCCGCCGGGATAGTTGCGATGGTCTGAATGTCAGCATCGCCGGAACCTCGGGGGGCCAGGACACCCCCGTAGCCCACGATTGTTTCGGGCGCATCAGTCACGGCGACCACGTAGTGGCAGTTTTTGTCGACGAGCTCGTGATGCATGAGGTCTCGTGACCAGGCGTCGGACGCAAAAACGTCAACTTCAATCGCAAAAATCTGGTCTAGGTCAGCCTGATCGGCCCGACGAATGCGGATTCCTGCCGAGCGCGGATCGGTGGAGCCGGGCTCTCCAGGCTGGCCAGTCGGCGTCTGCTCGCTCACCTAGCTCACCCGCTTCGGGCCCGACGACATCGTCACGTCCGGTGATCGCAAATACAACGGCTCAAACGGTGGCAGCGGCGTATCGCTCTCCATCGCGGCCTGCGCGATGAGACCCAATCGACCCGCCGAAACGTGAACCGCGTCCACTCGTGGCAGGTGAGCCAGAAGCGAATCTTCTACCTTCGCGAGCGCCGGACCCTCGATGCGCACAAAGCGATCGGCGGGTCGAGCAGCCGGGTCGAGCACGACATACCGGCTCCAGGCGATTTCGCGGCGGCGCGCATCCGTTGTCACGATGAATTCCACCTCGTCGGCGAACACGTCGTCGCCGAGTTCAACGGCGACCGCATCGTGACTAACCACCGAAAGCAACGGGATGTTCGCACCGACCGAATACGCGGATGCCGCGGCCAACCCCACGCGCAACCCCGTGAACGGACCCGGTCCCACGCCGGCAACAACAGCCTCGATGTCGGAGTGCGTCACGTCGGCGAGCTCGAATGCTGCGCGAATGAGATCGCCGATGACCTCGGCGTGACGCAGGGAATCAAACTCGTTAACCTCGGCCCGAATGACGGAGCCGTCGGTCACCGCAACGCTTGTACCAATCGACGTATCGATGCAGAGTCGAATCATTCCGACCACCTCGGTCCGTGGCCCGTTATGGTGACCGTGCGTGTTTCGACGATGGTCTCGTCGGGTGACGCCTCGTCGTCGGGGTCGCCATCGTCGTCGCCCGCGCGCGCGCCAGCGCCGTGCGGGCGCTCAATTTCCACGTCGAGCCATGATTCGGTGAGTGATTCAACGAGACCGCGGCCCCACTCGACAACCGTGATCGAGCGGGCGAAGTCGATATCAAGGTCGTCGAGTTCCACCGCGTTCGACAGTCGGTAGGCGTCGACGTGCACGAGCGGTGCGCCACCATTCAGGCTCGGGTGTGTGCGGGCGAGAACGAATGTCGGACTCGTCACGGGGCCACGAACGTGGAGACCCTCGCCGATACCCCGCGTCAGGGTGGTCTTTCCCGCGCCGAGGGGCCCGGTCAGTACGAGCACGTCACCGGCCTGGAGCGAGCGCGCGAGTTCGACTCCGAGGTCGTGCATCGCATCCGGTGTGTCAATGTTTCGCGTTTCGCGTTTGTGCCCCAAGGTCATGCTCATCACGCGTCCACAAACGTGCGGGTGAGTCGCCCACCCAAGCGCGTGACGACCTCGTAGCCGATGGTGTTTGTTGCGGCAGCCCAGTCGGCCACCGATGGATGCCCCCGCGCCGGGTCTCCGAACAACACGACCTCGTCACCCACCTCAACCTCGGCCTCGCCGCAATCGACGACAAACTGGTCCATGGCGACGCGACCGGCGACCGTGTAGCGGTTTCCGCGAATGCTCACCGGACCGCGGTCGCTCGCGGCGCGCGGAACTCCTTCGCCGTATCCGATCGGCACGAGTGCCAGCCGGCTCGCGCTGCTGGTGCGGTAGGTCAAGTCGTAGCTCACGCCCGTGCCCGCTGGTACCTCTCTGACCGCTGCGACCCGACCTCGCAGTGTCATGACCGGGCGCAATCCGTAGTCGTGGGGCGCAACGGAGTCGTCGGGCGAAATGCCGTACATGGCAATTCCCACGCGAACCATGTCAAAGCTGAGTTGCGGCAAGGTGAGTGCCGCGTTGCTCGCCGCGAGGTGTCGAAGCGTCGGATTCAGGCCGGCCTTGCGGGCGAGCGCCACACCCGATTCGAAGCGAGTGGCCTGCGTCAGGTCATCCTCAATCGATGCGTTGGAGAGGTGCGAGAAGATTCCCTCGACGGCGACTCTTCGTTCGGCTTCCTGCCCGGCTGCTCGCGCAAACAACTCCGCCCACGTCGCGTCAGCGGCTCCGTTTCGACTCAGGCCCGTATCAATTTTGATGTGCACGGTCGGTGGGGTGTCGGGTTTGAGCCCGGCGCGCTCACCCGCGCGAGCAACGGCGTCAAGTTGGGCGACGCTCGAAACGCACACCGTTATCCCGGCTGAAACAGCTGCGACGAAGTCTTCGTTCGGGTCGTGGAGCCAGGCGAGAATGGGCGTCGAGATTCCGGCGGAGCGCAACGCAAGCCCTTCCGCGACATCGGCCACACCGAGATGCGTCGCACCCCCGGCGAGCGCCGCTCGAGCGACCGGAATCATGCCGTGACCGTAGGCATTCGCCTTGACAACCGCGAGAAAGTGCGGGGTCGCCACTCGAGCGCGCAACGTGGACACGTTGTGGCGTACGGCGCCGAGGTCGATCAGTGCCTCGCGAAAAGGTCCGTCGACCGGCGGCGTTGTCACGCGCCTTCCGCCACGACAAACGCCACGGCTAAGCCACCATCGTGCGACAGCGACAGCTGCACGTTGGTGATGCCCTTCGCTTCCGCCATTTTGAGAGCCTCACCGGCAAGCACGAACGACGGCTTGCCCGCCTCGTCTTTCACCACGCTGACGTCGTGCCAGCCCATGCTGCCCGACTCCCCGAACGCCTTGATGAGGGCCTCTTTTGCCGCAAAGCGCGCGGCGAGTGACGCCGGCGCGAGACCGCGCTCACCGAGCGTGAACAAACGGGACGCCAAACCGGGTGTGCGCTCGAGGGCGGCCGTGAAGCGTTCGATGTCGACAGCATCCACTCCGATTCCGACAATCATGAGCCCACCGTTCGCTCTACTCGACCGTCACCGACTTGGCGAGGTTTCGAGGCTGATCGACATCGAGCCCCTTCGCGTCGGCGAGTTCCATGGCGAAAATCTGCAGGGGCACAACAGCGAGAATCGGCTCAAACAATGGGCCCGCCAGAGGAATGCGAATAACCTCATCCGCAAAAGGCAACACCGCGGCATCTCCGGCTTCGGCAATCGCGATGACGCGCGCTCCACGCGCGCGTATCTCTTGGATGTTGCTAATCACCTTCGAGTGCATCTCCGCCGAATTTCGCGGACTCGGCACGATGACAAACACCGGCTGACCGTGGTCAATCAGCGCAATCGGTCCGTGCTTGAGCTCGCCGGCGGCAAACCCTTCGGCGTGAATGTACGCGAGCTCTTTGAGCTTGAGCGCACCTTCGAGCGCGATCGGGAACCCCACGTTCCGGCCGAGGAAGAGCACGGCCTGCGAATCGCTCATCCACTTTGCGAGGGTGCGAATCTCGTCACCCACAGAGAGAACCTCCGCAAGTTTTGCGGGCAAGTCACTGAGTTCCTGCGCGCTGTGCTGGAGGAGAGCCTCCGGCACCGTGCCACGAACACGAGCGATATGCAGACCGATCAAGTAGAGCGCGGTGATTTGCGCGACAAATGCCTTGGTCGATGCCACGGCGACCTCGGGTCCGGCGTGCGTGTAAACCACGGCATCCGACTCCCGGGGAATCGTGGCACCCTGCGTGTTGCAAATCGAAATGGTCTTTGCGCCGCGCTCGCTCGCATAACGCACGGCCATGAGGGTGTCCATCGTCTCGCCCGACTGGCTAATAGAAATGACCAGAGTGCTCGGCGTGATAACCGGGTCGCGGTAACGGAATTCGTGGCTGAGCTGAACATCCACCGGGATGCCCGCCCACTTTTCGATGGCGTAGGAACCAACGAGACCCGCGTACGACGCCGTGCCACACGCCAACAAGATGATGCGTGAGACGCCACTCAAGAAATCGGGGCCGAATGCATCAATCTCGGGAACGACAACCATTCCATCGTGGATGCGCCCACGAATGGTGTTGGCCACGGCGTCGGGGTTCTCCGAAATTTCCTTCGCCATGAAACTCGGCCAGCCGCCCTTCTCGCTCGCCGATGCGTCCCACTCGATGTCAAACTCTTCGGGCACAACCGGCTCACCCGCAAACGTTGTCACCGACACCGAGTCGGGCGTGATGGCGACGATTTGGTTCTGCCCCACCGCAGCCGCCCGGTGCGTAAATTCAACGAACGCCGCCACATCAGAGCCGAGGAAGTTCTCTCCGTCACCAAAGCCGATCACCAGCGGCGAGTTGTGGCGTGCTGCAACAATGAGGTGCGGCTCATTGGCGTGCATCGCGAGCAGCGTGAACGCACCTTCGAGACGGTTCACGGTGCGCGCAAACGCGGTGCGCAAATCACCCGTCTCGGCGTAATTGTCGGCCAGTAACACGGCGGCCACCTCGGTGTCGGTCTCGCTGACAAACTCGTGCCCGCGTGCCGTCAGCTCCGCCTTGATTTCGTAAAAGTTCTCCACGATGCCGTTGTGAATGAGAGCCAAGCGTCCGTCGTCCGCGAGGTGCGGATGCGCATTCACGTCAATGGGCGCACCATGGGTCGCCCATCGCGTGTGACCGATGCCCGTATGTCCCGAAGCAAGGGGATGCGCCGTCAGGTTGTCCATGAGCATTTGCAATTTGCCGGCCTTCTTGGCCATGACGAGTTCGCCCTCATTGCTCAAGACCGCGACCCCGGCGGAATCGTAGCCACGGTATTCCTGGCGCTTTAACCCGCCGAGCAACACCCCCAGCGAGTCTTGGCTTCCGACATATCCGACGATTCCGCACATAATCTCAAGTTTACGCGTGCGACGACGGGATGCGGTGCCCCGGCAGGTCCCCCGCGCATCGCGCGCCCGCGGCAGGGCAGAATAGAGCCGTGCTCGATGACGCCCCGGTGCCCGACCCGACCGCGCCCTTGAGCGTGATCGAATCAACACCGTTCGTCGAAATTCCGCGCGCCGATTGGGCCGCCCTCGCGCCCTTCACCGGACAACGCCTGTCGTCCGAAGACCTGGAGAGCGTACGGGGTCTCGGCGACCGCCTCAATCTTGATGAGGTGGACGACATTTACCGTCCGTTGAGTCGCCTCCTGTGGCTCTACGCGCACGGCGCGCGCGAGCTTCACGCTGCGACGAATGGGTTCCTTCAGCGGAGAGCATCCAGCACCCCGTTCGTCATCGGTGTCGCCGGCTCTGTGGCCGTCGGAAAGTCCACCGTGTCGAGACTGCTGCAATTCTTGCTCGCGCGCTGGGAAGAAACACCGAACGTTGCCCTGGTGACCACGGACGGTTTTCTCTACCCCAACGAGGTTCTTGAGGCCCGCGGGATTCTCGATCGCAAGGGCTTCCCGGAATCCTACGACCGCCGAGCCTTGTTGAATTTCGTCAGCGAAATCAAGAGTGGTGCCGACGAGGCGAAAGCTCCCGTGTACTCTCACCTTGACTACAACATCGTGCCGGGTGAATTCGTGACCGTCTCGCGACCCGACATTCTCATCGTCGAAGGTCTCAACGTGTTGCAGCCACCCGTCGGTGGGGGCATGGCCGTGAGCGATCTGTTCGACTTCAGCGTGTATGTGGATGCCCGATCCGCCGACATCGCGAGTTGGTACGAGGAGCGCTTTCTCTCGTTGCAGCGCGGGGCATTCGCCGACCCGCAGTCGTACTTTCATCGATTCGCAAGCCTCACGGAAAACGAAGCGCTCGACATTGCGCGCGACTATTGGCAGCGGATCAACATGCCCAATCTCGAGCAAAATATTCGCCCGACCAGATCGCGTGCCCGTTTGGTATTGCGAAAGGGTCCCGACCACTCGGTCACGAGCGTGCTGCTGCGCAAGATCTAGCTAGAGCGAGAGCTCGACGCGCACAATTTCGGCGAGCGCGTGGGCGTGCGCATCGGCAATTTCTTGACTCTCTGCTTCGACCATGACACGGACCATGGGCTCGGTGCCCGAGGGTCGGAGGAGGACCCGACCGGTGTCGCCCAGTTCGGATTCCGCGATCGCCACGGCGGCGGCTACGCCATCATTCTCCGCCAACGCACTGTGATTCACGTCACGCACATTGACCAAAACTTGTGGGAAGACGGTCATAATGGCGGCGAGTTCGGCGAGTGTTTTTCCGGTTCGCGCCATCTCGGCAACGAGGTGCAGACCGGTAAGTATTCCGTCGCCGGTCGTCGCGTACTCGGTCATGATGACGTGGCCCGATTGCTCGCCCCCGAGCGTGAACCCACCGTCGCCAAGTGCCTCGAGAACATACCGGTCACCGACCGCCGTTGTCACAATCGAAATGCCGTGCTCTGACATGGCACGATGCAAACCAAGGTTGCTCATCACGGTCGTGACTAATGTGTCCGCAGCGAGATGCCCGCGCTCTTTCATCGACACGGCCAGTATGGCCATGATCTGATCTCCGTCAACGATGTTGCCATTCGCGTCAACCGCGAGGCACCGATCGGCGTCACCGTCATGGGCAATTCCCACGTCGGCGCCGAGTTCGACGACGGCACGCGCGAGCACGTCCAAGTGCGTCGATCCGACGCCGTCGTTGATGTTCAGACCGTCGGGGTCGTTACCGATGATCGTGACGTGAGCTCCCGCATTGGCAAATACCGCAGGACTGATGGCGCTCGCCGCACCGTGAGCACAGTCGAGCACGACGTGGAGTCCGTCGAGCCGATGCGGAAGGCTCCCGAGTAAATGCAACTCGTAACGATCTTCGGCATCCGCCAAACGATGGATGCGCCCCACGTCGCCACCGGTCGGTAAGAGTTTCTCAATACCGAGATGTTCCTCGATGCGGTCTTCGACCTCATCCGGAAGTTTGACGCCACCGACCGCAAAAAATTTGATGCCATTGTCGGGGGCCGGGTTGTGCGAGGCAGAAATCATCACACCGAAGTCGGCGCCCACATCCGCCACCAGAAAAGCGGCGGCCGGTGTGGGAACCACGCCCGCGTCGAGGACGTCAATCCCGGAGCTCGCGAGTCCGGCATTGACCGCGGCCGTCAGAAACTCTCCGGAAATGCGCGGGTCGCGTGCCACGACACACGTGGGACGTCGACCTTCCGCCCGACGTTTGTCGGCGTAGCGACCACTCGTCAAAACGACGGCGGCAGACTGAGCAAGCCCCAAAGCGAGGTCAGCCGTGAGATCACGGTTAGCCAGGCCTCGAACGCCGTCAGTGCCGAACAGGCGACCCATGGAAAAACCCGCGCGAAACGACTAGCGCTTCGAGAACTGAGGAGCCTTACGGGCCTTCTTGAGACCGGCCTTCTTGCGTTCCTTCACGCGTGCGTCACGACTGAGGAAGCCGGCCTTCTTGAGCGTGGCGCGGTTGTTCTCCGCGTCGATTTCGTTGAGCGCACGTGCGATGCCGAGGCGCAAAGCTCCCGCCTGACCCGAGGGGCCACCACCAGTGATGCGAGCGACGACATCATACGAACCCGTGAGTTCGAGAATCGTGAACGGGTCGCTGATGAGTTGCTGGTGCAACTTGTTGGGAAAGTAGTTTTCGATGTCGCGGCCGTTGACCGTGATCTTTCCCGAACCCGGCACGAGGCGCACGCGCGCGATGGCCTGCTTGCGACGACCCACGGCAGCACCCGGGACGTTCAAAACGGCACGAGGAGCCTTGGGGGCTTGGGCGGCAGGAGTTTCGGTCGAATACTCCGTCAGTTCGACGGTTTCGTCCGTTTCGATGTCTGCGTTTTCGATGTCAGCCATGTGTCTTAGTCCTTATGTCTCAATACTCGTCGGCGCTACTGAGCGACCTGGGAAAGGGTGTACACCTTCGGCTGCTGCGCAGCGTGCGGGTGCTCGGGGCCGGAGTAGACCTTCAACTTGCGGAACTGGTCACGACCGAGAGCGGTCTTGGGAAGCATTCCGCGAATAGCCTTTTCGACCGCGCGCTCGGGGTTTTTCTCGAGCAGCTCGGCGTACGTGGTCGCGCGCAAACCACCCGGATAACCCGAGTGCCGGTACGCCTTCTTTTGCGCCAACTTCGCACCCGTCAACGCGACCTTGTCTGCGTTGATGATGATGACGAAGTCGCCCATGTCCATGTGCGGCGTGAACGTGGCTTTGTTCTTGCCGCGAAGAATGGCAGCGGCGTGGCTCGCAAGGCGACCCAGAACGACGTCTGTCGCGTCAATGACGACCCATTCGCGCTTCACATCAGCGGCTTTGGGCGAATACGTGCGTGTCATAGCAATGACCTTCTTATCGTTATCGAAATGAGTGGTTCGTGAATCCCGCTCCGTCGCGACGTTCGCCCGCGATGCCCGCGAAACGAACCCCGCAGTCGAGGGCTCTTTTTTCGGGTGACGTTGGACTTACTTTCCGTAAGACCTTTCGGCACCAAGTTTCAACTGTACGCGAGAACCGGGATGCGCGCCAAATCGGCCGCCGCACGATGATCCACGACACGTCGCGCGATCACGAATCGGAACCATTACCCGTCGTCTCGCGCTTGGCGCGCGTGAGTTCCGCGCGGGCACCTAGCTGGTCATCCGTTGGATAAATCACGTCCGTCAGTGTGAGACCGTGCGCCGGCATGATTTTGAACGCGCTCGTGCGTTGCGCGGCATCGCGCACGTCACCGAGATCCGCGAGCGTGAGTCGACCGGAGCCAACTTCGACACACGCACCGACGAGGGCCCGCACCATCGAGTGGCAAAAAGCGTCTGCCTGAAGTCGCGCAATCAACGTGCCCGTCTCGTCGCGCGTCCACGTGAACTCTTGAAGTTCGCGAATTGTTGTGGCTCCTTCACGGGGCTTGCAGAATGCCCCGAAATCACGCAGACCGACGAGTGTGGCAGCCGTCTCGCTCATCAGCTCGACATTCAGGTGCGCGGATGTCCACACCGTGCGATGCCGCACCAACGGGTTGCGTAGCTCCTCCCGATCAAGCAGACGGTATTCATAGCGACGAGCTAGCGGCGAGAATCGCGCGTCAAATCCCGGCGCCGCCTCCCGTAGACCCTTAATGACAACGTCGGGAGTTGAACGAAGCAGGCTCGAGAGTTTTCGCGTGAGTCGAACAAAGTCGACATCGTCGTCGAGATCGAGGTCGACGTGTGCGACTTGACCCGTGGCGTGCACCCCGGCGTCGGTGCGCCCGGCCACAACGAGCCGAGGCGCGGTAGTGAGTCGCAGCACCGTGGCAAGCGCCTCCTCAATGGTGCCCTGAACGGTGCGACGATTCGGTTGCACTGCCCACCCAGCGA
>Ga0214917_10005292_pt1 | contig 13852 bp, 6 predicted proteins | sample LL_1208_BB_MetaG_FD_177983 | JGI IMG/M metagenome (GOLD analysis project Ga0214917, IMG submission 177983) | Freshwater microbial communities from Lake Lanier, Atlanta, Georgia, United States - LL_1208_BB | ecosystem: Environmental > Aquatic > Freshwater > Lake | place: USA: Georgia | collected... | reverse complement strand
CCATAATGTTTCATCATCATCATTATCTTCTATTAACAAACTATCGGCATTATATAAATCAACTAGTTTATTTATTCTTGATAAACATGTTTCATCTAATCCAGTACAAGTAGATGGATCTATTGATGTAATTGTTTTTATTAAATTTTCATTAGAACTACTAATTTTTTGTGCTATATCTGAACAAACATTCAACTCTAATGGTGTCATTTTGTCTCTTAATTGTGGCCAATTATTTGGACAATTATAATTATATCTAATTAATTCAAATAAAGCTCCGTTAAAATGATTACGTCCATAATCATATGTATTATGTTGCTCAACGGTTTGAAGTTGTAAATTTTGCTCAATAATAGAATTATATGAACTATAAAATGCTGAGTATGGATTATCATTATAATTTGTAATTTTTCCTGAATTTACATTAGTTATTAAATCACTAAAGTTTTGGGCAGATAAATTTATAAAATTATTTGAAATACTTGTATCATCTCGTATTTGATTATCAAAATAAGTACAATATTTTTGTAAAGTTAATCTATCTGAAATAAAAATTAATTTGAAACCTTTAAAATGATTAGTGTATTTGGCAAAAAACGGATTTTGTTCAAATAAGTTATTATTAATCATCGATAGATAATATTGACCACTTGTATCCCTTATTTTTATATTTGACAATTTTTGGAAAATTGTATTATATATATTTTTTCTAACAAAACATTCATCTAACATACGTTGTAAATCGAGAAATTGTGGCGTATCTTTTCTGTTTTCTAAACCAGTTGGATTAGTATATTTTTTTTTTATTATTTTGAGATAGGTTCGTGAAGAACCATATTCCATTTTATTTGCAAAAATATCAACAGAAAACCTTGTATAAATAACTGTTGGGTTAAATAGACGAGTATCAGAAAAATCAACAAACATATTTCCGTTTTCGTCAGATAATTTATTATTTAATTCAATAAATGTCTCTTTAGTTTGTTTATTCATTTGTTTTCCAGGACCAAAATACAAATTATAGTTTGCCTCTGTTGCTGGAGTTCTATAATTTGGTAATGTACTAGAATAACATAAAAATAATAAATTAGTTGGTGAATTAAATATAGTATATTCTCTACATACTATTCCATGTCTATAGCTAAGCCCAATTACATCAGGATCATCAAAAAAATTTAGTACTCTTGGATGTTTATAAGCTGGTATTAAATAACTTTCAGCTACATCAAAATCAGTATATCCTTGAACATTCATAGAAAATCCTCTTAAGTTAAGTATAAAATTTAAATGTGTAATTACTGGACTATCTTCATTCGGTTGGTAATTTCTTAACTTATATGTATATGTATTATCATTAAATTTAGTATAATAATCTTTTAATTCATCATAAGTATTTTTATTATATGTATATGTATCGTTTAAATTAATTTCTGGATTAATACTGAATGGAAAAGTAAATATTCCTTTATTTTCTGAATTATCAGTCAATCCTTTAAAATATTGTCCCCAAAACATCGATCTTTTATCCAAACCGGTTACTTCTCTATCTAAAGCTTTAGTTTCCCGAAATGAATCAGGATAATCAATAAATATAGTTGAAAGTTTCCAATAGTCTAATAAAAATATGTCATTTTGAAACATATAAACCTGCATTGAATATAAATATTTTGCGTCTGTTTTAGCAGTTTCACTTGTGGTTCCTTTTAATAATCCAATGTTTGTTTCGGCACAGGGATTTCCAAAAAATTGTGTTTTTGCTGGAGGTTTTAAAATTTCATCCTCAGGTTTACTTAATAATAAATAATACTCTCTACAATTTATATAAAAAGATTTTAATTCGTCCGAATATGTCGGGTTTCTTGAAGAAAATTGTGTAATATCATTTTGTAGTTTAACTTCTAAATCATTTAAAAGTTTATTTGTTAATAATTTTTTGTCAGTTTCTTGATGTTGATATACATATTTATCATGAGATAATGTTTTTGCCCAATCTTGATCAAATACTACAAATTTTTGTTTTTGTTTTCTATACAACGCGTCTTCAGATGTATTATAAATGAAATCTAATTGAGTCTCTATTTTAAGAAATAAATCTAATAAATCTTTATTAACTAGATTAGTTGGATCTTTTAATGTATAAGTTTTTTTTCCTCTTTGCCATTTTACATCAGCAATTTTTTTTATATTTTCTTCATATGAATATTTTATATTACTTACTAATCTTAAATTACTAGCTTTTGATAATAAAGCACTTGTTTGGGGTATAATATTTTCTGTTTCAACACCAGTTTCTTCATTTGTAGTCATAATTTTAATAACAGGTCCATCAAAACGAACGGATTGTATATTTATTTTGTACTTATAAACTTCTAATAAATTTTCTCCTTCTTCAATAAAATAACTACTTTTTTCAGGAATTTTTAATTTAGTAAATAATATTTGTGGTTCATTTATATTGTCACCGTGGAAAAATATTGAACCTTTTGGTACATACATAAAAAAATCCTTTACAACATCAAATGGTTGAGTGCCAAAAAAATTATATAGTTCTTTTTGAAGAGTTAGTTGTTTTTGTAAAGCTGACTGAAATTGTTCACTAGTTTCATCTTTCATCTCTTCACTATCATTTAATGCACGAATAGCAACTGTATGTTTAAGATTTTGTATATTCATTTAATATTTAATTATATAATAAATATTTATATAAATATTGTTATATTTAATATAATAATATATTAATATGTCATTAAATAGTTCCACACTTAATAAAGAATTAATTCCACTATTTGACCCATTAGAATGGGAATTAATGTTAAAAAATTTAGATCAAATTGTTAAACAAAAACAAAAAACTGATGAACAAATACTTAATAACCCTAAATTAATTTCATTTATTGATTCAATCAAAATAGCTTTAAAGGAAAGACACGATACAATGTTATTAAAAGTTAGTAATCAAGAACAAAAAAATAAACTTGAACTAGAGTTTAATCAAAATTTAACCAAAAATGTATTAGATAAATATAAACAATTGGAAGAGCTTCTAACAAATGAGTCTAAAAAATTAGTACAAAAACAAAATGCTAATAAACTTTTAACAGATATAATTGATCGTGATGAAAATATAAAAAAAGCTTGTATGAAATCATTATATAAGATTTATCAATCATTTTTAGCCTATAATTTATTGACAGGACTAATAAACTGTTTAGGAGATAATTATAATGAATGTATAGAAGTCATTAATACTTTAAAAAGAATTAATCCACATACTCAAAAGGAAGAATTTGTTTTTAGTTACACACATAATATATTACAAGATCCTGACACTATAAATTTTTTAAATAGAATAAATAGAACATTTAGAAACCCATTTATAATACATCTTTATACACAAATACAATTGAAATTTATAAGGCAGTTAATAGTAAAACAGAAAATATAACTGATGATGATTCTCTTTTTCTTACAAAAATTTATTTATCATTTATTCAAGATTTTTTTATATTTTACGTAAAGGGTAGTGGAGCTTTATATTTATTATTTACAAATGCTGAAACACATAAACAATTAGTTAAGACATCTAAAGATGTTGGTGATTTATTTGACTTATCAAATAAAGAAAAATGTATGATTAAAAAAGATGATGAAGATATTTCATTATTTGACTACTTTAATAAATTAAATTTGGGAAATAGTGACTGGGATTTGAATTTATGTATTAATCCTGGATTATATGAGAAAAAATATATTGCTTTTATTAAAGTTTATTCACGATTATTATCTTGGAATAGAGAATTAATGTATATTTGTAGAGAATTATATTTTATTAGAAATCCAGACATAATGAATTCAATTAATGACTTTTATAAGCAAGTAAACTATGACTATTTAATTCAACTACATAAAAATTACAAGGAAAGAGGTCAGGAAGAAAAATTAATTGATACAAAAAATGAAATTACAATTGATCAAACTGAAATAGGAATTGCTTTTAGTATAAGATATGAACTTGATAGTACAATTTATAGAACTGTATCTGATAAAGATGTTGAAAAAAATCCGCAATTACATCAAAGTTTAGGCAAATGTTATATTACACCTTGGTTAGGAAGTGAACATGAGGGAAAGGAAGTTGATCTAGATTTTGAAAATATTATAAATAAAAAAAAAACTTATGAAAATGTATATAAATATATCAAAGATTTATCAAATGAAACATCATCTACATCTATAAAATACGCATTTGATAATAAAGATTTTGGGGATATTTATTTGAATATTCCAAGAACTTTTTATATTCAATATAATGATTCAATTGATGCTTTTGGTTTATTAAGAATGTCTTTTCTTGGAAAAAATACAATTAAGAATACTGAAAATGGTTCAACTGTAGGAGCAGGTGAACTTTTGGATATATCGTTTATTAAAGATTTTAATGAAATGAAAAGTGATTGGGAACATAGAGATTTATTAATAAATGGAGATACACTTCCTTTGGTAGATTACTGGGACATAATTATGGATTTAAACGTAACAGTAAGAGATAATATTTTAGAAGGAAAGACTAAAAAAATTAATAAGAGATTAGATCGATTAAAATTTTTACAAAGTATATTGTGTTGTAGGGAAAATATTGTAAATAACATTGAAACATTAGCAAATTATTATTCTCAACATAAAGAAAGCAATTGTCAACCAGGTAGCGATAACTGTTATTGGAATAACAGTAAAATACTAAGTTTTATACAAAGTGACGACAGAAGAATGAAAAAATTTGGTACATTACTCTTAAAGTTACAACAAGTTTTAGATGGTCCATATTATTATCCATATGATTCTAATGTAAGAAATTATATAATAAATCAACTTAAAAAAAATAACCAACCAACTAATGATAATACATTAATTGATAAAGAAGTTCAAAATTTTGGAATTAATAAAGTTTCTCAAATTAATACAGCTTTACGATACAATAAAAAAATAAATTCTTTAAGTGAAGTGATTCAAAGTAAATATAAATTATCTCCATATATATCAAATTTAATTGCCAAACTATATAAATATTGTGATAAAGAATTACGTGAAAGTATAAATGATGATCAGAATAAATTTTCTTCTGAAATGCTAATACGTTATTTTGGTCCAAGATCTGATAATTTTGTTATACCGGATAGAGATGAATATTTAAAAATTTTAGGTATTTATTTATTACATTTAAATAAATATAAAGAGGGTATAAATTTTTTGATAGACCAGATTTTTTTGGGTAGAGATAATTTCATAAATAAGTTAAATTTTCAACAATATTTGGATACTATTACATCATCTCTAGATATAATTACAGGTAATTATTTTGGTTTCACTTGGATTGTATATAAAGAAGGAATTTTATCTGATGAAAGTAAAAAATTATTAATAAGTGGTGATCAATTGAAAAGTAGACCATATATCGATCACTCAATAAGTTTCGATTATTCTCCTGATAGTACTGAATATAAATGTTTTTTTACATCATTAATTCTTGATTATTATATAAATATTTATGAACAATTATTAACATTATTAGCTGTAAAAGAGATAAACAATACAACTTATATAGAATATAATGTTGAATTGAATGCTTCATTTTTTGATGATATATTTAAAAGTATGATAACAGATATGCACGTGTTAGAATATATGGTTAAATACAGATGTATGGTAGATAATAATCTTTTATTTACTGATAATCCTATTCATAAGTTTGGTGATGAATATCATACCTTTGAAGGGTTGGATCTACAATGGAACAATCCACTTCAACAGATAACATTTATGCCACAATTGAGAAATAACGCATTTTACAATTCTTCTAATGTCCAAATATCTATATATCATAAACCTGTTATAGAATTATTAGAAAAAACAGGATCACAAATAGTAGATATAGTTCGTAATAATGATTTACTTAATCAAAAAATACCAGAAGATATTCGTTCATCACCGGATAATAATAATAATGCTTTAGGAATTTTAGATTTTTTATCTAACAATGGTGCTTTATTTAATCAGCAAATAAATGAAAAATTTAATGAGGTTAAAAATATATCTGATATCGATGATATTATTATTAATAACCAAGAATTATTTAGTCATATAACATTTGATTATACTGATGTTGCGTCTAATGTTAATACTGATATTTCATTATTTGTGGCATTATTAAATAATATTTCAATATCATTTTTTTCTATAACACCAATTTTTATTTATTTTATTTGTTCACTTAAAAATTCAAATAATGAAGAAATAGCGTCTTATTTAAGAAAGATATACGAAGAGATTTATAAAGACCAAGGTGTTGATTTGTATAATGCTATATTATTAGTACAAAATGATTTTAAATTTTATTTGTTCAATATTTTGAATGATAATTATATTTTTTATACAACAACAACCAAAGAAAAATATATGACAAAACAAAGAATATTTTATTATTGCTGTAATAAATTAAATGAATTTAATTACAAAACTTTTTTTCCGATATCAAGATTATTTTATTATAATAAAATTGGTCCTAATACATATGATTTAATTGAATATGATGATCCAATTGATTTAAGTATTGTTAATGATTATCATGACAAACTAATTTTTTATCAAAAATTGTCGGAAATGATAATTTATTATTTTCAAAATTCTTTTTTAGATGATCAAATAAAAAATAAAGTTATCGATGATTTAAATAAATTATTTCAAGAAATAAAACAAAGTTTAGAAGAACAAAAACCTATTATTATATCTCAACCTGTATTAAATACTTTACAATCAGAGTTTAATACTACAAATCCATATTTTTTTGGTAGTGCATATAATACGTCGCCATTTTCCGGATTTGGTTCTCAACAACCACAAGGATTTGGATATGGTTTTGGTTCTCAACAACCACAAGGATTAGGATATGGTTTTGGTTCTCAACAACCACAAGGATTAGGATATGGATTTGGTTCTCAACAACCACAAGGATTTGGATATGGATTTGGTTCTCAACAACCACAAGGATTTGGATATGGTTTTGGTTCTCAACAACCACAAGGATTAGGATATGGATTTGGTTCTCAACAACCACAAGGATTTGGATATGGATTTGGTTCTCAACAACCACAAGGATTTGGATATGGTTTTGGTTCTCAACAACCACAAGGATTAGGATATGGATTTGGTTCTCAACAACCACAAGGATTTGGATATGGTTTTGGTTCTCAACAACCACAAGGATTAGGATATGGATTTGGTTCTCAACAACCACAAGGATTAGGATATGGATTTGGTTCTCAACAACCACAAGGATTTGGATATGGATTTGGTTCTCAACAACCACAAGGATTTGGATATGGTTTTGGTTCTCAACAACCACAAGGATTTGGATATGGATTTGGTTCTCAACAACCACAAGGATTAGGATATGGATTTGGTTCTCAACAACCACAAGGATTAAGATATGGGTTTGGTTCTCAACAACCACAAGGATTAGGATTTGGTTTTGGTTCATGGTATGGAGGAAATAATAACCAAGTAGGTGGTACTCATGCCATAATTATAGATTACAGTAATGATTTTATTGGAAAAATTTTAACTGACATAGTTATAAGTAGACTTAATATTGAATCTGGAAAAAAACCAATAATAAGTATTCCTAATGGTGTTGTTGAACATGAAAGTATCAAAGATATAAATGATATATTTAATTCAGATAAACCAGGTAATTTTAATACTTTTCCAAATGTTAATTTGGAAACAATAGATATGAAATATAATTTTTCGCCAAAAATAACAGTACTTGAAGACCATGAAGTTACAGACGCTGAAGATAGATTTAAAATATTTACATCATTAAAAGAATATATGGGATCATTAGTTAAAGTTAAAAATTTGCTTACAAATATAGATATTAATACAGCTAATCAATTTTTAATTGCTTATTATTTTAATAATGTTTATAAAATGTTATTTAATGATTTACAAAAGAGTGCTCTTACATCAACATTAGCAGTTAGTAAAAATATTATAGTATCTGTTGATCCTTGTACATTATTTGAAAATATGATCGTTGAAGGTAGTCATATTAATATACGTCCTGTTTACCCAGTTGAAATCACGGTGTGTTGTAATGAAAATAATTTTTATAAAAGATTATTAAAAGATTTAATTGGAAGATATATAAGAAATATTCAAATTTTAATGGAACAAATATTATCAGTTAATGATATTGTTTTTTATAATTACATAGTTTATATAGTAAATATTTTAGGGTTTAATAATACTAGCAACTTATCTGATATTAATAATTTTTCGTTTCTTTTTAAGGGTATATATTTTAGAAAATTTTCGGAAGATTTGGTGTTTACCAGAGTAGAAGTTGATACTGATTATGACAATTCTATGGAAACACTAAAATTAAGTTTTTTTGTTATTTATAATGAAGACCAAAGAATAAATATTGGAAATATAATATTAAGCTCATCAGATAATTTGTATAAATACAGAATAGATAAAAAAATATTGGGAGTAGATACTGTTTTTACAAATATTATTGGACCACCTATTATTTACGATAATACTGTATTTGAAATTTTTTTACAAAATTATATAGACAATCAAACAGATATCGAAAGAATTAAAAATGATTTTAATATGATTATAAATAATACAAATAATAACTTCTGTAATATGTTGTGGAACCAAAATGTAGATGCTTTATATATATCACCATTTAATAAATTTTATAAATATTATAAAATGAAAATTGATGAATATAAATCTTCAGAAGGAGCTATAGAACCTCATTGGTTATATAATTGTGTTAAAGAATCTTTTTTATTATTATTTAAAGAAAAATATGATTTTTATAAAAACTATATAGGAATTGATTTAAATAACAACTTATTAGAGAACTGGGAAACCATAATAGTAGACTTAATTGCGTGGCCTCTATATGGTAATAATAATGATTCATTTAAAAATATAATGTCAATACATTTTTTGACTAATTTACCACGTGGTGTAACAAATATATATAATGAACCTTTATTAACTAAAGTAGGAATTAATTTACAAAAATTAAGACAAAATGATTTTACTGAAGTACAAAGTGGTAAATTAAAAAAAAAAAGAATTACAGGCAAAACATCAGGTGGTGGAGAAGATGATGTTAAAAAAAATCCTGAAAATATAATGTTCTATTTGTCAAGTAGTAGTTTTAATCCAAGTGTTATTGTTAATAAAACACCACTCATTAATAAAGCTTTAACTTATAGTGATACTTTTAAAAATGTAACCGTAGAAAATTTTACACAAATGACTCTTGGAAAATATGGATCTGATTTTTATTATGAAACTAATAGTGTAAATCAAGCTGATGAAGGAATGGTAAGTGTAAATATACAACAACTTTCATTAGAAGGAATACAATTAACAAATTATGATGAAGTTATATATACTGATTCTAGTGAACCTATATTACAATTAAACTATAAAGTTGACACTAAAATGGAAGGAATTGATGATATTTCAATGTTTAATATAATAAATAACTATCCAAAAAAAACTATTAAAATAATTTATGATTATGAAGAATTAGGTAAACAAACAGATGATATTCTTTGGAGTGATACTATAATTGAGGACAGCGATTTAGGTGTAGAAACTGAACAATCTATAACTCAATATGACTTAGGTGATGAAATTTTTAAATTAAACAGCGTTATTCCTGTTGTACAGTTACGCGCAATTAATATAACACTTGTAAACGATAAAATAAATGGACAATATAATCCTTTGATACAAGAAATAAATGTAGAAATAATTAAACAACAAAAAAAAGCGGAAATATATAAAAATGAAAAAACAAATATAAGTATTTTTATTGTCTTTGAGGATAGGTATTATTATTATTATTATTTTGATAATGAATTAAACGACTGGATAGCATCAATAGTTACAAATTCGAAAGAATTAATTCCAATTATAAATTTTAGTAAAACAAGTGATTTCTATATTAAAAAAGAAAATGCATGGGTAAAAAATGAAATAAATATTGAAGAAATTAAGCCTTCAACTCCTGGGGGGTCAAATAGAAAAAATGTTACAAGAAAGAGATATATTAAAGGTAAATTTAAATCTACAAAAAATAATAAAATAAAAATACATAAAACGATAAAGGTAAGGAAAAATAAAAAAAAAACTACTACACTTGTAAAAAAATAAAATGAATAATTAAAATAAGTTTAAAACAATTAATATGTTATGAGACTTTATATTGTAGAGTGAAGTTTAAAAATTTATTTTGCTTTTTTTGTTCCTGCCTTAAGGCAAAAACGCTTAAATGTCTCAATATTTAACATAAATATTTCTTTATTGTGACCTCCATGTGTTTGTCCATCTTGCTTTACCTCATGGTAAATCAAAAATTTATAGTCTTTATTAGTTGTAAAATTTTTTTCCAACATTTGTTTTGCTTTAATTTTTTGGCTAAATCCTAACCATTTCCATACATTATCAAGATCAATTACGAAATCATTTTTAGAATCATATTTAAGATAACAGTAAAAACTAGATAAAAATAATTGTTGTTCATAATTAGTAAATGTTTTTTTAACTTTTTCAACTAATTTGCTCTGATAGTCACCAGAAAATTTGGTGATTGGATTAGTTTCAATAAGATTGACAATATCAACACTCATTTTATACATATATTAGTTGTATAACCTTATATTGTTTTTTGTTTTAATAATTAAAAATCAAAAATTTAATTATTAAGATATAAGAATAAAAGCCACACGATATAAGGTGTTTAGTTGCTATAAGCCAAACCACCCATACCGGACATAATTCTCAAAACGTTATAGTTAGTGGCATAGACACGAACCTTAGCAGTCTTGGTTCCCTCAACTGTAGCATTAGACAAGACCAATTGAAGTGTGGCGTTGTCAATACGTGAGAAGTTACATGTGCCTGAGGGTTGATGCTCTTCTGGACGAAGGGCAAACGAGTAAACGTTAATACCTTCATCAGGGTTGCGGGTATGTGACTGGTATGGTTGAACCCAAGAGAAGTAGGAACCTTCACGCTCAGAGAAGCGATCTTGGCCGTTCAATTGAAGCTTAGCAGTAACGACTGGATTTTGACCCCAACAGTGCATGTCCAAAGATGTTTCGGTAAGAACGAATGTACCGGCATCAGAGACACCAGAGTTCTCAAGGTGACTGGAGTTAGTACCAGATTGAAGAGCAGCAATAGTAGCAGCATCAAGTCCAGCAACATTTAGAGGAACTTGTGGTCCACCAAGGTTTGCCTCATTATAAGGATTGGAAGGACCGTGCCAGTATCCTGTGAAACCAGCATCAAATTGAGTTGGAATGTAATCAAGGGCACCAGCATCTTGGAATAATCCACGAGCATCGATAAAGGCACGCGAGTCAGCAGCAACAGAAGCAGGACCTCCGAAAGCATGGACAGCGTTAGGAAGAGCATCGATGGCATCAGTATAGTTGAATGGTTGTGCACCAAGAACCTTGAATAAAAGGGCATCACAAGTTAAGGATGAACAGTAGTCAACGTTTTGGTCAGGTTGAACAACCCAGATGAGCTCCTTGACAGGGTGGTTAAAATTCAACTTGATCTTGTTAGAAGATGAACCAACAGACTCATCACCTGTGAATTGGAGTTGAGTGATCAAGTACTCATGAGGATTTTGGGCCATTCTGCGACGCTCATCAGTATCAAGGAAGACGTAGTCAACGTAGAGAGAAGCAGCAACCAAAGATTGGTTATAGGCAATTGTGGCAGGGACTGGACGGCCAACAGAGTATTGGCCTTGAGAACCAGTGTAAGGGTTGGTGTTACAGTTCAAAGTGGTAACAGCCCACAAACACTCATCAATAGGACGAATATCAAGGTTAATCTTGACTTCATGGTATTGGAGAGCAATCAAAGGAAGGGCAAGACCAGGGTTGGTACAGAACCAGAATTGAAGAGGAACGTAAAGAGTAGTCTCAGGAAGAGCATTTCTTGGGGCACAAACTTGACGAGGAGCCAAGGAGTCACAAGGAGACTCAACATCAGAGAAAGAAGGATCTGTGATGAAGGTAAGTTGAGTAGTGTTACCAATCATCTTGAAGTATCCGCGTTGTTGTTCAGATGTCATGGTAAGTTGGTTCCAGATGTGCATCCAATCACCATATTGACGATCGATTCTTTGACCACCGATCTCAACCTCAACTTGAGCAATAAGTTGTTCACCAGGGAAATCTAGCCAGCGGGCATAGACACCTGTGTTTTGGCCGGTAGTGTAGTTTCCAAGACCCATAAGTTGGTTGATCTCAGGAAGAGTGACCTGTAAGTAAGTTCTGTAGGCAAGGTCACCATTTCTGCTGATAACACATTGGACACGACGACCGAAATCGGCTTGACCGTTAAATGTTTGTTCAATTGATTCAATTGCGAAGTTAGTATATCTACGATAAGTAACTTTCCAGAAAGTAATTTGAGGATTACCAGTAAGGTAAACATCTTGAGCACCATAAGCGACGAGTTGCATTAATCCACCTCCCATTTTATAATATGGCTAAAGAAAAAAAATATTTGGAAATTAAATTAATTAAATTTAATTATTTAATTTAATTTTTTCAAATTTTTTGATTATGAAATTATTTTATTTAAATCTAAATTGGTTTTCATAAATTTTAGTAAATAAGAATCTTCGAGTACTTCCTTTTTTCCATCATGACCTTTTGAAAAAACATAAGAATCTCCTTTTTTTTTAACAGCCCATCCTTGCTCGATCGAATTAAATAGTAAAATCATTTTTTGAAATTTTATGGCATCAACTTTTAAATTATTATTTTCTAAATCTTTTAAAGATTCTAAATTAATTTTAAAGTCCATTAAATAATTAAAAGAAAACTTTGTTAGACTTTAAACTTGTTAAATTGTAAACATCTGTATTTTTGAATACATTTTACTGTATAAAAAACTTATCGTCTTATTGTTTTCTTTGTTTTGTTTGTTTTTGTTTTCTTTGTTTTGTTTGTTTTTGTTTTCTTTGTTTTGTTTGTTTTTGTTTTTCCTCCAGAGGATGGTGTTAACACATAAATATATCTTAATCCCAAACCTTCAGGATCAGGTACAAACCCTAAATCTTGATAAAATTTAACAACCTTTAAATCCTTATCTAATGCTGGATATAATGATATATATTCCAGACCAAGATTTTTGGCTATTTCAATTAATGTAAGTATCAGTTTTTTACCGTTGCCTTTATATTCCCTCATAGAACATAGGCGATGAACCTCAATATATTTTTTTCTAAGAATACTGAAATTTATGAAACCAATTACAATATTATCTTCATTTTCTATATAAATAGTTATTTCGTTGTTTACATATTTTTTATCAATTTCTTTCATATCCATAAGCCCCCAACATACTTCAGGAGTTATTAAAGGTTTTGTATCACTTAAAAATAAGTCATCATATTCTAACTCTATTTTACCTTTATATTTTTTACCTAAAAAGTATTTCATATATACTATATGAAGACAAAATATATATTTTAGTATTGAATTTCGTTTCATATAGTTAAAAATTATTTTTATATTAATTTTTCAAACCCAAACAGAATATAAATCATCTTTAGTTTCATCACCAGTTATAATTTACTATGTTTGTTCTTTTATTTCTTCAATATCTAAATTCTCTTCTATATCAGAATTTATTGAAATAGTAAATTCATTACTATTATTATCATGATGCTCTACGTTAATTCTGTGAATAAGCACAAGACCTATATTATATTTATAACAATTTAAAA
>Ga0214917_10005289_pt1 | contig 13857 bp, 30 predicted proteins | sample LL_1208_BB_MetaG_FD_177983 | JGI IMG/M metagenome (GOLD analysis project Ga0214917, IMG submission 177983) | Freshwater microbial communities from Lake Lanier, Atlanta, Georgia, United States - LL_1208_BB | ecosystem: Environmental > Aquatic > Freshwater > Lake | place: USA: Georgia | collected... | reverse complement strand
GTGTAAAGCAATTATACGACAGAAATAAAAACCCAGTCAAATGATGAGTTATTTACGGTAGAATGCACTGGCAAAGAAAATATGTAGGAAAATACTAGCTGACCAAGTTTCTAGAGAATAAGGAATTTCCAGACCTACATTACCGAACAAAGCATTTAATGACCATACTAATAAAAATGGTCCTAATGCCACCAATGCAATGGCTATTAAAATCACAGTGACAGCGGTAAACTTCATACCGTTGATTCCTTATTAAGGTCCCTTACCTGCTGAACAAATCGATGCTCAACAAGCAGACGCAGTGCGGGTTCAGCACGCCAACGGAACTGGATTGGGGTATCTAAAATTACAGTATGCTGAACTTCACCACCGTAACGAACACGGCTGGATTCAACACGCCCAGACACAGGGTACTCGCCCATGTACAAAGCACTGACCCACATTCCCTCTAAGTTCCAGCCCATTGTTGGCTCCTTGTTGTTTACTGTACCACTATTATACAGAAAATGAATAACCCAGTCAATTGACGGGTTATTACCGGGCTTGTTGCCGCTGTTCGATGACGATGGCTTCTTGCTTTTGCGTAGCCTCAACCATCTCGCTGATCAAGACCTTTTGTACTCGCTTAGGCATGAACTTCATGTAATGGAGGAGAGTGTTTTTAAGATACCCAATCTCAAAGTATTCGCCGCCACCATCCTCAGCAAAACGCTGTTCTACTGCTTGACTGAAGCACTCAAGCACTTCTTCTAGGGTATTTTGATTCTCTGTAGTCCACATGCCCATTTCGTGCTCCTTGTTGTTTACTGTACCACTATTATAGCAAAAATGGATAACCCAGTCAATTGAAGGGTTATTTCGAGTTGTTGTATTTAAACAACAGTGTAGGGTTTATTCCAGCGCCCAATATTGATGTCAATATAGTGTGAGCAGTGAAAATAATCAGTTTGAGCATCACTGTGATCAAAGAAGTCCGGGCCTTTAAGGGCTTGAATAGCCTGATCTAGAAATTCTGCAGCCGGACCTGAGAAGTGCTCGTGGGCCCAGTAGGTGTTTACATTGATATGATCCCGAGCAGGCCTAAAAGGCTGCTCGTTGTAACGAGGATGCTGGCTGCAGGTAGCGTTAAAATTGCCGATAAAATCAATCCGACCCTGGCTAATGTTCAAGCACAAGGTTCTGTGATTATCCACACTAAGAGTACCTTTTAAGCCATACCGCTTAAGTAGGGACTTAACAGTGGGTGCCAATTTTGCCTTCATCTCTTGGGATACATAAGCCATTGTGTGCTCCTTGTTGTTTACTGTACCACTATTATAGCAAAACGGGATAACCCAGTCAACTGGCGGGTTATTGGGGAGTGTTGCAGGAAAACAACAAATGAAAAACCCTGCCGATGGCAGGGTTGTGTCTAGATTTTAAGCAGCAGTTACTTAGATTTTGGTGTAGCAGCATTGACAAATGCGTACATCTTTTCTGCGTTCTGAAGGATTTGATCTAGACCTGGCACTTGTGGCATACCAACTGTGGTAACAAATTGACCAGTTTTTTCGTCTCGGGCGTTGCTCAATTCCCACCCGTGAAACTTGGCACTGTACTCAAACTCGGCCATTTGCTTGGCCATTCCGAGAATTTCTGTGCGGATTTCGTATCCGTTCTTGTTGAATTTTACTTCTGGTGCTTTAAACTCAGGTAAAATCTTTTCGCCGTAATTATTTGACATAATAATCTCCTTGTGTGTATGTCTATGTATTAAGATTTTTTAGCATAGGCTTCTCTGTTAGCATCTGCCCAGGCATCCCAGCCTGCTTTGAAAAAGTCTATTCCAAAAGGATTAAACATTTTTTCAATCTTGGTATTCAGCATTTCGTGGCCTACAATGGTAGCAATACCACCGGCTACGGTCAATGCTGTTTTTAGAAATTTTGATTGTGCGTCAATGTAGATATGACAATTGTTCTTAATATCTTCATTGCGAACACATTTTTGAACCCACTGCTTTTTAGCATTCTGTACAGTGTCTATAAATAATTCTGGTTGATTAAACATAGTTCTCCTCCCTGTGTGTATGTTATATTGTATTTAATCGGATGTCAACTATTTCTACGATTATTCGGTGTAATAAAATCCCATTCTTCGCCTAAAGTTTGATCGCGTTCTAACATTTCATCAATGGCCGCTACAGCAGTTAGAAATGTTAAAAAACCAAATGCCCATAATACTGTTGCGTCCATATTATTGCCCCATTAATTTGACTGCTGAACGCCATTTACCGCGGCGTGTTAAGTGGCTGGCTAGTAGACCCTGACACCAAACTTCGTAGATTAATTTGAAGAAAGTCATTGCCAAGCTCCTGGGTTGTGGTTACTAAGGTATCTGCGAGCACGAGCACGACCACTGGCCTCTAGTGCTAGATAGATTTTATGAAATACTGCTAAAACATAGGTGATCATTTAAAGTTTTCCTTGTGAGAATTGTAATCAAACTCTTTGATATAAGTTTCTAACACCGCGGCATCTGTAATACTACGGCGTGCCAAGTATGCTTCTAGGCGTTTTTGATATCCATCTTGCGGAAACATCTCGGCCAGACGCTCAAGGATAGTGAGCATAAAGTGTGAAATCATTGTTGTCCTCTGTAAATGTGTAGAATGATTGTGCAATGCAGCACAATTTTATTTATCAAGCTGATCTATGTTATTCAAATACTGTTGTAGATCATTTGCGTATAGGGTAAGAGTAAGACTTGTACGCTCGTCAAATAATCTTAGATCACTTAGCGTGGGTAAGTAATAGGGATAAGGAAAATTTTTCTCCATCTGCAGGAGGGTTTTTGGCATCAATTTGGTGGGTATTTCGTGTTGATATTGCTGAAATTTGGCGGTTATGGTGCAAAATTGATAGCCGGTCTTAGTAAGACGCATACTTGCCGCATTGAGAGGATTAAAGAACCAAGTTCTTCGAAAATGATCTACGCTATGTTTAACTTCGTCATAAAACTTACTGTTTTTATACAGCGGGCTATTTTCTATTAACCAAGTGACAAAAGTAGGCTGATCAAATTTCACTTTATTGCTGAAAAATCACCGAACCTTGATTGAGCAAGACCACGGTAAATTTATCGGTCTTAAATTGACTGTTTAATTTCTTAGCTAGACTGATTGCATGACCAGGGTTCGAAAAGCTGACCTTGCGATACTTAGGACCAGGATAGCTTACTAATATATTCTGTGTCTTTAAATTAACAGGACGTCCATCGTAATACACAGCCCAAATTCCTTCGCTGGCCAATACTTGATCACTCTTATAAGTGGCTTTATCCAATGTTTCTAGAATTACCGTAGGTTTTGGTCTGCTCATACTGCTTCCTTGAAGTACATTATTATTTAGCTTTAATTAATCGGGTTATTTGATATCTCTGGTTTGTTGTAAAGCCTGGTCTTTTGTTAAAAACGGCCCATAAAATTGATTTCTAACCAAAATAATTTTTTTTGGACAAAATTCGATTAACCATTGATTTTCATAACTGATTGCATAAAATCCTGCACAGTAATAGCTTTTACTTTTTTTGCAAGTTGTATATAGAGGTAATTTAAGTTTTATATCGTAGACTGCATTATATGGTAAACTATGACAAGGATACTCATATACCGAAGGAATCTGCACTGGTTTTTGTAATTTCCCACGTACAAATTTAATATTATGAGCGGTTCCTAAAACCTTAATACTAGGATACTTACTCCTAAGATTGCCTTGTACTAGGACAACACCATCGTCGGCAGCTTGGATAGTACCAATTTTTTCACCATCTCGTTCAACAATCCAATACTTGTTTTTAACTACAGGTTTCGCTTCGATTGTCATTTAATATATCCTTGACTAAAGATTTCAGCAAATGCTTGACTGTTTTCGCTTAACTTTTGCAAGTCAAACCTGCCACAAAACTTAAGAAATTGAGCACCAATCATTGGGCGGTTTTTAGGTTGTGCAGCTTCTGCAATAGTCTCTGCAATCTTTTCTTTGACTGCATCAGGCTGTGCTCGTAAATCTACTAACACACGATTACGATTATAATCGTCCAACACACGATGTTCGTGACCTTCGTGGTCGGTCCAACGCTGTAGCATTAGGTTATTCCAAGCGAATCCACGTTTAGAACGATCAGCAAAAGCTTCTAATAATCCAACTTTGTTTCGAGTTCCTTGTTTACGTACACCAGGATAGGCACTGAATATATTGTCAGTGGGATCACCACGCATACACTTTTCAAACAAGATCCATTCAGGGTCAGGTACGGTCTTAGCCTCTTTGGTCTTTTTATCTACAACCAACTTACCTTTACGATCGAAGATACCTTTAAGTGTATGAAGTTCGTCGGTGACGCCATTGAACTGATGTACATTTTTAGCTAGTAATTGATGAAAATCGCTGTCAGTGCTAATAATAATATGTTGGTCTTGGGGATGACTTTGGATCCAACCTGCAATAAGATCATCAGCTTCTAGTTCAGGGTGTCGTAGTGTGGTCGAGTTAGTACGTTCATCTAGAAATGCTCGTAGTGCATCTAGACCTTCCCAAAACATACGATCTTCTTCGGCTTCGCGTTCGGTCATAGCTGAACGACCTTCAGCACGATTACGCTTGTATGGGGGATAGTAATCTTTACGCCAGCTGCGACCTTCGTTGCAGAAAACTACATGATCTGCTCGCTGTTCACGCCAGCATCGGTTAACGCTACTCAGTGTGACATGAATAGCAAAGGCCACCCGTTCTTCATTACTGGTTGCACGGTGGGCGGAATGTCTGGCTCTAAAATACATATTTGCCAGGTCAATGAGTAGATATGTTTTCATGTCGTTATAATAGCAGTTAACGACCCCGGATGTCAACTAATTTCGGTTCGGCCGTTGTCCAAATTCTTTTTAGTCATTCTTCGTATGTCTGGATCTGCTTGCTCTTGTTCGTAATATTCAAGAACTACGTTTCGGCAAATTTCCTGGAACCAACGGTCAACAATATCAGATTCGGGCTCATTGGCCCGAATCTGATAACCAGCTCTCACTAGATTTGTAATAAATTTATCGTTCCAATCTAGTTCAAATGCACCAGATCCAAGGTCGTCTGGGTCGAGATTGAATCCGACTATATTAATATAAGGCTCACCTTTTTCGTTGGCTATTTCTTTGGCCGTAAGAACAGGTTTTGGTGTTCGTTCTTTTTTAGAACGTGGTGTTGTAGCCACTGGTGCAGTAACTGGACTATTTTGAGCTGCACCTAATAGTTTTTTTAAAAAATCTTTCACGTACCCCACTCGTTCTTAAAGAGTGGCACCTGAAGTCTATCACTGTATCTCAAACCGTATTGCATACAGGATAAGGCTATGTTTTTATTATTCATACTGTATACGCTTTCTACGCCGCCTACAGGCATTAAATAGATTTCGCCATCGAATCCTTTATCTCTATAGACAATACTAGCTGCTAGAGCGTGCTCGATATCCCGTTGAGTAGCAACTACAAACTTTAGATAAGTCCAACCTATTGATTGATAGTCACAGACAATGTCAGGCCGGATAGCATCTTCCCAACGCTCGCCACTACCCGGTAGTTTAGCACTGACACTAAAAGTAAGATCACTGCGACTGCGTTGATCGGTCCAATCCTGTAGGTACGTGCGGAACTCGGTAGTGAGTGGTTGAGTACCATTGGTTTCAAAAGTGATCTCTTTAAGGTTGGCCATAAAAGGATCATTTAACAAGTCCGGGTACTGGCGTTGCCAACCTAGCAAAGGTTCACCGCCTGTGATAACTAAGTGTTCCCTGGTCCATTTACGGAACGGTAAGAGTTCCTTGATACGTTCAACAATCGCCTCTGTTGTAAGTACCGGTGAAAGGTCCTTGAACCTAGGATCCCAACTAGCGTAACTATCGCAACCGGTACTAACAAGTGGGAGATCTCTATACTGTTTAAACTCGCTAATACGAGCTGCCACTTCGTTTCGTTCATTTGATCGTTCTCCTAAAGGCATTCCGAATGAGTCGCAAGTAAAATTACAACCAAAGGTACGAAGGAACACACTGGGCACTCCTTGATAGCGACCTTCACCTTGAATTGAATAAAATAACTCAGATACTTTTATTTTTGACACTACAATATTCCTTTAATTGATTTAATGATATAAAAATTTTTTGGCACTCGTAACCTTCTTTTTTCCATTTACTGTTTGGTAAGCACCAACTTCGTACAGTAGTTTGATGAGTTTTGTAATATTCGCCAGCATGTTGTAATGAAGGAAAAGTACCATCTGGCGTAGTTACTAACATTTTCCAATTTGGTCGATCATTATGGTCTATTCTTTTAATGCTATCTTGGATATCTGGTACCTGAAAATCTCTTTCCATATAATCTATTGCTCTTTTGAGATAGTTAATATTATCTTGAAATTTTCCTAACCCCATATTACAGTTTGTACATAATAATCCTCGAACCTTTTTTGTGGTATGGCAATGGTCGACAGATAAAAGCCTACTACAAGGCTCCGGTTGTTCGCATATAGCACAAAGTCCATTTTGATTTTTAAACATTTCTTCGTATTGATCCGAATTAATACCAAATTTTTTCATTAAATCTGATCTTTGTCTTCTTTTTTTATTTCGTTCTTTTGAATTAAGTGATTTAGTTTCTAACATAATGTCTCCTTGTAGTTATATTTATACAAGGAGAGGAAAAACACGGAGTTAACGAACCCCTTGTATTGAATAAAACAACTCACTGATCTTGATTTTGCTCATCTTGAATTCCGAAAGTATGTGTGATATATGATCCTGGCGAAAACGCAGGATACTTGTAATTCATAGTAGGTGAATGATTGACTATTCTAGCACATTCTAATGCTGTAAGTCTAATCAATTGGTATAATCTATCACGCTCATATGTAGAACTAAATCCTGCTTGATTTATAAGTTCATCAAACTTGTGGTTCATTTTTTGGTGTTTCTTTGAAATATCGAGACAAAACTTCTAGCTTGTCCATATAGCCTGCAATAATTTCTACTTCCTTTTCTATAGCATCCATTACGTCAGTATGGTCAGGTAAAGACATTGGGTTGGCTAATAATACTTCTAAATTAATTCTATGCTTTTCTATATGGGCAGCATAATGTAGTTTACTTGCTTTAATTAATTGATCTCTCATGTGTTTTCCTTGTTGTATATACTTGACCATTGTCTAAGTTTTTCAAACTTAGCATGTTTAGCGTTATCAATACTATCGGGATTGATAATGCCATGCGATTCTAATAACTCAACCATGGCAAACAAATCTCCTAGTTCATCTTCTAAATGTTCCAGGTTGGTCTTAGGTTTCCCTGGTTTGAAATTGTCAAGGCCGAACCTGAAACATTTACTTATAGCCTGTGTGACCTCTGCACATTCTTCTTGTAAAATCAATAAAATTTCTCTGGTGGAATCATCCACAGGCTCTTCCCCTATTGTGATTGTTCAGCTTGTTTTGCCAAACGCCGTTGTAAGTGATTTAATAATAAGCCATAAGCTGGTAAAATAACTAACAAGCTGACAATGACTTTGCTGATTGAGTTATTGGTAGCAACAATGTGCCAGTTAGCAGCCATAAACTCATTTTCTCCGCCAGCAAATGCTGTGGCAAAGAATACATAAGTGTCAATAAATGTGCTAGCAATACTACTCAATGCCGGTGCGATCCACCATGTTTGGTATTTCTCACGGAAATACTGGAACACATAAACATCAAGTAAGTTACTGATAAAGTAAGCAAGGCCACTACCAAATCCAATCCTAAATGCCACACTATCCGGAGCACCACCTAATTTGACCACAGCCATACTAACTACGATTGCTGGAATAAAGGCTAGTGCGATAACTGCTCGACCTGTGTCCTTTCCTAGTAATCGTACAGTAAGATCTGTCAGCACCACTACCAACGGAAAGGTAAATGCTGCTGCTGCCAATGGTGCACCAAATATGGTGAACTTGAATTGTACAATATAGTTTGAAATTGCGATAATAATAATGTGTAATACCATTAGCTTGTAGGCTAACGATCTATCAACACCTGCTAAGATACGGTCAAGCATAATTTCTCCTTAAAGTTATAGTCCTTCGAAAAGGTCCTCGTTCCACTCTCTATGACCTTCTCTGAAAGCCATATTACTCTGTGTTTCTCTTACTTCTACCCGGTAACACCAAAGCCTTGCAGCCTCGCCCGGTCCCCACATCTCTGGAATATACACTCCATTGACATATTTGTAAAGCATATCGGCTAGACCTTCACAGCCTAGTCTAGGCAATACTGTTAGTTTAGCTAATTTTTTTGATTCTAGCAACTTAAAAGTTTCGAATTCTGGGTCATCGCGGCTTACTAGAAGGGTATGGTCGAATTGATCTTCTAAAATCTTTTTGAGTTCTTTGAGACCACCATAGTCAGCAGCCCAATTACGAACATCTAGTTCGTCGGTGCCGAAATAAAACTTCATTGAAAAACTATAACCATGAATCATGTTACAGTGGCTATCTGCTCGCCACTGCCTGTAAGCACAGGGAAATGCGTCATGGTATTCTTTAGTGCTGGTATACTTATATACCCTAGGTTCAAACTTTGCCATCTCTTGCCTCCTTGTTATGAGTAAGTTTGATGACAGCAGAATTTATCAAGCGGGATGATGTCTAAGGCCGCCGGGATTAAACACGAGCCGAAGCTACATGTTCTTTTAGCCGATCCCAATCTATGCTAAAATCCACTCGTCCGTCGTCATGTACTACGCGAACGCTATAATTACCAACATGTACACCAGGTTCTTCCTGTTCTACGACAGGAAATAACTCTGTTTTGGTTTTTGTCCGCCGAGGTTTGGGCGCAGACTCTGCTACTTGTTCAACTTGCTTTTTAGTCAAAGCCCCATTGTCCTTTGGGTACGCTGCCTTTTTAGTAGCTTTTGTTGCTGTTTTTGTAGTTGGCTTTGCTGCTGCTTTTTTAGTTGCCATATTAATTCGTTCCGTTTAATTTAAGGATGTCATAAAACTCTTTCTTTAACGCAGGGTCGGTTTGGAAAGCACCAAGCATGATTGCTGTAACCATATCGTTTTCGTGTTCTCTAACACCTCTATGAGTCATACAATGATGTTCAGCCTTCACGACGACGGCAATATTTTCGGTCCGAGCATAATCTCGGAGAGCAGATGCAATCTGAGATGTCATTTCCTCCTGGATCTGGGGTCTCTCGCAGATGTGATGTACGAGCCTGTTGAATTTGCTCAAACCAATTACTTCTTCTGCGGGCACTATCCCCACCCAGCATCGTCCAACGATATTTTGAAAATGGTGAGCGCATGTTGATCTGATACTAATTGGTCCTGTAGTGTATAAACTTTTATAGCCTAAATTGGGGAAAGCAGTTACCTTAGGTACATTTCTATACCTACCACTAAAAGTTTCCCTTACAAACATTTTTGCTACACGCCTGGCAGTATCTTGCGTGTTATGGTCATTGTCGGTGTCGATTACCAAACTATTTAGTACGCCCTGAAACTTGCTGGCTACCTCATCAACAAGGTGATCGATTTCATCTTCATCTTCAATGAATTCGGCAATGTTGTCGTTAGCGTGAAATCTTGCTCCGGCTGTCTTGATTCGTTCTCTGATTACTTGGCTCATTGGGCGACCTAGATCGCCAAATACAGCACCTTCATAGCCAGGATGGTAAGGTGCTTCTTCTACTAGTTTTTGATTATAATTCATTTATGCTCCGATGATAAGGCAGAGGATTGCCATAGACTGTAAGTGTATAGTATTTAGGCTGTATTGTCAATCGTTATAATATGTTTTTTTCATCCAATTATAGGTACTTGTAGCAATATCAGCCATGCTACTTCTATGTGGTTGCCAAGTAGTGTCTTGCATAAACCGTCTAGGATCAGCATAGAGTTCATCGGCATCACCATCACGTCGTGGTCCAAATTTCCAGCGAACATCGCAACCGGCCAAATCCTTTACTTGATCTAATACTTCACGATTAGTAAATCCGCGACCGGTACCTAAATTATATGTACGGTATTCGCCATTGGTCATACCTTCAGCTAAACACACTGCTTCTAAATGTGCATCGGCTAAGTCACTTACATGAACATAGTCACGTATACAGGTACCATCTCGTGTTTCGTAATTATTACCGTTTATAACAATTTCCTCTCCGCTAAGTATACCGTCTACTACACGAGTAAATAGATGAGTACCGTCTTTTAAACAGCCCATTCTTCCTTGTATGTCACAACCGGCTGCATTAAAATAACGCAGGCTTATTCCACGAAATCCATGAGCACGACAATGATCAGCAATAACACGCTCACTCATTAGTTTACTCCAACCATAAGGGTTTATGGGTAAGCTACGCCAAGCTGCATGTTCAGAAATAGGACATACTGCTTTATCACCGTAAATGGCACAGCTACTACTAAAGATAATGCTACCTTGCCATTTTTTTGCAGCTAACCAATCTAACATACGATTAGTCTTTGCAGTATTGTTATTATAGTATTCGCCAGGATCGGCAATACTAGGACCTACTAAACTAGTTCCTGCACAGTGGATAATGGCGTTAGCTTCGCGTAGTGGAGCACAATAATCTACAATATCTGCAAAGTCAGTGCAGAGAAATTCATCTAAGTATTCTACAGCAGCAGGAATTGTGATCCTACGGTCTACACCAATTACAGTGTAACCAGCCTCTTTAAACCGCAAGGCCGTGTGTCCACCAACATAGCCAGTAGCACCTGTTATTATAATTGTTTTTGACATTGAACCTCCGCCCAATTTGGGCACATTGATTATCTAATTACTTATTGCTGATAACAAGTACGCTCTTGTTTTATTTGTCCGTCCTCGGTGCGTACTTCACGCCATTCTGTGCATACAATAGGACGATTGGCCGGCACAGTCTCTACATAGGTAATAGGTGGACTAGCATAATGATAGATCGCAGCACCAGCGATAGCACTACCGATAATGGCAGGTGCTACCCAGTGTGGTCTATGGTGATGATGAAAGTGAGGATGGTGATGATGCCTATGATGAAAGTGTCTGTGCCTACTACCTGCTTCTGCAGGAACGGCAAAAGTTAACAAACTGGCTGCTAGAGCACTGACAACAAAAGTACGCATAATCACCTCCTATATGTTAATATTTAGCTGGTGCTAAGTGTCGTCTATAGTCCTTGGACATACGCAAGTATTCTTCGCCACGACCTTCTAGGATATCACATATACGATCGATAGTTCCGTTATTATAATCACTGATCTTACCCATATTCTTATGTGGGTGACGTAGTAGTGGAACTAGTTTAGTCACAGCATCTTCTAGACTCCAGGGTACATAAAGTCGTTCGTGATCATTGGCAAAAGTCTCAGGAAAGCTGCGGTAAGCAGGATACAAAACATTAGCGCCAAGTGTGTCGGCTTCACTGACGGTATTCGACACCCAATCTTGTAAAGCACAATTAAAAAGAACCCTAGTATCATTAAGTAGATCATAGTAGTCATTCTTTTCTAAATCATCGTAAACTACAATTTTACTAGACGATTGATATTGTCGAATTCTTTCAATAGCAGTAGGGTCATTTCCTCGCAACTTAGATCCACTAAAAATAGCAAATTCTACATTCGAATTAGGAAACTTCGAAAACCATTTGTCTATTAAATCTAAATAAAAGTGAGGTTGCTTTTCCTGATCTGTGCGAGCAGCAAATCCAACTCTAAACGTACGATCTTGGAATGGCTTTAACGGTCCTAGTACACGACCACGTACTTCGTTCTTGCCAAATGCCAGGCCCGAGATGTTATAAATCGGAGCCGACCATCCAGCAATCTTCATGTGTGCTACCATTTCTTCATTAGTGGCGAGCACACCTGTAACAAAGTTATTAACCATGTGTTCATAACAAGCCATCCAGCCTTCCATATTCCAAACATGAACGAAGTCGTCAGGGTCAATAGCTTGTGCAAGGCAACGAACATATATCCTAGGACGATGGCTGGGATCAACTTGATCGAGAATATAAGGTAAGCTCTCGATACCGGCCGTAAACATGTCTTCAAAGTAGATAACATCGTCACTAGTAACTGCTCCTGATTTCATTAGTTTGACCAGATTCATCATCTGGCTCATGCCAAAGTAACTGCGTCCATGTGCGTCTAATACCTGTCCGGTTACAATGGCTTGGTCTGCTCTTAAGGTTTCTCCCTCTACGATAAAGTAGTTGATACCTCTACGCTCGAACACACTACGATTCCATTCCTGCAATTGTAGTGTATAGCGAGCTCGATAGGGCTCAAGTCCCATATAGAATAATCTACGCATTACGACGACCTTGTTTGATCATATAACCCCAATTGTCCCTAGGGAACTTACCATTGCGCCAACGCTGGAAATCAGCGTAAGGACTGTGGTTATTACCCAAATGTGTCTCGTTGAACACATAACCAAATTCACGACAGAACTCGCGAAACTGGTCTAGTTCATCGAAGATACGAGTAACTTCGGGTTTGAAAGTAAGGTATTTTTTAAGGCGATTTTTGCTCATATTATTATACGGAAATTAATTGTGGTTGACTTTTTAGATAACTGATTGTTGCACCATTCTCTCCGTCCTCAGCGACGGTGATTTCTACATCACGACCTGGATAACGTGTGGCGATTGCCTCATAGAGGTCATCACTTATCATTTCACAGCTCTTAAAATCAAGTTCTAGTGTGCCTTGACTATACAGATCTTCTAGCCAGCGTTTAACCTGCAGAAATTCTAAATCTCGATCATTATGGAATACTTCGATTGCCACTGTAAAGTGAAATATGTGTCTGTGTGGGTATCCTAAGAAACTGACATCATACCTGTCGCCTGTGGCCAATGCTGGGTCTGTTGCGGCTGCTGGATATTTGTGAATACCTTCTTTGCGGAAAGTAACCCAGATCATTCTTCGAGCACGATCTCGAATACGTTGTCTAGTTTCTGCTAATGCTTGCTGTCTTGCGTCCATATTAGTCCTTATAGCTGACTGTCTGATTCATATTCGCTCCACGACGTGAAACGGTCTGGGTTTAATAATTGATGTAATCTGTGACACCATACTCCGGGATTACTGTGATCAAAGTCTGTGTCATCTAGTTTGATTGTAGCATTATATCCTAGTAGTTGTAAATAGGGCAGTTTAACCGAAATCATTGGAATAAATCTATGAAATTCTGTCAGTCCGGATTCGTGAAGTCCTTCTATGCAAGAGACATCTAAGTCTAATGTACACCAAAATTTTGCCCTTAGAGCTGCTTTAATCATAGTCTCCCACATGTTCCAGGTCGCCGCGTCGTTACTATGGACGATAGGAAAACTTTGATTGGCACCAAAATAGATATGAGTACATTTATTTTCATTGGCCTGTTTTTCTATATCATAGCTATCTGCTAATCCAACTACAAACAAAGTACGATGTCCATGCACTGGTGTGTGTTCAACTTCGTTTCCTACAAAAAATTGTGTGTTATTAAACCCCGATCGGTTCATCGCTCATTCCTTCAAATGTCTGTTCGTCACCCGAACTATTGTCTTCAAAATACATAAGTTTATTGAAATAGGTATTAGAATTTTCTACCCTTTTTCCAGTAAAGCCACGTGTTCCGATTATCTGCGACCAGTATTTCTTATACTTTTCAATTATAGCCATAGATTTGTTTTTACTAGGCGCAGCAAATATATCTTCCACTAAGTCTTGAAAATATTCATAATCACCGCAATTTCTTCTCATCATTGAGGGATACTCACCGTTGTCAAATCGAC
>Ga0214917_10005288_pt1 | contig 13861 bp, 15 predicted proteins | sample LL_1208_BB_MetaG_FD_177983 | JGI IMG/M metagenome (GOLD analysis project Ga0214917, IMG submission 177983) | Freshwater microbial communities from Lake Lanier, Atlanta, Georgia, United States - LL_1208_BB | ecosystem: Environmental > Aquatic > Freshwater > Lake | place: USA: Georgia | collected... | reverse complement strand
TACTATTAAATAATAGAAGAGATTGTTATAAATTGTTAAAATTAAACTCAGAATATTATAAGGAATTATCTAATTTTAAATTTATTGACTTATTTGCAGGTATAGGAGGTTTTCATCTAGCCCTTTCGTCATTTGGAGCAAAATGTGTATTTGCATCTGAATGGGATTTATATGCTCAGGATGTATATGAAAAAAATTTTCATATAAAACCATATGGAGATATAACAAAAATCTTAGAAGAAGATATACCAGACCATGATATTCTATGTGCTGGTTTTCCTTGTCAACCATTTAGTATATCAGGAAAACAAAGAGGATTTAAAGATACTAGAGGTACCCTATTTTTTGATATATTAAGAATTATTAATTTCCATAAACCTAAATTAATATTATTAGAAAATGTTTCTAATTTTGAAAAACATGATAATGGGAAGACATTATTGGTTGTAAGTGAATCATTAAAAGAATCTGGTTACAGTGTATTTTATAAAGTTTTAAATGCTAGTTATTTTGGTCTGCCGCAATCACGTGAAAGAATATATTTCGTATGTTTTAATAATAAATTAAAAGTAAATACCTTTGATTTTCCAGTTAAAGATGGTGAAATAAAAAATTTGAGTGATTTCTTATTACCAGAAAACCAAATAGATAGTAGAGTATTTATACAAAGAACAGATATATCATTAAAGAATTACGAAGAAGAAATTGAATTATTTTCTTGCACAGGCCTGAAACCAATTAGATTAGGTTCCGTTAATAAAGGAGGGCAAGGAGAAAGAATCTATGACCCATCTGGACATGCAATTACTCTATCTGCAAATGGCGGTGGTATTGGAGCTAAAACTGGTTTATATTTAATTAATGGAAAAATAAGAAAACTATTACCAAGAGAGTGTTCACGTATTCAAGGTTTTCCAGATGATTATATTATTTCAGAAAATTCTTCTCAAGCCTACAAGCAGTTTGGTAACTCAGTAGCGGTAAACGTGATACAATCAATTTTAAAAAAAATAATAGAGATAAAATGTCTATAGAAAATAATCGAGTCAGAATTGGTTCATTAACAGCAAAGGGGGGATTTTTAAACGAAAAGTTAATATGCGATATGTTTAATGATTGGAGAAAATCTGAAATATCTCAACAGTGGCTCTCTCACATGGGTTATGATTTAAATAAAATTGAATAAGTTATAGCTATCCAAATTCCAACAAGAATTTCAAAAAATATCGCATTTGATTTATATAATATTATCGAGAAAGAATTTGATGAAGTTATAAAATATAAAAAAGCAGATGCTCAAATAAAGATCTTTATAACTTTAAATTCAATAATTAAAGTAGAAAATATATCCCCAAAAAAAGCTAACTCAAATTCTAATTTTAATCAAATTGACAAAAGAAATATTGATACTTATCAAAAAATGTGGGGTTTTGATGATGAAATAGCTAATTGGTTAAAATATTTTACAGGTGAATTATTACCAAATAAAAATTTATTTTCTAGTAGTACAATATTGAAAGAATTAAACAAAAGAGTTTATATTGATGAATTTCCAAAGAGAATTGTTGGCAAACTATTAGATTTCATAAATAAAAATAAAATATTAATAATTAGTGATATTATTAAAGGTCGAGGAACTTTGTCTGCAGATTGGATTTTAGTAACTAAATTTGATGTTAGTATAAAATCTTATTCATGGATTTTAGTCGATTTTAATTTAGCTATGAACTACTTTGGATCAGGTGATGTAAGAATTTCCCCGAAAGGCAGTTTGAGTATAGGAAAAATAACTATGCAAAGAAAAGGGGAAACTCCAGATCCAACTAGTTTACAGTTTAAAATTAATCCATGTGGGTTATTTGAGTTAGAAAATTTTTAGTTGTCAAAAATTAATTTAAAAATATAGAATGATTATAACGGGGTGTAGCGCAGTGGTAGCGCACTTGTCTGGGGGGCAAGTGGTCGCAGGTTCAAATCCTGTCACTCCGATTTCGCTATTATATTAAATTATTAATTAAGGTTGTATTACCTTCCTTTCATGAAATCAACCTTCTTTTTAGAATTAAGAGCCAAATAAATAACGTTACTTATATTCAGAAATACCTGGATTTCTTGGAATTGGTATATATAAAAATTGGGAGTTGGAACAGCTCATGATGCTTGTGATCTTGCTTCCTCTCGAGCATGCGAACCAATAAAACCGATTTTTAAAATTTCAGCAAATGATTCCAATATATTTTTTATCTCAAGATAGAGATAGGAGGGAAAATCTATAAAACAAGAAGAATCTTTCTGATTTTCTTAAAGTGTGAATGATAAAAAATAAGCTATAAGAATATATTTGGATAATTTTTTTTATTATTTTAAAAACTTTCTATTGTTTATTAAAAATATTTTTTCTTTAATCTCAAATCTCTTGGTTACTTTTTTCTTTTCTTTAGGCCGTACGCGTTTTAGTGGACACTACTTTCTACTCATTTCTTCAGATTCAAATGGGCTTTTATATTTTAGAAAAGAGTGGATTCTTTGTCGATTATAAAATATTTCTATATAGTCTGCAATCTCATTTTTAGCATCATGTATATCATAAAATATGTTATAATCTAATTCCCTCTTTAAGGTTTGCTCTACTTGTTGCTTTAACTATTAGCTTAGTATCGTTTCTACTTGAAATACTCCATCCTACTATCATTCTAGAAAATATATCTAGTAAAACACATGAATATACATGACTATTCCTTGAAGTCTCTAGAACAGTCACATCAGTAACCCATATTTTATCTGCTTCAACTTGTGAAAAATTTCTCCTATCTAAATCTCTTATCCTAGGTTGATTATGATTAGACTCAGTACTTGAAATTTTGAATCTTTTCTGCGATTTACCCTTTATTTTCAATAGTTTCATCTGCCATACTCTTCACTGGAAACTCAGTTGAATGAGTTTCCATAAACTCTAAACGAGCCTTTGGTCTTTGGTGGGTATGGCTGCAAACTTTTTTAGTATTGCATTTTCCTCTTTTTAATTACTTAATTTCTTTTCTTAAAAGATTTAATTCCTCATTTCCATTCTTTTGACTATCGAGGGGTGAATTTTTAATTTCTTTATTCATTTACCCTCTTCTCCACATCTTTAATAATTCATAACTCATTTCTAAAGATTGTGCAACTTCTTTAATTGAGCTATCACTTTCTAAAACCAGCTTAATAGCCTGCTTTTTAAATTCCTCTGAATATTTTGATCTTCTCATTGAAAACACCTTCCTTTTTAATTTTAAAAAGTATCCACTTTAACGAGTACAGCCTAAAGGAAGAAAAAAAGTAACAATTAGATTTGAGATTAAAGAAAATTATCCAAAAACCTTCCATAACAAAGGATTTGAAGAAAAGGCATATTCAGAATAACTTTGTTTAAGCTGAAATATTAAATACTTTTTTTGACTATTTTACCTAAAATTCAATATTTAAATACGTTTTCAGGTTATTTCTAAACTTAAACGTTTAGAAAATTCTAAAAGTAAATATTTTGAAAAAAGTAAAACCAATTATTCTTATACATTCGTCGATAACTTAATTGACAGGTTTATAATTTTTAGTGAGTAATTTTATTCTAAATCCTATTTCACCTAACCGATAGCATTTAAAAAAACAAATTATTTTTAGTGTAAACTGTTAAAAAACTATTCTTTTATAGAAATGATATTAATCTTACCTGTGAGTTAAAATTTTACTATGAACCTTATTCCATTATTTTTCTTTTTTTTATTATGTAGTATAGATCTATTGAGTGTTGGTTATTATCAAGTTGGTATTTTACCCAGATACGTAGCTCTTGGAGGGACTGGTATTGCATTGGGAGGAAGTGCTATAGATTTATCTTTGAACCCAGCAAATATTAAGGTAAATAAATTGGGTCAGCAATTAGAGTTAGGTATTACTAATTTATTTATTAATGCAAATTATAGTGATAAGTCATACCAACTTACTAAGTCGGATCCATTTTTTGAAAATAATAATAATTATAGAATAATGATAAATTTACCATTTGTTGGGTACACAAACAATATTAATGATAAATTATCGTACGCAGTAGCTTTTTATGTTACTGGTGGTGGTGGGGCTACTTTCGATAATCTAATAAGGTACACCCCACAAAATTTAACAGCCACAGAATATTCAGGTCAATCTCTGTCTCCCCTAAGTAGTAAGAATCTAATAAAAGAGTCAAACATTAGCTATATTGCAATTTCTCGCCTTTCTAATGGATTGTCTTACCAAATAAACAATCTCTCTATTGGAGTCTCTTTAGATGTTGTAATGGCAAAACAGTCTATAGAATATAAATATTCCGATTCTACCGGATACATTCCATTCTATACAAAAGGATTCAGATATGAAAGTAATCTCGCCAAATCTTTAGGGGGCTCTGTTGGACTTTCCTATAATTTAGGTCATTCAACTAAGATAGGTTATGCATACCAATTACCAACCTCGTTAAATCTTGATGGAACATTTGATGGTGGTAATGGATCTATCATTAGTAGAATCCCATTGGAAGTAAAAAATAAATTTACCACTGCAGAGAGACATTCTTTTGGAATAAGTCATTACCTAAATCAGCGTACGCTTATCACATCTGATATTCAATATTTATTATTGGGAAGTTATTTTAAATCATCAGAAATTGTACTACCATACTTCAATTATGATTCGAGCTTAGGACTTTTAAAAAATTTAAAATCTAGAAATGGAGGTCAGAATATTTATTCAATAGGGGTAGGAGTAGAATATTCAATAAATAAAATATTTCTTAGATTAGGTTTCAATTATTCCATGCAGTCTTACCCAGAAAGATATTTAAACCCTCAAAATAGTCCTATATTACTAGAAAATGTATACACTGCTGGTATAGGTTTTTTATTTAATGATAGTAATCTAGATATTGCTATTGCCCACTCTCCATATAAAAAGTGGTATGGGGGTAAGGGATCTGACTGGGATATTTCAAGAGCCTTAAACTCTTTGAGTGATTATAACTATGCATATAGTTACTCTTCTAGTCTTAAGTATACTTCATTAATACTCTCCTTTACTAAAAGGTTTTAAATAAATTTTAGATGAGAAGAATTATAAAACTTTTCACTAGAGTATCACTATTTTGATAAAGTTAAAATTATTCAATTAAATCAATCTAAGGAGATTTTTTATGGGAAAAATAATGCAAAAAGTAATCATTGATAATGCCTATGACATTAAAAAATAAAATATTTTTAGCAATGCGAATTGCATTGGTAGTGGGGACAATTCTTGGTATTATCAATCATTATGATATGTTCTTATCTGGAAATTATGAAACAAGTAGGATAGTTAAAATACTTATTACTTATTTAGTTCCTTTTTCTGTTTCACTGTATAGTACTACAAGAATAAAGCATACATAGTTATTAAATTTACTTTTATACAAGTAAATTACTTTACGTAATTTTTTTGCTAAAAATCGATATATGTATCCAATCCTGTTATAAAAAACTCTAATTGTTTTTCTATGAGCTCTTTAACTACAAATGCGGGAGGACCAAATAAAACATTCATGGGAGCTAACATCCATCCGATTCCATCTAAACCGCCCATACTTATAAAATAACCTAATTCTTTATAGTTAAAATTACTCAAGGACTGATTTTGTGAATGATTTAGAATATTTCGTGATACGATTCTTGCTTTTCTTACAGCAATCTGTGCACTCATATAATTATCTCCATTGGATTTGAAGTAACTACAGTCTCCAGAGGCAAAGATATTTTGATATATATAAGAACCATGCATGAATTGTCCATACTCATTTGTTTCCATTTGAAAAGGAAAAGGTCTTACACCTGGAAAAAAGAAGGTTATATCAGAGGGAAATTCTTCAGTAGTCCTTGCTTTAACAGATTCGACTAAAACATTCTCTCTTGTGATACTTTTTATTTTATGATTTGAATAGAAATAAGTATTTTTATTTCTGAATTTTGAGTGAATGTAGTCATGAAATACTTTGGGTAAAGAAGAGAGGATTCTATCTTCCATAGTAAAAAAATTAATTTTTGGCTTTAGTTTATATTTTTCCAAGAAGGCATACATTTCAAAAATAAATTGAATACTACTTGCTCCTCCGCCTACAAAGGATATATTTTCAGAAGATATAAGTTGGAATATATTATCTTTCCATTTCTCACTTATAAAATCGTTTAAACCAAGAACGATAGCATCCTTAGAAGTCGAAAGTGATTCTGGAGAAACTTGAGAGGCACCTGTAGAAACTATGAGGTAGTCAAAACTTTCATTGATTTGATCAATAAATGACTCCTTCTGCCATCTCAGTAGATCTTCACTTGAAATAATAACTTCTTTTTGTAGGAATTTAAAATTAAATTTAGAGGCTAAACTCGAAAAACTTTTTTGAAAGTTTTGCAAGGGTTCTTGAAAAGTTAGATGCAGTCGTAATACGTTTAGGAATGATTCATTCTTATCGACTAACAATACTTCAAAATTATTTTGTCTGGCAAGTAAAGTGGCCGAGACCAAGCCAGAAACACCACCACCGAGAATAATTACTTTCTTCACAAATACATTGGAATAGAAAGGAAAATTATGAAAAGAAATAAATTATAATTTAATACCAAATAATAAAATTGAAATTCTATAAGAATAAATTAATCTTGTATCATTGGTAATATTATTCCAATTTATATGGAATCTAATTTTTATAAAAAGTTAGTAAATTACAAGATTTTTAAGAAAGGATATCACAATGAAAAAAGTACTACCTATATTTCTATTAATTTCAAGTGTTCTAATTACAACATTTTGTACCCAGGAGAAATTAGAGCCTGGTATACCTGTTAATTTTGATTCCATCCAAGCACAAGAGTACGAACCAGTTATGGAAAAAGGACTTTCTGTCGGTAAAAATATTTCTATCGAGGGATATCTCTCTCTTCAGAATCTGATGAGTCTCCAATCTAACACAATCATGGTCAATCTTTTTGAAGAGAAAGAGTCAAAAGGCAAGTCTGTATCTGTTTCCTTACCTGTAGGTGAAAAAGAAAATCAGATGGAAGGTCTCCCTAATCCTTATAAAGAAGAAGATCTAAAAGTACATACCAATCTAAAGGAAATTGTAGGACCAAATGATAAAGTTAGGATACATGGAATTCGGTTGGGAAGTTCTCTGGATAATACAGTTTATGTACAATCTATTTGGATAGAAAAAGTCCTTGAAAAATAAATTTTTATTATCTAATTTTAAACTAAAAATTCACTTAGGATAATTTCTGTTGTTTCAATTTGTAGTACGTCAGAAGAATGATAAATTCTCTTCTCTAGGTACTTTCCAGAGACGGGATTTTTATATACTTCCAATTCATTGTCTTTTAAATTGACGATCCAGTATTCAGATATAAGAGCATTGGCATAAATATTTTGTTTTTGAAAGTCAAGTTCATAGGTGGAGATGCTCACTTCTACCACTAGCCTTGCAGTATTGGGATGTTCGGAGCTAAAGCTTTTTTCGGTTCCTTTGATAACTGAGATATCAGGTTCAGGTTCAGAGTCTGAAGTGGTGATGGGTTGTTCTATTTGAACAAAGTACTCTTTCGATTCAAAAATGTTTCGTAGTACCTTTGCCAAATAATTCACAGTGAAAGTATGTTTGGGAGATTTGGGCATTTTATGTACGATGACTCCATTGATTAACTCTACTTCTTCTGGAAGAATCCCAATTTCACCTAATTTATGGTAGTCAGATATGCTCATACGATAAAGTAATTGATTTTCCGATTGTTCGAGAAACGCTTTCATGACTCTAGTCTAGTTGATTTTTTGAATTTGTCAATGAAAAAGAGAAGGATTGCCAAATTCCCACTCCTTCCAAATAGGCCTTCTTTTTTCTAACACAGATCGTAATCCTTCCTGCCCATTTTGACTAAATATAGCTTTTGATAGAAACTCTTTGTCTCTCGATTCTAATTGTATTGCAGAAAGAAGTAAAGCATCTCTCAAGGCAAGTTTCAGACCCGTTACAGATTCCATAGCCATGGATTCAAACTTAGAGCACCATTTTAAGGAAGTTTGGATCAGAGTTTCAGGCTCACTAAGTTCATCCACCAAACCTATTTTTAATGCTTCGTCTGGTTTTACAGCTTTCGAACTGTACAAAAGCTCTCTTGCTTTTTGAATGCCCACAAGTTCAATCAAAACTGTAGCCGTAGTAGAAGGAAAATTCAATCCTATCAATCCCTCGGGAAATCCAAATCTTGCATTTTTATTCACCATAACGCGATAATCCGAAAAAATAGCCATCACCGCACCCACCCCCATTGCATATCCATTGAGAGCACACACAATCGGTTTTTTGCTAAATAAAATTTTACCACATGATTTCACAGAGAGTGATACATTAGAATAAATATCATCATAAGATTTTCCAATAAAAAGCTCTGGGTTAAAGCCATTGCTAAAGAACTTTTCATTTTTTCCTGTGAGTAAAATTGTCTTACACTTAGGATCATTTTCTGCTTCTTCAATATTTTTAGAAAGTTCAATGAAAAAATCTTTGTCTAGTGAATTAGATTCATTGGTCTGTATGGATAGTAAGAGTGAGGATTTGTGTTTTTCTTTCAATATCATTTTGTTTTCCTTGTAATCAACAGTAAACTAGAAGTGAAAATCATTAAAAGGAGTAATCTGTAACGCAGAAGAACTATTTTCTCTCTTGACAAAAAGAAAAACCTATTCTACACTTTATTTATGGTCGCACTACCGATTCGCATTCCCGATCTTCCCTCCATGGACAATGACAGACTCTACACGTTTTGTGTCTACAATCCCGAATTAAAAATTGAGCGAAACCACAAAGGAGAACTTCTCATCATGGCACCCACGGGAGGAGAAACTGGAAATAGAAATTTTTATATCAATGGTACTATCTTTACTTACCTGAAACAAAATAAAACACAAGGTAAATTTTTCGACTCCAGCACAGGCTTTCTTTTGCCCAACAAAGCCATACGTTCCCCAGATGCCTCTTGGATATCCCATGAGAGATGGAATGCATTACGCCCAGAAGAACGAAAAAAATTTGTTCCACTAGCCCCCGATTTTGTAATTGAACTACTCAGTGAATCTGATGAGCTGAGTTTTGCGAAAATCAAAATGGAAGAATGGATGGAAAACGGAGTTAGATTGGCATGGCTCTTAGATCCATTTGATAAAACGTCATACATTTATAGACAGAATCAGAAAGTAGAAATCATTTCGGGGATCGTTACGTTAAAAGGGGAAGATGTACTACCTGATTTTAGATTGGATCTCTCTGAGGTTTATGGAGAGGTTTAGAGAGTAGTTGCTGTTAATGAAAGTACCAAAAATTAAAAATAATAGAGGTGAATGGTTAAAAAACAAATTATTAAGGAAAATAAGATTCCAATCGCCGCCGTTGTAAGGATTTTATTTCATCGCATTATTTTATAGAATTAAATAAAGAGAATAATCTACCTTTTTATAGACAACTTACATTTAATAATCAATCTGTAAAATTGCAAAAAGCAAAAGAGCAAGGCTTGCATGTAATGTAGGAATAGAAAAGTATTTATTGAAAATCAATCTCTAAAAAAAGGTCTAAAATCCTCTAGTTTTTCAAATGACTGCCATATATAATCACCAGAACCATTCTCACGATGGGCATGAACTTCTTTTAGAAGAGGATCATTGATATAGTTTTCAAATGCTTCCTTTGATTCCCATTCTACTAAAATCATAACTTTTCTTGGACTTAAGTCACCTTTGAGTGATTCCTGAAACTTTCCAATAGCAATGACCTTTCCATTATGAGTAGTTACCTCGTCCCCACTTCTTTTTAAATAGGCAAGATACTCTCTTTTGCTTGTAATATTAAATAAGTTTAAAGCATAGATAGACTTTGATTTCATTGTTACCTCTTTTATATATCAGTTAGTAATATTATAGATACAATTTCAATGAAATTATTAATTGCTTGATCCAAAAATGATTGATGGTGATAAAGTCATTAGTAAAAAAATAAATTTTCTTGTGGAGTTCTATACATGAAAGTAATTATCACAGGTGCAACGGGTATGGTGGGAGAGGGCGTATTACATGAATGCGCTCTCTCTGAAAAAGGCTTCTCTATGTGGGCTCGGGTCAAGGGGAAAACAGAAAACGAACTCTCTAAATTAGCATTCAAAAAAGTATATAATTTCCGTCCGGGATACATGCATCCTACACCTGGATTAAAAAATACTCTTTCATGGTATAACTATATTAAAATATTCTATCCACTCATAAAAATAATTACACCCAATTCAGTAAGTACCCTAGGAGAATTAGGTCAGGCAATGATAAATTCTGTAATACAAAATTATCCTAACAATACAATTGAAGTGGCAGATATCTTAAAATTAGCAAAGAGTTGAATTTAAAGCCTATAATCCAATGTCTATAACAGAAAAAGAATCCGAACAGTTATATTCTTTCTTGAATTCAATTTCAAGTATTCCCAAAAAAGAGTGTAAAGATTTATCTCTTCTATTTTCAGAAAAGGTTCTTTTGGATAAAGAATATCTTTTACGAGCTGGCGAAAGAGCAAAATATGTTGGATTGATTATCTCTGGTGGCGTAAGAGAATTTTTTTTAAATGAGAACGGGGATGAGTTTAATAAAAGTTTTTCATTCCAAAATGAAATGACAGGCTCCTATTTCGATTTATTAAATCAAAAAGAATCTATTGCAAATATCCAAGCTATTATGGATACAAAGTTAATCATTGCACCATTTGATAAAGTCCACTTTTTTTTTAATTATAACTATCATTGACAAAGACTTGCGCGTGTAATTGCAGAGAATTTATTTTTAAAGAAAGCAAGGCGTGAGTATGAGTTTGTAGCATTAAGTGCAGAAGAAAGATATAAAAAATTTTTAAAAGAATATCCGCTTATAGGAAAAAAGATACCCCAGTACCATATCGCCTCTTATTTAGGTGTTACTTCAGTAGCCCTAAGTCGAATAAAAAAACGCATAGAAATAAAGAACAATATTGCAAAGACCTTACAAGAATTTGTCATAAAACTTAATTTAGGCCCATCAATCTTAATTGGGAACTCTGTTGGAGGTTTTTCTGCAAGTAGCTTAGCAGTCACCAATCCAGAAAAAGTAAAGGCCTTGGTTTTGGTAGATTCGGGAGGGTTTATAGAAATTGATACAAAAACTAAATTATTTTGTAAATTTAAGGGAGCAGAATTTTGGACAGGTGTTTTATGGAACCTATTTCCGTCATACTATTTAAAAGTAAGAAATGATTATGTAAATGGAATTTTAGAAAATATAAAAAATAACAAATCCAAAAATTCAATTTCTGTAAATGCCACTATTTGGAGGAGTTTTGTGTCTCCGGATCATGATATACGCGAAGGTGCCAAAAATATTCTGGCTCCTACACTTTTAGTTTGGGGTAAAAATGATCCTGTAATACCTATTGAAATAGGAAAATCTGCTGAAAAAATTATTCCAAATTCAAAATTGATGGTACTAGAAACAGGTCATATTCCATTTGCTGAGGATCCAGAAGGTTTTTTGAAAATTGTAGTACCATTTATAGAAAAAATTTCCCTAAATAATAAATAGGTTTATATAAAATAAAGATGTAAACAAATAGATATCAATTACTTATTTACTTTAAATTTAGATATTAAATCAAAAAGATTTTCAGCCATGCTAGATATGATTTCTGAATTAGCAGTGAGTTCTTCGACTTCTGCGGCATTGTTTTGATTGGAGTTATTTATATTTTGAATCTCGCTAACTAAATGACCCAGGGTAGTTTTTTGTTCTACAGCAACTTTGTAAATGTCTTCAGATATATTAACTATTTTCTCTTTCTCTAGGCTTACTATTTTTTGGCTCTCCATTTGATCATTTAACTTATTTTTTAAGGAATCTGTAATATTCTTAAAATCTATTACCTTTTCAATGATACCCAAAAGACCAGAGATTGTTTCATTCATTGCTCCCAGTCCCTTTTTTATTTCGGAATCATTATGCTTAATAATCCCTTTAATTTGTTTAAGACTATTTGCTGTTTTCTCTGCGAGGATGCTAACCTCAGCCGCAACTACTGCAAATCCTCTCCCATATTCCCCAGCACGAGCCGCTTCAATAGAAGCGTTTAAGGCTAGTAAATTTACCTGATCGGATATTTCATTAATAATAGATACAACATTTGTAATTTCAATAGAAGACTTTTGTATCTCATTTAAACTGTTTTTCATTTTATCTAAAGATTGGCTCCCCTCTTCAGCATTCGTTTTTGCAATAATCGATTTTTCAATAGCCTTAGTCATTTCTAAATCCATTTGCTGATTAAAATCTTCTAAAATTCTTATCTCTTTATCTAAATTTGAAGTACTATCTTTTTGAAATTTAATTTTATTTTCAACACTCTGCATATCTTCTGAAAACTTTCTAATTCCATCAGTTATTTCATTGGATGAATCAGCTGTTTTAATAGCAGATTCCGAAAAAGAATTAAGTGTTGTTTTTATCTCAATAACTTTTGAATTAAGATGAGAGGCAATTTCTTGATTTCCAATAATGATAGATGTTATTTCATTTCGGAAAGATTCTAGTGATACAAGTAATTTTCCAATATCATCCGAAGATGTGGGAAAAACTTTATTAGTAAAATCTCCACTTTCAAATTTTATTAAGTTTGCTTTTCCATAATTTAGGGAATAAAATCTAGTTTTGAAAGAAAAAAATATATAACTGTAAAAAAGAGAAATTCCAATCAACAAAGCAATTATATTTTTTCCATTAAGAATAAAGGCGTCTTCTTCAATCTGATCCGATGAATATATCTTTATAAGGTAATATTCAGTTTTAGGAATTTTTCTGAGAATATAGAAATAACTGTTTCCAGAAAAATATACATATTTTAAAGGAGAAAAATCTTCATTGAAAGTAATATTAGTTTTTATAAAATTAAAGTATAATTCTTCTACTTTGTTTCCCTTTGTTTCTAAAATAGTATCATAATAAAATAAACTATTATTTATTTTTACTCTATTAAATTCAGGGCATTTAAAATCACTTTCATTTGAATCTACGCAATTCTTGAAATATCTATACGATATATCAAATTCATTATTTATGCTATCTTCTGAATTTTTATTGAGATGTGAAAAAGAGATTATTATAATTAATAGACTTATACCTAAAGCACCTACAATAGTCATCATACTAAAAATACTATTTAAGTTTTCATGCTTCCAATCCTTTCCTGAAGGATGTGGTATTTCTCCAGAAATTCTCAAATCAGTATAAAATTTGTCTGTTATACTATAACTTATAAGACAATGAATTATACCGAATAAAAAAAGTATCACAGGAATAGCTAATAATTGAAAATCTGAATATATATCTGAAAAAAACAGAAGAATGAAAATAATTGAGATAAGAGCAAACCATGTTAGAGAATTATAAATAGTAATTTTTTTTGGAATTTTAGATATGCTTTCAAAAAGTTTACTTTTATCTATATCACTAGTATTAAGTAAATTAAATACAATATAAGAATTTATAATAAATAAAATAAAAGATGTAGGAAGATAAAAAATATTTAATTTTGAACCCATATCTCCTTTAAGATTCCCAAAAACGAAAATAAAAATATAAGTTATAATTATTAAAATAAAATAGATAAATTGAATCAGACCTGCATATTTAAATTCTTTGTTTGTATCCATAAACTATCACCCAATTACTGAAATTATATGATTCTTATTATATGCCAAGCTATATTCATCAT
>Ga0214917_10005287_pt1 | contig 13864 bp, 15 predicted proteins | sample LL_1208_BB_MetaG_FD_177983 | JGI IMG/M metagenome (GOLD analysis project Ga0214917, IMG submission 177983) | Freshwater microbial communities from Lake Lanier, Atlanta, Georgia, United States - LL_1208_BB | ecosystem: Environmental > Aquatic > Freshwater > Lake | place: USA: Georgia | collected... | reverse complement strand
TTATTTCATCATTTGCACCTATAGGAAGCCCATTTTTAAGTGCTTCAAATTTTTTTTGTGATGCTTGTTCTTCACCTCTAAATTGACTTTGATGTTCTGAATCTTTTATTCCCCACATCATTTTCCTTAATGTTTCAAAATTATGAATTCGTATTAATTCTCGTTCTTCAATAGACATTTCATTAAACATAATTTGTAAATGTTCTAAATTATTTTGAATATATTTACCTCGTATAAAGTCAATATAACCAAAACTATTTTTACGTCTAATCATTAAATATTTAATACCTTGTTCTGCGGTTGTTGTAAAAAGTATAACACCATAACTGGTTATTGGTAATTTACATTGATGAAATTGGTGACCTTGATTACCGCAATTATTACAAATATTATTTTTGATCATTTTAATACTATATGTTTAAAAAGAATTGTTTTTATGTTATTTTAATTTAAATGCCTCCTTTAGCTAAAAATAATTTACAATTAGATCCTACTGTTTGGGGGCCTCATTTTTGGTTCGTTTTACATACATTAGCTATATCTTATCCTCATCATCCAAACGCAGTTACTAAAAAAAAATATTACGAATTAATACAAAATTTACCATTATTTATTCCGATTGAATCAATTGGTAATGATTTTATTAAATTACTTGATGAATATCCTGTTACTGCTTACTTAGATAACAGAGAATCATTAATTAAATGGATGCACTTTATTCATAATAAAATTAACGAAAAATTACAAAAGCCAAAAATAAGTATGAATGAATTTTATGCGAGATATTATGAAGAATATAAACCAAAAGATATTAAAATGAAGGATTTTTATCGCTGGAGAGAGAAATTAATTTATACTTTAGTTGTTTTAGGTGCCACGGGATTAATTGTTTATTTATATAATAAATAGTGACTAAAATTAATTATTATATCATTTTATTATAAGGATTTTGTCTTGTTGTCATTAATCCTTATAATAAATAGTGACTAAAATTAAGTATTATATTATTTTATTATAAGGATTTTGTCTTGTTGTCATTAATCCTTATAATAAATAGTGACTAAAATTAATTATTATATCATTTTATTATAAGGATTAATGACAACAAGACAAAATGGCGGAAAAGTTATTGCATCTGGTGGATTTGGGTGTATTTTTGAACCGGCTCTTAAATGTAAAAATTCAGATAATATTAATGTCCAGATTAGCAAATTAATGACAGTAAAACATGCTAAAGATGAGTTTAAACAGATTCAAAAATATAATAAGATTCTAAGTGTAATTCCCAATTATAGCAACTATTTCTTACTCAATAATTTTCAATTATGTATACCTACTAAACTAACAAAATATGATTTAAAAGGCTTTCAAAAAAAATGTAAGCCTCTTAAGAAAAAAGGAATAAATATGAAAAATATAAATCAATCATTAGATCAGATTTTAGCAATTAACATGCCAAATGGAGGGATTGATGTTGGAAAATTTATGGAAAAATATTTTGTTAGTTCAAATATTATTAGACTTAATAATTCTTTAATACAATTATTGGTGAAAGGAATTATTCCAATGAATAAATTAAATGTTTATCATTGTGATATTAAAGACGCAAATGTTTTAGTAAAAGCAACAGAAACTGATTTAGAGACGCGTCTTATTGATTGGGGTTTATCATTTGTGTTAGATAATAAACTAGTAGGTATACCGCGAAAATTATATAGACGACCATTTCAATTTAATGTTCCTTTTTCATCTGTTCTTTTCAATAAAGATTTTATGACTCTTTATAATAATTTTTTACAACTAAATTCAAATCCTGATTATTTTCAAATACGTGAATTTGTTATAAATTATATATTTATTTGGAATGATATTAGAGGGTCTGGTCATTTATCTGCAATTAATGATATAATTAAAAAACTAACAATAAATGAACTGACAGCCATTAAAAAGAATAAAATTAAAGAGCATTTTATTGAATATGATTTTACATATTATTACATTGTAGAATATTTATCAAAAATTCTTGAGAAGTACACTAACAATGGATCGTTAGATTTAATGACATATTTTCAAAATGTATTTCTTAAAAATATTGACATTTGGGGATTTATAATGATTTACATTGTATTTTATGAATATCTATATAAATCTTTTAATGAATTGAACCAATATCAGATGGAGTTTATAACTAAAATCAAATATATAATTATACATTTTTTGTATGAGAAGCCAATAGAACCTGTAAATATATCTTCTCTAGTTGACGAACTAACAAGTTTAAATAAAGTTATTGAAAAATTTGATATTGAACACGCATCAAAAAAATTAGAATATGTTTCTGCTTTTGAAGATAATATAGGAGGTTTCATACAAAATAAAAAGAAACAAAAGTCAAAAACATATAAAATAAAACATCTACCTTTAGAAAAGCTAGAGGGAAAGCTTCAAAAAAAACAAAAAACAAGAAAAAGAAGATTATATTAATATAATATATGAGATTAGAAATATTAATATTTGGTATTACAGTATTTTTAATATATAATGTGTATTATGATGGAAAATATACAAAAATGCTACTAGCTTATAAAAAATATTATAAGATAGCATTAATTGGATTTCTAGCTCTTTGTTTTTATATTATGCTTAAACGAAATCCATTACAATCAAAAAATATGCTATTATATACTAACAATATGATTAAATACATGCCAATTGATAAATCATCAATGGATATGATTTCGCCTATTTTTGATTTATCAACTAGAGGAAAGGGATTTATGGAAGGGTTTAATTCTGAATTTACAGGTTTACAAAATCATGGATATAATTATAATCCTACAATCATTGCTCAACAACAAAGAAATATGTTATCAGGACAAAAACATGTAAAACGTTCTGTTAGTGAAACAAAAAAGAAGTATGTCGCTTCCATGCAAGATTGGAAATGTGGACAATGTAATAAGAAACTAACACATACATTTGAAGTTGATCATAAAATAAGACTTGAACATGGTGGAGGAAATGATGTTACAAATTTAGTTGCTCTTTGTCGTGAATGCCATGGTGAAAAAACTGCTATGGAAAATATGTAAAATTGTATTTTAAATATTTATTTTTACTTATCTTTTCTTAAAAGTATATAATATGGACACTACAAAAAAAACACCATTATCTTTAGAACAAGTATTAGTTTCATATAATATTATGATTATATTATTTATTATATTTATTATTTTAATGTTCGTATTAATGGTAACAAATAAAAATGGCTTTAATAAATCATTTGGATACGAAATTTTTATAACTGGACCTATTTTATTATTAGTAGCATATCTTGTAAAAGAAATTTTTGAATTTAAAAATAATCCATCATCTTCATGGGTTTCCAGATTTTCACAATCAAACCAACCATGGTTTATACCTATAGTTTCGTTATTTATTTTATTACTTGGAATTTTTGGATTTTTTATGATGTTATATGTTGGAGGGGTATTTTCAGATAAACCTCCAGAAAATAATACAGCTATGATATTGAATTTTTTTATAATTTTTTCATTTATTACTATTACAGCTGTAATATATAAAAAATATCTAAACAAGGATGATGACACATTGAAAAATTTTCCAAGAGCAATACAAGACGCTTTTCACCTAAGAACAAAATATACTGCAATGTTTGTATTTTTTATTATCTTTGTTATGATCTTATATTTTGTTAATCCATGGGGATTAATGACTAATTATGGAGGCCCAGTTATATTTTTTACATTATTTGTTGGTATAGTTATGGTAATAATGATTACTATATATCAATATTTTTTAGCTAATCCATCTAAAGGATATTTGTTAGATGATACACCAACTTTATTAGCATTTATTATGAAAGGATTATATGTATTAGCTGCACTTGGTATATCATTTGGATTAATATATGGTGCGTTAAAAATAATGGGTGTATTTAATCAAGATGCAAGTCAAGCAGACAATTGGGGACATATTATATTCAATTTGTTAGTTTTATGTGTCATGTTAGGTATAATTTACAGATTAGCAAATGCTGGTGGATTTTTAGATAAAAATCCATACTATCGTTTGGTATTAAACACTTTGTTATATATTCCTTGTTTGTTAGTTAGTATTGTAAATATGGTAAGTCAAGTATTAGGTTTCAGTAAAGGAACACGTGGTTTACCAAAACCATTTGAAATTAAAATGTTAATTTTAGGATTAGTTTTATTAGGTAGTTATTTCTTGTGGTTCTTTTTTGCAAAACATTATATTCAATCAGCATATTTAAAACAAGGTGGTAAGCAATTGATAAATCAACCTGTTCCAACCGATGTTCTAACAAATGTAGCATCGTATCAAGAACTATCTGAAACTGATAAATTTGATTATCAATATGCTATGTCATTTTGGTTTTATTTAGATTCTTTTCCACCTAAAGCTTATAATAAAGTTGTCCCAATATTATTATATGGAGAAAATCCATCAATTAAATATAGTTCAACCAATAATACACTTTATATTACAGTAAAACAAAAAACAGATTCAACACATGTTGTAGATTATATTCAAGAAAAAGAGATAGAAATAAAGCCAGAAACAATAGATAAATGGAAGAATGTTCAAGAAAACATAAATAATACTATAGAACAGGTTAAATCTATGCCTTTTGGAAATGAAATTGATGCAGATGGGCATCGTATTATATATAAACATCCCGATGTTCTATTACAAAAATGGAATCATGTATTATTAAATTATAATGGAGGAACTTTAGATGTATTTTATAATGGAGAATTAGTTAAATCAGCCATTGAAGTTGTTCCATATATAAAATTTGATATGTTGACAGTTGGAACGGACAATGGAGTTAGCGGTAATGTAGCAAATTTAATGTATTTTAAAAAACCATTGGATTATTATACTGTTAACACATTATATACGTCCCTTAGACATAAAAATCCTCCAGTTATACCTTCAAATAATAAAAATAATTCCTAGGTAGAAATCAAATTTTGATGTAAGAAAAATTTCTAATAGTATAATATAATGGAGGTAAAAAATATTATACTATTTGTAATTATAATTGTTTTACTAATAATTGTAATTCGTTATGTAATGAAGGATGTTAATACATTGACTAATCTTACATCTGGACAAACTATGCAAATAATTAAACCATCTGATTTAGCATCTTCTTCTAGTGCCGGAAATACAAGTAATTTTACTTATTCTATATGGTTTTTTGTGGATGACTGGAATTATCGTTATGGAGAAACAAAAGTTATTTTCGGTCGTATGACTACTGGCACAGGACAAAAGGAACCTTGTCCATCAGTTGTACTAGGACCAATTCAAAATAATATTATTGTTTCTTTAGCAGTTTATCCTGGTTTAGATGACGCTCCCGAAGATGGAACAAATTATATTGTTCATACATGCGGTATTGCTAATGTTCCAATTCAAAGATGGTGCAATTTCTTTATGAGCGTATATGGACGCACATTAGATTTATATTTAGATGGAAAGTTAGTTAGAACATGTGTTTTACCAGGTGTAGCTAAAATTGATTCAAGTGCTCCTATTTATATTACACCTATGGGAGGATTTTCTGGATGGACTTCTAGATTACAATACTGGCAAGATGCTTCTAATCCACAAAAAGCTTGGGATATATACAAAGCAGGTTATGGAGGTAGTTTATTAGGTTCTATTTTTGGAAAATATACTATTAAGGTATCTTTAATGCAGGGTGATACAGAAGATTCAAGTTACACTATTTAATAGTTTATAATATAACAATTTGTATTATTCATATTCATATTCAATAATAAAATAAAACCTTTTTTAAAAAATATATATTATATATAAGATGGATTATTCTAATACTGGACAAGGAACTACATTTAATCAATTTCAAACCAATCAATATGTCAGTGCAACTCAAGATTTTTTAAATTCTAATAGCCTTATTGCTCAGGTCGCATTTTTATTGTTAGTTTTATTTGTTTTTATTATTTTACTTAGATTAGGTATTTCACTTTTAGGATATTTTTTATCCCCAACTGGAAGTCCTAAATTAATTAATGGAATGGTTGATGCTAAACAATTAATCATTATTCCTCAAGATCCTGAACTAGAAGGTTCTGTAACAATTAATAGATCTGTAAATGCCAATGAAGGAATTGAATTTACATGGTCTGTTTGGATCTACATTGATGATTTAACATATAATTCTGGTCGTTATCGTTGTGTTTTTTATAAAGGAAACGATTATGCCAAGAACCCTAATAATCAAGATGAACAAGCACAAGGATTAAACTTTCCTAATAATGCTCCTGGTGTATATATTGCTCCAAATACAAATTCATTAATTATTATGATGAATACATTTAATGTTATTAATGAAGAAATTATGGTTGATGATATTCCTCTTAATAAATGGGTTAATGTTATTATTAGATGTCAAAATAATACACTAGATGTATACATAAATGGAACTATTGTTAAGAGTCATCATTTACATGGAGTACCTAAACAAAATTATGGAGATGTATATGTTGCTCCTAATGGAGGATTTTCTGGTTATATTTCAAATTTATGGTATTATAATTATGCTCTTGGAATAAGTGAAATATCAAAAATAGCAAATAATGGAGCAAGCACATATATGAGAGGTTCAAATGGTCTTGAATTAAAGAAACCAAATTATCTCTCTTTAAGATGGTTTTTCTATGGAATGGGAGATTCATATAATCCCAGTCAATCTCAAATAAATACATAAAATTTGAACAAAATAAAATATAATTTATAACTTTCAATAAAAGTTAATATTAAAATCTCATGTTTTACACCTTTTACATTTCATAACTTGTGAAAACGCCTAAATAATTAACGTATTGTAAAGGGAATTTATTTATAAGCCTTTTACTGCTTATAATATGGTAGGAACTTCTGCTGCAGCTTATTTAGGTCGTTGAAAAAGGCTATAAAAATAATTATTGTCTTAATTATTTTTATATTATAATGATTATTTATCATTATTATTATAATAATAATACATTTATTATATATTAATATTATATTTTATCATTCATTATATTATGGATATTAATATTATTTATAGCATATTAATTGGCACATTATCAGGCATATTAGGAGGAGCTTTTGGATTAGGAGGTTCTTTTGTCATGTTACCTGGTTTAATTTTATTAAAGGTTACCAAAAATTTTAATACTGCTGTTGGAACGATATTATTTTCTTTATTACCACCTGTTTCATTATTAGCTGTTATTGAGTATTACAAAAGAGGACAAGTTGATCTTACTATTGGAACTATATTATTTATTACCTATTTTATTGCGGCTTATTTTGGGGCTAAAATTAATGCTATGTATGACCAACAAACATTAGAATATGCGTGTGCAACGGTCTTTTTATTTATTACTATTTACTTATATTATCATGCATATACTTTAAAAAGTGGAAAAGAATCATTTACTATAGCTAAAATTTTTAACTAAGTTAAAAAATACAATATTAAAAATTAAATACAAATAAGTGTTTATTATTTTATTAGTATATTTTTATAATATAAAGTTTATATGATTAATATATTAATATAAAACTCTATAATTATAAATTATGTACATTTTTATATATGTTTAATAACAATAAAGATTATAATTTATCATATTCATTTACAGATTATGATATTGAAAAAAATGATAATATCATCAATTTACAAAGTAAAAATATAATAAAAACAAATACTTCTATAATAGAAGTCATACCGCCAAAATATACACATTCACTAAATACTAATATATTGATAATAATTAAAATATTAATTATTATGTTATATAATATATAATATATATAAATTTATTAAACAGAGAAATACTGAAACATTTAATAAAAATAATCAATATTTATTACAAAATATTTTTGAAGAAATATCAAATACACAAAAAAATACATTATAATCATTAGTTTTATGTGTAGGCATTATATAATAATTTAATATTTATAAAAAAAATTAAATTTTTTTATAATATAAATATAAATTATATAAATATTAATTGTATAATATTGTAAAATGTTAGTAATTGAAAAGGTGATAAGGCAAAACAATTAGTTAAAAAGTTTATTGAATTACATAATAACTTATTTACACAACAATGGTTAGAAGAAACATATCCAGTATTTTTTTGTATTTGTCGTATTTAGAACAAGAAGGGATAAAAATTCTGCAATAAATATACTGAACTTAACTGAATATTGGATACATAACCAAATAAAACCAGTAGAGTTTCAATTTCACAGGTGGAAACAAAACACATAGTTAAGTAAAACAAACGGCATTAAGAAACAAAAAGATAAGCACGCCTATTGATTTTACATTTTTTAATTATTTTTATGCCGTAAAAATCGGCGTTCGAAATGTTAAAGGTGTAATAATAATTGTGGTAAATAACAATTATTATTAAATGTCTATAATATATTAAGATGTCATGTTTTAATAATAATTGTTATTTACCACAACCACCAAGAGCATGGTCTAGAGTTCAAAATAGTTGCTCTTTAACTACTGATACTGGATATAACGGATTAGTTAAAGACCTCTATACTGGACAATTAGTTTCGCAAATAGTTTTAGCAGAAAGAATAACTATGTTAAATAAAGGTAATGTTTTACAATATAAAGCGAATAGTAGTAATCTAACAAAGACGCAAAAATATTCGCTAATAGCTAAAGGACATTGGGTAAATCGTAATACAACTTGGGCAACACAATCAACTCGTGGATATACCAATCCAAATACAACAAGTTTGAAGCGTGATGGTAATATCAATATTACAATTGATCCTATTACTGGTGCTATTATTGGGACGACATTTGCACCTCCAACTTGTCCAAAACCAGTTGTTACGGTTAATGACGGATTACCATCTAATATAGGTGGTGGAAGTGATGCTAAAGAGCCTAATATACCTCCTCCAGTAGAACCTACATCTGGAAGTGACGTATTCCCACCTATTATACCTGTTACATCCGTAGAACCTATTGTAATACAAGATGGCGGTAATCTTATTTGTTCTATTCAAGAAAATATTTGCACAGGAGAAACAAAAAGGTCAATTGCCCAACAATTATGTCATCCTACTACAGATTCAGATGTTCCTGGATTAATTCAAGACTTATGCTGGAATGATGGAACTCAAACTTGGTATCCAAAACAAAGATATGTTATGTCAAATAGCACAGATAAATGGCCTATTAATGCAACATTATTAGGTGCTGTAATTATTAATGCTCCATATATAACATCCATTACATCAAATTTAAATATTGTAACATTAACTTGGGCTTTTAATAGTTATTGTTTACCAGCAAGTAATTTTAATATTTATCAAGATGGTAATTTATTTAAAACTGTTCCTGGTAATATATTGACAGCTACAATAATTGTTCAAAATTCTAATACATATAAGTTTTTTGTAAAGGCTGAAAATATAACTGCAAAAAGTATTAGTGAAGCATCTAATGTTGTTAGTATTCCTATTTATTATATTTAATCTCCACAAAATTTACAGTATACTACAACTGGTTCTAGAGATATTTAACAGCATGGTATCAAGTTTTAGTCTAAAATATTAAATTATTTAGGCTCTTAGATTAGGATTCATACAAACGGCTTGTGTTGGGAATACATCTCCACTCATACAAACATCATTTACTCCTATTTCAGAGCATGTTCTTATCCCTTGATCTTCTCCAATATAACACCAACCTGATTTACCTGTTGTTTGAATTGAACTTCTAGAATCATCTGGACTTACATGGTCTACTGATTGTTTCGCATTATTTAATGCTCTTTCTAATGAATCTTGTTGCCATTTTTCTATATTTGCTCCAGCTTGTTGTATTCTATTTTGAACAAGAAGAGAAGAAGTGGCAAATTGTCCTTGAGGTGTAGATGTTGCTAATCCAGTTGATGTTCCAGAAGTAGCAATAGGGATAGTCTGTGTTTGTTCACCATTTTGTATTTGTCCATTTTGTATTTGTCCATTTTGAGCGGTTTTTTGAATTGTATCAATTGCACCTGTAGTGGCCCCAGCAACAATATCTACACCAGCTTTTGCCCCAGTAGCAGTAGTTTCAACTGTTTGTTTTGTAGTTGTTAATGTGCTATACCCAAAAAACTTTAAAATAGGCTCAAATATTTTATAAAATATAGAAGCAGTTTCTTGCGTTCCTTTAGCTAAATAAGCAAAAATATTTATTCCTAATAATGCTAAAATTAATATAATAATTACCCATGTCTGCCAAGTTATATTCGCAAAATAGCTTATAAAAGAGCTTTTATTTGAAGATGATGTTGTTACGTTTTCGGATAATGGAGTTAATGTTGGAAAATCATCAGGAATAATTTCTGTAACAGATCTAATATATTCTTGTGTACTCATTATATTAAATTTACATATTAAATTTTTATTGTTTCGCTAAAACATTTAATTTATTATAAAGAATTTATAAATAACTAATACATTTTTTATCAAAAAAATTTTATAAAAAAATTGAATTTATAAAATTTATTATAATTTATAGCATAAAATAATATGAAAAGATATATAATTATAATTAAAAATTCCTTAATAAATAATTTATTTGATAAATATCTCCATTTAATAAGTCTAATCATTTAAAGCTAGGCAGATGGAATATAGAAAATTGTGATAAAAAAATTAATAGAAAGATTGATTTATCAAATGAAGTTCATTGTGGTTCTTGTGGTTCTCCTATAAAACAAAATAAATAATATTTATTTAAATGTCAACAAATATGTAAATTGATTTAAGTTAGCTAATATTTCATCACGAATATTTAATAGATCACTGTTGTTAGTTATATTGAGTGCAGCATCTTTATTCATATCAATCAAAAATTCCTTGTATTTATTTACTTCTCTTTGAAAATCAGATAAATTTGTATAATCCAATAATGGTAGACTCTTTTGTCCTGTTAGATTTACACGATCACCTGTTTTACCTAACATAACTTCAACAAATGTATCAATATTTAAATTTAAATTTGTATATAACTCATCAGTTGCTTTATGCTGAGCATAACTTGATGTCTTCCAATGATATAACTTTATTGTATTTAACATTTGTAAAAACATTGTTACAATTCTTTGTTGAGTATATTGATTGGTTGGTGAACTTTTATTACGACGAGTTTTTTTTCCTCCGCCTTTTCTCCATTGACTACGAGTTTTCATTATATATTATTGCTAGAAACTAATCAATGCGAGGAATATATTCTGCGCCTAAATTATTCATTGTTTCTAATTTTGCTATTGTTTTTTCTAAATTTGAAGCCTTCAAATTTTGGTATAAATAATCTGTGCCAGGTGAATGCTCATTTTTTTTTATTTGTTTATAAATTTTATTAATATTTTGTTTAATAGTTGTTATTTTTTCCTTATCTTTTACTAACTCTTCATCTAAAGAATATGGTTCTGTAAATATTTCTATCACAAAGTACATAAGTAAACGACGTTTTTTATGACAACCGGTTCTATATCGTAAACAAAATATATTTAACGCACTATTTACTATTCTCTGAACTAATGTATTTTGTTTTTTAGATTCGCTTAAAAATATATCCCAAATAATCCATACAATATCCATTTGACATTTGCTTTCTACTTTCGCAAATTTTCTACGCTCACATTTAAATTTTTCCTTTTTTTGTTTACAAATCGTTTCAAATTCAATTATCCATTCCATCCAATAACATGCACTAACACTGTTTTTACCTTCTTCCGTTAAATTATATGCTAATTCATTTGCCGCTATAAATAGTTCTTTTGGGTCTTCTTTCATAAATATGTCCTCAGCATATCTTACATTAGGAGCTTTAAAACGTTCAGTCATTTGCGTTAAATCAAAGTCTTCTTTTTTTACTTTAATCTCAGCATAACAATGTTTTTTTCTTGCTTCACACAATACACACATTACCTCACAAAATAGTTTACGCATTTTATCATTATTCCTTAATCTTAGCTCTTGGTCTCTATAACCATTTGTAACAATCTCTTTAAAGTTGTTAATTCTTAGTTCTAAATATGTTATTAACTTTGGATTACCAATATGTATGTGTTTAGTGTAAAAACCTATTATTGCATCCCATAAGTCGGCATAATGTCCTGCACATATCATTTCCGCACTCCAATAACATGCTGGTTCTATTTTTGCGTTATAAAGATTTTTAATTAACTCTTTTTTAACATCAGCTTTTTTAAATTCGGAGAAAGTTATGCCTTTAAAATCTTTATCAGTTCTGATATCATTTATCTCAATATTATTCATTCTACCTTTAAAAAGGCATAGCCAAAAAACTTAAAAAAAAAACTAATTACTTGATTAATTTTTTAATATAAACAGTAATATAATAATATTTGTAATTAATATGGATACAAATGATGATATTATAGAAGAAACCATTGAGATTACTCCTGTTAAAAGAATTAAGAAAAATAAAACAAAAAAACAAACAGACACACTGTTAAAATGTAAAGATTTAATGTCGTAAAGAACTTGAAATAGGGTTATTTCAAAATATAAAAAGCCTGAATTAGTTTCAACGTTGCTATCTGAATTTATAAAACTATGGCTCTTATTAAAAGATAAAAAGGCAAATGATTTGAAAAGTATTTGCAAACAATTTAACATCAAAGGTTTTACGGGGTGTAAGAAAGACGAAATTGCGTGGAATATTTTACAACATTGTGCTACTAACTTAATATTTAGAGTTAATGAAATTGTTGCAAACACTGTTCCATCTAAACAAAAAAATAAAGCTTCAGAAACGGAACCTCCTATTCCTAAATTATCACTAATTGAAGAATTACAGCAACAACGGTTAGAAATAGAAAATAAAATGAAAGAAGAAATAATAAAAAAACAAAAGGCTGATGAAGAACTAAGAAGAGAAGAGGAACAAAAAAACAATTAGAAGAACGTAAACAATTGGAAGAAGAAAAAAAGAGAGAAAAAGAGGAGGCAAAAAAGAAAAAACAAACAATTCCAAAACAAGTCCGCTGTATTGTATGGAATCATTATATTGGCGAGGATATTATTAAACATAAATGTCTATGTTGTAAAAAGGTTACTATAACAAATACTAACTTTGATGTTGGTCATGTTCTAAGTGAAAAATGGCGGAAAACATGAAATTAATAACTTGAGACCAATTTGTGGAGCATGTAATCATTCAATGGGTTCAGAAAATATGGTTGATTTTGTCGTAAAATACGGATTATATATTGGTTAGAATATTTGTTAGCATATTTGGTGTCATTTATAGAATTATTTTTTTTCCGAAAATTTCAGTCTAAAAAATTTTTCAAAAAGTAGTTTGGGTTTTCGAAAATGGACAAAAAAAAATGTCCAAAATTGAAAAACCAAAAAAAGTTTGGAAAAAGACCCTCAAAGACGAGTGTTGTGACGATAATGCTCTTATCGTCATTTTTTTGTTGAAAAAAAGTGTTACGATAAATTTTTTATATTTTCTAAAAAACTATTTAGAAGTTTTTTTCTGTCACTAATATATGGTTACTTTAGGGGACAAAAAAACATCAAAAAACATCAAACAATTTGAATGTGAAACTTGTGACTTTATATGCTATAAGAAGGGTGATTGGAATAGACATATATTGAGAGCAAAACATATAAATCTAACAACTGGTGACACTTTTGTGACAGAAAAAACATATAATTGTGAATGTGGAAAAGAATATAAATCACGAAACGGATTATGGTGCCATAAGAAAAAATGTTTAGAAAAGCC
>Ga0214917_10005285_pt1 | contig 13868 bp, 11 predicted proteins | sample LL_1208_BB_MetaG_FD_177983 | JGI IMG/M metagenome (GOLD analysis project Ga0214917, IMG submission 177983) | Freshwater microbial communities from Lake Lanier, Atlanta, Georgia, United States - LL_1208_BB | ecosystem: Environmental > Aquatic > Freshwater > Lake | place: USA: Georgia | collected... | reverse complement strand
GGGGGTAAAGTCTGCCCCAATACTCAAAAAGGATTTCCCCATGATTCAGGCGTACGGGTAGGAGCGGCGACGAGCCACTCAAAGCTTCTGCACGACCTTGATCCCAACTGCGGCCGGGTCATAGACCGCCCCTACCCAACGTCCAAGCTCGATCCCTGGGTAGGGCCCGATCTACGTATCGGGCCGCCGCTGTCTGCTCACAGCATTAAATCTCCCAACTGCGGCCGGGTCATAGACCCGGCCCTACCAAAACGTCCAAACTCGTTCCCTAGGTAGGGCCCGATCTACGCATCGGGCCGCCGTTGTCTGCTCACAGCCTTAAATCTCCCAACTGCGGCCGGGTCATAGACCCGGCCCTACCGAAACGACAACGGTCAGGTTTTAGCCCCAACCTTGCCTCGTAATTGGTTTTCGGGTCCGCCCTACCAACTAAAAACCCCCGATGGGGTTGCCACCGGGGGTTTTGTCCGACTTTCGTCGTTTGAACTTCTTAGACGTCGTAGTACATGAAGAACTCATACGGATGGGGACGGAGACGCAGCGCGTCGTAGTCCTTGACCCGCATCTCAATAATCGTATCCACCATATCCTTGGTAAAGACGTCTCCCTTGAGCAGGAACTCGTGATCCTTCTCGAGAGCCTGGGCCGCACCAAGAAGGGAGTCCGGCGCACTGGGCACCTTGGCGAGCTCCTTGGGTGGAAGTTCGTACAGGTTCTTGTCGAGCGGATCGCCCGGATGAATCTTGTTCTGGATACCATCCAGTCCCGCCAGCATCTGCGCCGCGCAGGCGAGGTAAGGATTCGCCGCAGGATCGGGGGTGCGGAACTCGATACGCACCGCCTTGGGATTCGACGAGTAGGTCGGAATCCGGATGGCGGCACTACGATTTCTTGCGCTGTAGGCAAAGTTAACAGGCGCCTCGTACCCGGGGACCAGTCGCTTGAAGCTGTTGGTTGTCGGGTTGGTGATCGCCGTCAATGCCCGTGCGTGCTTGATGATCCCGCCGATGTAGTAGAGGGCGAGCTCGCTTAAGTTCGCGTACCCCTTGCCTGCAAAGAGCGGCTTGCCGTCTTTCCAGATGCTTTGATGGCAGTGCATCCCCGAACCGTTATCCCCAAACAGAGGTTTGGGCATAAAGGTGGCGGTCTTGCCGTGGCGCCGCGCGACATTGCGAACCACGTACTTGTAGAGGTTCATCTTGTCGCCCGTTCGCACAAGGGTGTCGAAACGGATGTCGATTTCCGCCTGTCCGGCGGTCGCCACTTCGTGGTGTTGCCGTTCGATCTGCACGCCCAGATCCTCCAGCATCAGCGTGATCTCGTTGCGGATATCCTGCTGTGTGTCGGCTGGAGGCACCGGGAAATACCCCTCCTTGTGGCGGATCTTATACCCGGTGTTCGGCATCTCCTCGCGACCGCTGTTGAAGATGCCCTCAGCGGAGTCGACCTGGTAGAAGGCGCCGCGAGAGGAGGAGTCGTAACGGACATCGTCGAAGATGAAGAATTCCGCTTCCGGTCCAAAGTAGGCGGTGTCCCCGATCTTGGTGCTTTGGAGATACTTCTCCGCCCGGAGAGCGATGCTGCGAGGGTCCCGCTCGTAGGTCTGCATCGTGATCGGATCGATGACGGTGCAAACAAGGCTGAGGGTGGGTTCGGCGTTGAACGGATCGATCATGGCGGTCGCTGGATCGGGAAGAACCAACATGTCGGAGGAGTTGATCGACTTCCATCCGCGGATCGAGGACCCGTCGAAGCCGAGGCCCTCCTTGAAGGTCGACTCCTCGAGTTCCGCCAGCGTTGTGGTGAAGTGCTGCCAGGTTCCGGGGATATCGCAGAATTTATAGTCCACCAGCCGGCAGTTGTTGGCCTTGGCAAACGCCAGGACCTCTTTGCCCGATTTTGCATTCAGATGTTTTTCGCTCATTGCTTTTGCTCCTTTGTTTTGAAGTGGTGATTTGCCTTTGGGCATCTCAGACCGCCTTTTCTCCCTTGTCCTCCGTCCGGATGCGGATCACCTCATCCAAGGGGAGAACAAAAATTTTGCCGTCCCCGATCTTTCCCGTCTTCGCGGCCTTCAAAATGGCGGTGATCGCCTTTTGGACCGAAGCCTCGGGCAGGACGATCTCCAGCTTCACCTTCGGGAGGAAATCCACGGTATACTCGCTTCCACGATAGATTTCGGTATGGCCCTTTTGCCGGCCAAAACCCTTGACCTCGGTGGCGGTCATGCCCTCAATGCCCGCCTCGGTCAGGGCTTCCTTCACCTCCTCCAGCTTGAAGGGTTTGATAATCGCTTCGATTTTCTTCAGTGCCATATGGTATTTCTCTTTCTTGGTTGTCCCTTTGTGAGTTCAGCCCACGGTGAGGAGGAATTGTGATACCTCCCCACGGTGGGCCTCGTCACGCCCGAAATCGCGCAGTCAGATCGCTTTCGCGCCCTTGTCCTCGGTACGGATGCGAATCGCCTCATCCACAGGGAGAACAAAGATTTTCCCGTCGCCGATTTTGCCTGTTTTGGCCGCCTTGATGATCGCGGCCGTGGCTTTTTCCACCGAAGACGAGTCGAGAATGATCTCCAGCTTCACCTTGGGCAGAAAATCCACGGTGTACTCACTTCCGCGGTAGATTTCGGTGTGGCCTTTTTGGCGGCCAAAGCCTTTGACCTCGGTGACCGTCATTCCCTCCACCCCGGCCTCATGAAGGGCTTCCTTCACCTCCTCCAGCTTGAACGGTTTGATGATTGCCTCGATTTTTTTCAGAGCCATAAAAGTCGCCTTCTTTCTGGGGCAAGCCCCGGATTAATAGATGTACCCCTTCTCCTCGTGGTCGCTGACGTCCAATCCTTCGCGCTCCGCCTCGGCGGCGGGACGCAGCCCCATCAGGGCCTTAATGACAAAGGCAATGACCGTGGTGCCCACGATGGAGAGAACGAGGGTAACCGCGATCGCCTTGCACTGTTCGGACACCAGGGTCTTTCCCACGATCTCCTTCAGATTCGTGTTCAGGTTGGCGTTCACGTCGGCCGTCGCGAGGATGCCGGTCAGGAACGCGCCGAGAGTTCCTCCCACCGCATGAACCCCGAACGTGTCGAGGGCGTCATCGTAACCGAACCATCGTTTCACGCGTGTGCAGAAGAACCAGGGCACGAGCCCTGCGGCTACTCCGATGATGATCGATCCCGAAGCATCGATGAAGCCGGTAGCGGGTGTCACCACGACCAGACCTGCGACCGCGCCCGAGCAGAAGCCAAGAACGCTGGCCTTCCCCTTGTCGAAATATTCCGCCACCGCCCAGACAAACGCGGCCACGCCCGTTGCCAAAGTGGTGGTCATGAACGCATTCGCAGCCACTCCGTCCGCTGCTACGGCCGATCCTGCGTTAAATCCATACCAGCCGACCCAGAGCATTCCCGTGCCGACCATACAAAGCACCATGCTGTGCGGGGGCATCGGCTCTTTGCCGAATCCCAGGCGTTTGCCGAGGATCATGCAGAGAATCAGGGCTGACCATCCGGAGGACATGTGAACCACGGTTCCACCCGCAAAGTCGATGGCTTTGATCGCTGCGCCAGCGTTCCAAACTCCGTTCATCAAACCGTTGACGCCCCAAACCATATGGGCGAGGGGGAAGTAAACGATGAACATCCACGCCCCGACAAAAAGAAGGAGTGCGGAGAATTTAATTCTCTCCGCAATCGCCCCGATGATCAGTGCGGGGGTGATGATGGCGAACATCATCTGGTACATGCTGAATACATTCTGGGAAACCCAGTAGGCGTAATTTGTATTGGGGGCCGAGGTTACGCCCTTGAAGAAGGCAAACCCCAACCCGCCCAAAATCGGGCTCTTAAAGCTGTCGTCAAAGACCAGGCTATATCCCACCGCCCACCATAAGAGGGTGACCAACCCGGTGATTCCCAGACATTGGGCCAGGATGGAAAGGACATTTTTCGAGCGAACAAGGCCGCCGTAAAAGAGAGCCAATCCCGGAAGCGTCATGAACAGCACGAGCGCGGCGGAGGTCATCATCCAACCGTTGTGACCAGGACCGGCAACTCCCACGGACGCGGTCGTCAGCCCGTCGGGGATATTCCCTTTCGCATCTTTGAGAGCCGCAGTGGGATCTCCGTTTCCAAGATAAGCCTCAAGACCCGCAACCCTTTGCTCCAAGGTCGGCGCGGGAGCGTCCGCCCGGACACCCGCAATCGACATCCAGAATACCGACAGCACCAGTAGGGGCCGCCATCCGAACATGTTTTGTATCGTCATACTTCCATCTCCTTTTTTGGTCTGGTTTCTATCGCCCTAAGGACGGACTCCTGAAGCAGACTCCCCCCCAAGAGATCACTCATCACGAAGCAGGTGGCGTGCCAAAAGACTTGGCTTATCCCAAAAAATGCAACCCGTTGATGGATAGCGGCCTGAAGTGTAAAGATTTCTAGAGCCTTCGCCCCCACCTACCCGCAGGTGGCTATTTTTCGCCTCAACTCAATTCAACAAACTAGTAGATGTAGCCCTTTTCCTCGTGATCGCTGACATCCAAGCCCTCGCGCTCCGCCTCGGTTGAGGGTCTCAAGCCCATGATCATTTTGACGCCCCAAGCCACAACTGCGGTGCCAACCACTGTTATGAAAAGGGTCACGAGAATGGCTTTCGACTGCTCGATGAGAAGGGCCCTGCCAATACTCTCCTTGAGGTGGAGGTTCAGATTTGGGTTCACCTCTGCCGTCGCAAAAATTCCTGTCAGAAAAGAGCCGATTGTCCCCCCAACCGCATGAACGCCGAACACGTCCAGTGTGTCGTCGTAGCCAAACCACCGCTTCACGCGGGTGCAAAAAAACCACGGAACGAGTCCTCCGGCCAAACCGAGTAGAACCGCGCCCGTTGCATCCACAAAACCTGCCGCCGGAGTGATCGTGACCAGACCTGCCACTGCGCCCGAACAGAAGCCGAGAACGCTCGCCTTTCCCTTGTCGAAATATTCGGCCACCGCCCAGACAAACGATGCCACGCTTGCCGCCAAGGTGGTGGTAAGAAAGGCATTGGCCGCAACCCCATCCGCCGCCAGCGCGGATCCGGCGTTAAATCCGTACCACCCGACCCAAAGCATTCCCGTGCCCACCATACAAAGCACCATGCTGTGGGGAGGCATGGCCTCCTTGTTCCATCCAATCCGTTTCCCAAGAATGATACAGGCGGTCAAAGCGGACCATCCCGAGCCCATTTCGACCACGAACCCGCCGGCAAAATCGATCGCCCGAATCCCCGCTGTGGAATTCCACACCCCATTCATCCACCCGGTACTGCCCCACACCATGTGGGTTAGGGGAAAGTAGACAACAAACATCCACGCGCCCGTGAAAAAAAGAACGGCTGAAAACTTCATCCTCTCTGCCAAAGCACCGATCAGCACCACGGGCGTGATAATCGCGAACATCAGCTGGTACATGCTGAAAACGTTTTGCGATACCCAGTAAGCATAATCAGTGTTGGGAGCTGAAGTTACGCCCCGAAGAAACGTGAACTCTAACCCGCCCAGAAAAGGGCTTTGGAAGCTTTTCCCGAAAACGAGACTATACCCCGCGGCCCACCAGAGAATCGTCACCAGTCCGGTGATTCCCAAACATTGGGCCATGATCGAAAGCACGTTTTTAGAACGAACCAGGCCACCATAAAAAAGGGCAAGCCCTGGAAGGGTCATGAACAGGACCAGCGCCGCAGAAACCATCATCCACGCGTTGTGGCCCGGCCCCCCCACTCCGACGGAGGCGGTGGTGGGCCGCTGCTCGGGATTTCCCGTGTTTGATTTAAGGGTAGCGGCAGGATCGCCGTTCGTCAGGTATGCCTCGAGACCCGCCACCCTTTGCTCGAGCGTGGGAGCGGGAGATTCCGCTTGGGTACTGCTTGAAAATGGAAGACTGAGTCCGATTGCCAAGACCCCAGCGCCAAGCCACGATTTCACCCGCCCTTCCTTGCTTGGCTCTTAGGCTTGATCCGTTGTCGCTGCCGCTGCCTCGCCCACAGCAAAGCGGGTGAAGCGCCGGACGACGATGTTTTCGCCCAGCTCCCCAATTTTTGAGGAGATGATGTCTTTCATGGTCAAATTGGCGTCCTTCACGAAAGCCTGCTCCATCAGACATACCGTGCTGTAGTATTTTTCGACCTTGCCTGCGACGATTTTCTCCACAACGGCCTCGGGTTTCCCCTTGATCTGCGCGGCGGCCACCTCCCTCTCGTCCTGGAGCGCTTTTTCGGGAACCTCCTCCCGGCTTACGTACAGGGGGCTGGCAGCCGCGATTTGAAGGGTGATGTCTTTGACCAGTTCTCGGAAGTGCTCATTCTTGGCAACGAAATCGGTTTCACAGTTCACCTCCACCAGCACCCCCACCTTTCCTCCCAGATGAATATAGGAGGCGATCACCCCTTCCCGGGTCTCACGGCCCGCCTTCTTGCCCGCCGCCAGGTTGAACTTTTTGCGGAGAATTTTTTCTGCCTCCTCGGGATTTCCGTTGGCCTCGGTCAGGGCTTTTTTACAATCCATCATGCCCGCATGGGTGCGGTCGCGCAGATCTTTTACAATTTTGGGATCAATCGTTGCTGCGGGGGTCATGGAATCAATCCTTTCAAGACGCTCTTAGGCAGTCAGAGCGGCTTCCTTGCCTTTCGAGGTGCGCTCTTTTTTCTTTTTCTCGCTCTTTTCACCCTGTTCCGCCTTTTCTGACCTCTCCGATACGGGGTGCGCAGGTCCCCGCCGGCGACCCTCTTCGATGGCGTCCGCCATCGGTTCCATCACAGCTCGGATGGAGCGAATGGCGTCGTCGTTACACGGAACCGCGATGTCGGCATCGTCCGGATCGGCATTCGTGTCGGCCAAGGCAATCACGGGGATCCGGAGGCGGCGAGCCTCCTTGACGGCGATCTCCTCCTTGGGCATGTCGACCACAATCATCGCGGCCGGTATCTTGTCCATGTCCAGAATTCCTGCGAGGTTACGGCCCAGCTTCGTTTTTTCCCTTCGGAGGGCCGCAGACTCCTTTTTGGGAAGAAGATCCATCGCGCCCGAGGACTCCTTGGTCTCGATGCTTTTTAATTTTGCCACGCTGCGGCGAATCGTGGCCAGGTTCGTGAGGGTTCCCCCAAGCCAGCGGCCGGTCACGTAGTGGGACTTGGTGCGTTCCGCCAGCTCTTTGACCACTTCCTGAGCCGGTTTTTTCGTCCCTACGAACAGGATATGTCCCCCCTTGGCACAAGCCTCGCGGAGAAAGTCGGCCGCTTTGCGAACCTGTTCGGCCGTCTTGGATAGATCGATGATGTAGATTCCGTTGCGGGGACCAAAGATGAACTCCTTCATCTTGGGATTCCATTTGTCGGTGCGGTGTCCAAAGTGAACCCCTGCTTCGAGGAGTCGTTTCACCTCTGCTTCTGTGGCCAGCATAGTTTTATTTCCTGTCCGTATATGACCCCGACGAGTCGGAGCTTCCCTTTCTAGGGAATAAGGTTTCAGTTTCGATGTCCGCAAGAGCGAACGTTGAATCCAGGCATCCCCTTATTTTCAAAAAGAATCTAAGGGCAAAGCTTTTTCAACATAGAGAGTTCTTGCGCGAAGCCAAGCATCACGTTTCCTTTCTGATACGATTTTTAGCCACCACATCCTCTAAATCCGTCCTCTTTTTACTTTTTTCTATTGACAATATATTTTAAGTCATTTATATAACGAAGGATGCGATGCATTTTACCTGTTTTAACAGCTTTCGCTGGTTTTTCCCTGTGCACACAAGCTGTTGGGGTCGAGTCTGTTAAGGGAGATTCATCCAAGAAGAAAGTGGTGGAAGCAGCCCCTACCAATAGTTATCCCATCAAGCGGAATATTGTGACCACCTATTTTTGGATTGGTCAGGGTGGAACAAGCATCAGCTCGACCCAAAACATCATGAGTGCGTGGGATCAATTTTGGAAAAAGAACTTTGGCGGAATCGATGCACCCGAGGATCGTCGGGATGCGAAAAAGTTTCGGGAGGCGAGTTTGCCCGAGAAGTTCGCACCCACGCTGAATCCTTTTTACGTTGCCCTTCCCTTTAATGACATCGCTTTCCCGAAGAAATCTCGAGAGTACGTCCCGTGGTGGAGCGAGGCGGACTATCAAAAGGACCGCCTTGAATCCCAGTGCAAAGGTCGGTGGGTCATGATCAAATTTCATAATAAGGTGTGTTTTGCGCAGTGGGAGGACGTGGGACCGCTGCGCTACGACCATGCGGAGTATGTCTTTGGCGAGGAGCGTCCGACCCGCTACTCGCGGGCCGGGCTGGATGTTTCCCCCGCGGTCCGGGATTACCTGGGACTAAGCGGGCTCGACAAAACCGACTGGAAGTTTGTGGACGACGATCAGATTCCCTACGGTCCGTGGATCGAATACGGGGAACAGGCGATCCTTTATAGTGCCATCAAGGGCCAGACCGCCAAAAAGCTTCGCAAGGATCTCTGAGTTCCGCGGGTTTGGCCTGCCCCCTACTTGCGCATCGCCCACACGGCCAGAGCCGAAATGTCCGACGGATTCACCCCCGAGATCCTGGCGGCTTGGCCGAATGTTTTGGGTCGAATCTCCTGTAATTTTTGCCGTGCCTCTTTTTTCAGGCCGACGACCGACTCATAGTTGAAATTCTCGGGGATGTTTTTCCCCTCCATCTCCCTGAGGGTCGCAATTCTCTCCAAATCCCGCGCGATGTAGCCGGAGTATTTCACGTCCGCTTCCACCGCCTCCGCGATCTCTCCCCTCACCCTCTGAAACTCCTCGGGCAAATCGTTCCACGTGATCTCCGGCCGGCGCAACCAGTCCTCCAGGGTTTTTCCGTCCCGTCTTGCCTTCCCCAGCTTGGCGCGGCACTCGTCGATTTCGCCTCGCTTCTCTTTTGTCCGGCGCACCCGCTCGGCCGAGGCCAGCCCCAGCTCCCCTGCCCTCTCCGTCAGGCGGAGATCGGCATTATCTTGACGGAGCAGAAGCCGATATTCGGCTCGCGAAGTGAACATTCGGTACGGCTCCCGGGTTCCCTTCGTCACCAGATCATCCACCATGACTCCGATGTAAGACTCGTGCCGCTGCGGCCGCCACGCCTCTGCACCGCGGGACTCCAACGCCGCATTGATCCCAGACAAGATCCCCTGCCCAGCCGCCTCTTCGTACCCGGAGGTCCCATTCAGCTGCCCCGCAAAATATAGTCCCCTCACCAACTTCGTCTCGAGCGACGGCCAAAGCTGCGTGGGCGGGCAGTAGTCATACTCCACCGCATAGCCAGGCCGAAGAAACTCCGCCGCTCCAAGCCCGGGTATCGACCGTATCATCTCAATCTGCACGTCGAAAGGCAGACTCGTTGAGCAGCCGTTCACGTAGAACTCATTCGTATGCCTTCCCTCCGGCTCAAGAAAAATCTGATGCCTCTCCTTTCCCGGGAACTTTACAATTTTATCTTCTATCGAAGGGCAGTACCTCGGCCCAACTCCTTGAATGACACCACAATACAATGGAGATCTAGACAGGTTTTTCCGGATTATCTGTGCGGTATTTTCGGTTGTGTGCGTTATCCAGCAAGGCATTTGTTCCACGTGGAACAAGCCGTCTTTCCATTCGTTGAGTGTAAAGCTATCCTCTGGTGCTTTTTTAATGGTGTCGACCAGGTAACTAAAGGTCGGGGGAGGAGAATCGCCGTGTTGCGGGTCTAACTTTGTAAAATCTATGCTGCGCTTGTTAAGCCTGGGCGGCGTGCCGGTTTTGAGTCTTTCCACCTGAAATCCAAGCGCCTTTAGCTCATCCGAAAGGGTGCTTGTGCCGTCCCCCATTCTGCCTCCGGCCACACTGTTGTCCCCTACATGCATCAGTGCTTTTAGGAACGTCCCGGTTGTCACAACGATCCTCTTCCCGTTGAACCGAACACCCAGGTTGGTTGTCACGCCGCGCGCCTCACCATCCTCAACCACCAGCCCCGCTATCTGTCCTTGCTTGAGATCGAGCCGTGGCTCATTCTCCAAGGCGAACTTCATCCTAAACTGATAAGCTTTTTTATCACACTGGGCGCGGGGGCCGCGGACGCTGGGACCTTTGCTCGAGTTTAGCATCCGCATCTGGATTGCCGTGGCATCGGTATTCAAGGCCATTTCTCCGCCTAAGGCATCGACTTCCCGGACGATGTGGCCCTTGGCCAGCCCACCGATCGCCGGGTTGCAGCTCATTTGGCCAACGGTGTCCAGGTTCATGGTTAAGAGCAGTGTCTCGGCTCCCATCCGCGAAGCGGCCAGCGCTGCCTCAATGCCAGCGTGCCCAGCACCAATTACGATAACATCGTAATTTTTTGGGAATACGAAGTGGGCCGGTGCTTTCACAAAAGAGTGGCTATACAGCAGGAGAGGGGAGCCGGTCGGTAAAAATCGTCTTTGCGGGGCTTAACCGACCAGGATGCTTGGGCTCACTATTGGGCAAACCAATTGGCAAAAGTAGTGCGACTGCTATATTTTTATCTCCTTCTGCACCAATAGTTTCCTTTACTTTTGCCTCATCCCATCCATTGATATAACAGGAGGAGTAGCCTTTGGATTGTGCAGCAAGTGCGAGGGTGGTTGCCATGATCATAGCGTCCTTGATGGCGTATTCGCGCTCTTTTTCGCCCAGACCTTTCTGAAAGCCTGGGGCATTTTCACGAATCCAATCGGCAAATTTTTGGGGCCAGGCTCCTGAGGAGACTCCTGTTTTAAGAATCTCGTCCATATGTTTTTCCCAGCCTCGGATTGAAACGGAAAAAACAAATGTCACAGGGGCTTCGAGAATCTGTTTTTGGCCCCAAGCCGCTGCGGAGAGAGCCTCTTTCTGGGCCATAGAGCGAATCATAACAACTCGGGTGGGCTGAAAGTTCCAAGAGCTGGGCGCGTCCTGCATCAAGGAGAGAAGCTCATGGAGAACCGCCTCCGGGATCGGGTCGTTCTTAAAGGTTTTTGTGCTTCGCCGCTGGCGGATGGCCTGCGAGGTGGTGAGTTCGTGTGTGGACATAAAGGGAACTTAACAGCAAGGGCTGGGGAGGGGAAGGGGGGACGCCTCGAACCCCGAGGGTTCGGATGCGTGGGCGAGAGTGGTGCGGACCCCTCGGCGGGGTGTCCCTACCTGCCTCAATTCACCGACAGCAGGCCTTCGATCGTCCGAATTTCCGCGTGTTCGGACTGGATCGACCAAAGCTTGGAGTAAAGGCCTTCGGACCGGGTCAGCTCCTCGTGGCTGCCAAGTTCAATGATTTTACCGTGTTCCACAACGGCAATGGCATCCGCTTTGCGAACGGTGGAAAGCCGATGGGCCACGACGATACTGGTTCGGCCGGAGAGAAGATGGTCGAGGGCAAGTTGGATCTGCTTCTCCGTCGCTGTATCCACGCTGGCGGTGGCCTCATCAAGAATAAGAACTGGAGGATCTTTCAGAAGAGCTCGGGCGATGGATAGCCTCTGCCGCTCTCCGGCACTGAGTCGGACACCTCTCTCACCAACTTTCGAATTCCAGCCATCAGGAAGAGCGCGGACAAAGTCGAGCGCACAGGCGGCCTGCAGAACTCTTTCGATCTCGATATCGGTGGCTCCTGGTTTGCCCAGCTCGAGATTCTCCCGGACGGTCGCCTGAAATAGAAAAGGCTCTTGAGTTACAACCCCAACCTCACGGCGAAGTTCTTCAAGCGCAATCCGGAAGAGGGGGGTGCCATCGAGCAAAACTTCCCCGGACGTCGGATCGTGAAACCGGGCCACAAGAGAGGCCAACGTGGTTTTGCCGGCACCGGTCGGCCCGACAAGGGCAAGGGAGGTGCCCGCAGGAATTTTGAGATCGATGCCGTGAAGAACCTCTTTGCCTGTTCGATAGGAGAAGTGGATGTTTTTGAAAATCACCTCGCGGGCGGAGCCTTGGCGCGCGGGGAGCTTCACGAGCGGCGCGCTCGGAAGATGCCCCGGCTCGGGTTCGGCATCCAAAATGGAAAAGACCCTTTCTCCCGCTGCACGGCCAGCCTGGATCAGCTGATTGAGGCTGTGAAGTCGGCCGACCGGCTCGTAAAACATTCCGACATAAAGAAGAAAAGCCACAAGCTCCCCGACCGCCATTTTGCCGTCGAGAACCGACCTGCCCCCAACCCAGAGAACCAGACAGGTTCCCGCCGCGGCTAACCATGCCATCGAGGGGGAGTAAAAGGCCCACGCCTTCATGATTCCGAGGGAGGCGGTGCGAACATCTTGCGCCACTTTTTCAAAGCGGTTGGCGCCCTCCTGGAGCCAACCATAGGTTTTGATCTGCTTCATCCCCTGAAGATGATCCATCAGGAGGGAGTTCAAGGCGGAGGAGGCTTTCCGCTGGATTCGGTAGCGCGGATGAGCGGTGAGGGTGTAGTAGAGGGCGCCCGCCGCAAGGAAAGGAATGGGGGCCAGGGACCAGGCGGCAAGAAGGGGATCGATTCGAAAAAGAATGAATCCGACTCCAAAAAGTTGAAGGAGCGCGATCAGGCCCTGCTCGATCCCATCGATCAGCATCCGTTCCATGTTCATGACATCCTCGCTCACACGGGTCAGCAGATCCCCGCTGGAGCGGTGGTCATACCATGAGGTGGAAAGACGCTGGAACGCGGAGTAAAGATCCCGTCGGAGATCGAGAATCACCTTTTGCTCAAAAAGGTTGTTGAGGAGGATTCGGAGGGCGTTCAGGCCATCGCGGCCGAGAAAGACGAGAAGCAGCACTCCAACCAGCCAAGGAAGGCGGTCCTTTTGTCCCTTCGCAATGACATCATCAATCAGGTACCCGGTCAGGCGCGGGTAGACGAGGCCGAGAAGGGTGGAGAGCAGGGCGGCCGAGATGGTTCCGACGGCATAGCCCGGATATTTGCGCAGGTAGGCGGCGATTCGAAGAGCAACGGGCATGGAGAGGAAACCTTACAAGATCAGGGAGGGGAAGGTCGATGAGGGGAAGCCTGAGGAACAGGCTTGGAAAGGCATACGACCCTCAAGCCGGTGCGAGCCCGAGGGTTCTCAACAGCGCCCGATCGTCTGATTCCTCAGGATTCGGGGCGGTCAGCAACTTGTCGCCGAAGAAAATCGAGTTTGCGCCTGCAAAAAAGCAGAGGGCCTGCGCCTCGCGGGTGAGCGCGGTGCGACCCGCGCTCAGGCGGACGCGGGCGCGGGGCAAGGCGATCCGGGTGGTGGCGATCAGCCGGACCAGCTCGAACACGTCGATCGGCTTCTGGCCGGCGAGGGGGGTGCCCTCCTGCGGCATGAGACAGTTGATCGGAACGCTTTCGGGGGAGGGGTCAAACCCGCAGAGGACCTCCAGCATTTTCAACCGGTCGTCCTCCGACTCCCCCATTCCCAAAATTCCCCCGCAGCAGACCGACATTCCTGCCCTCTGAACCGAGCGGATGGTCCGAAGGCGGTCTTCAAAAGAGTGGGTGGTGACGATGTTGCGATAGTGGTCAGGGGAGGTGTCGAGGTTGTGGTTATAGGCTGTGACTCCCGCTGCCTTCAGCTGGCGGGCAGCTTCGTCGGTGAGTTGACCCAGCGTGACACAAACCTCCATGCCCAGCTGTTTCACGTCGCGGATGATATCGAGAACCGACTCGAACTTGGCCTCCCCCTCGCGGACGCCCTTCCAAGCGGCGCCCATGCAAAAACGCCCTGCTCCCGCCTGCTTGGCTTGGCGGGCCTCCTCGAGGACGGCTTGGCGATCCATCAAGCGCTCCGCTTTAACGCCGGTGTCGTAGCGGGCGCTTTGGGCGCAGTATCCGCAATCCTCACTGCATCCACCGGTCTTGATGCTTAATAGCCGGCACAGCTGGACTCCCTCCTTTTGACCCCAATAGGTCCTGTGAA
>Ga0214917_10005283_pt1 | contig 13872 bp, 12 predicted proteins | sample LL_1208_BB_MetaG_FD_177983 | JGI IMG/M metagenome (GOLD analysis project Ga0214917, IMG submission 177983) | Freshwater microbial communities from Lake Lanier, Atlanta, Georgia, United States - LL_1208_BB | ecosystem: Environmental > Aquatic > Freshwater > Lake | place: USA: Georgia | collected... | reverse complement strand
TAGATTTTGTGATTGATTCTAGAAAATCCATATCTGGAGCAACACCAATTCCAGGTTTATTTGGAACGCTTAGATAACCATCTTTCATAACAAATGGTGTTGTTATATCTTGCCTAAAGTAGCGAGCAGATGCTGATGTATCACCAGGTAATGTAAAACCAGGAAGGGCGGCAAGAGCTAGATTCGCAGCTCTGCCAATACCAGTCTCTAACATTCCACCACACCAAACTGGGATTTTATTCTTAAGACAAAGATCATGAATCTTTACCGATTCAAGATATCCACCAACTCTGCCTGGTTTGATATTAATAATTGTGGTTGCTTTAAGCGCTAAGGCATCTGATGCTGATTGTAAAGAAATAATTGATTCATCAAGACAGATTGCAGTTTTAACCTCTTTAGCAAGGAGTGCGTGCCCCAAAATGTCATGCTCGTCCAGTGGTTGTTCAATCAATAACAAATTAAACTCATCTAACCTTGCTAAATGCTTTCCGTCGCTTCTTGAATACGCCTGGTTGGCATCTACTTGCAATGGAATATCTGGATATAGATTTCTAATGTATTTAACCGCTTCGATATCCCAACCTGGCTCTATCTTTAACTTGATTCGTCGATAACCAGCACCAACATAGGACTTAACCTCATCCCCTAACGCCTCTAGATTGTTTGCAATACCAACTGACACACCACACTCAACCTTGCTTTTAGTAGCCCCAAGGTATGAAGCAAGTGAAACATTTTGATCCTTTAATTGGGCATCCAAAATAGCTGTTTCAAGAGATGCCTTTGCCATCTGACCTGCTAAAAAAGGTTTTAAAACAGTTGCAACATCCTCAGCCTTTATTTCAGATTTAGCTTTGAGTGCTGGAATTAAAAATCTTTTAATTAAATCAATACATCCTGCTACATACTCTGGTGAGTAGAGCGGCTCTGACATTGCTACACACTCCGCCCACCCTGAAGTCCCATTCTCATTTGTAACCTTAACAATTAAGACTTCACGAGAAGTTTGGGTGCCAAATGAGGTTCTAAATGGACGCACTAACGGCAGATGGATCGTTCTTAGTTCGATCTCTTTTATTTTCATATTCGCACAACATATTCATTATTTGTAGAAAAACCAACTATTTGACCACCCTTTTCAAATGCTTGCAGGAATTGCTCACGTACTTTGCGACGCCATCGTAGATTTTCCTCCCTATCCTTAGACCTAATTGCCACAATATCAGCTGGTATTTGAATCAAAATATCAGTTGGTTTTGGGGTTGAAATTATTTCTCGTTTGACTGGATTTTCCCCAACAACTTTCCAACTAACCATTAAGCGATCTGATTCATCTCCTGCATTTAGGGCATCTGGCATATCGCCATAAAAATTTGGGTGATATGCGGAGATGTTTACTCCCAGCTTTATTAAATTTAATTTGGCATTACGGCTAACCAAAGGGTCAAAGGTCCATGATATTTCTGGGTATTTATTCTTTTTTGCCCAATACCATTGATCAATCTTTAATGCATAACCCACGCCTTGATCCCGGTACTCATCCAACACGGCGGTCATATGTGAGTGAAGGTGTAATCCACCAGTCGTTGCTGGGAATGCAAAAGCTGCACCTACACACTTGCCATTTATAAAAGCGCCAGAAAGATATGAGCCACTGTACACCATAGCCTGTAACAAATTTGGAGTTATCTCAGTGCCGGCATCCATCGCCCAGGTGTCGTCAAAAACCACACGGCCCATGGATTGCTCTTGAATACTTACTAGCGGGCGGATCTTAATTTCTGAACTCACCCAGCAATCTTAAAGCAATAAATAGATATGCCCAATAGAGTTGGATTCATGGCAAATCTTGAAGATAACAAAGAACTAGCAAGACAATTTTTTGAACAAATTTGGAATCAAGGTTATGAATCTGATATCGATAGGTTCATTGCTGAAGATGCTGCTGGTAACGATCCAAAGTTTGGTGTTGGTCGTGAATCCTTTAGGTTGCAGTGGCGAAAGTGGCGAGAAGGACAACTATGGTTGAACCTAATACAAAGCCCAACAAATTTGCTGAACCATCAAGTACAGCTAAAATTCAAAGGCAAGTGCAATTTGACCCTTACCATTGCCAAACTTTGAAAAAAGCAGGAAGTGGACAAAGATTTAGCGTCTGCGGCAGGGAATATATCTTTAAAAACACAGCTCAATTATTCCATGATCCTTCCCTTGTGCTAGAAATCCCTAAATATTTCAAAAGTCATCACCCAGAGAACTATATGTTTTTTACTTTGATTTACGAAATATGAGTAAAGCGATAATTTTGTTTATATAGATTTCCAATATTTGAAATGTAAAATTATAGAATTGTATAGCCTGAATACCTAATTCCTAAGCATCTTGAGTACCTAATAGTTTGCAATCAAACTTTGCATGTATTAGAGTTATATTGTGCTAAACCAAAACCTTATTTCGTCTTTGCACAAATCTAACTACGATGAAGCTGCGATTATTATGGGATCTGCGCCCTCCTTAAAAGTCATGAATAACTATAAGTATCTTGATGGAACGAGAATTGGTATCGGTGATGTACCTTGGCGCACACCTGAATTCGGACCCTTTAATTTTTGGGTAGCAGCTAATCCTTACTATCCCCTGCCATGGCATCCCGTGCACATGAAACACATAAGAAATGCTAAAACTAATTTTCTACTAAGCTCAGCGGCTTTTGGTAATGTAAAATTTGACGGGTGGTTAAATATTTCAAATAAAATTTCAAAGCTTTCAAAAAATAATTCATTTACCTTTTATGACCAAAGGCATTTTGATAGAAATTTATGCTCAACACAAAATGCTTGCTGTAAATTTTACAATGAGTTCATTTCTGACTTGACAATTCAAGAACTTCTTGGAAAGGAGATTGGGTCAAAAGGGCCGGCATATTCTCAGGGTGATAGTGTCGCTCTCCACGCTCTCGCTTTGGCAATTTTATTACGCAAATCTCCCATTTATTTAATTGGTATTGAAATTCCTTTAACATTTAAGAACTATTATCACTATAAAGACTATAAAATGTGGGGGGAAGGTGTTACTGGATATATTAAACGCCAGGTTAAAAGACGTGTAAAACATTACGCTAATCAGTTTCCTGCAGCATCGCACTCACCAATCAGAATCTTCCAAGATTTTCAAAAAATTATCAAAATTGCTTTAGATCTCGAGATTGAAATTATTTCACTCAGCTCGACAAGTCCTTTAAATTTTATTGAGGGTGTAAAATTTATTTCGGTAAATCCACGCCGTTAACATTAATTTGAATTTTGAAAAATAAACCTTAAAGTCCTTTGGAATAATGTCAAACAATTTACAATACTAGTTATCAAGAGATTCCTAAATATTTGTTTCAATGAAGATTACCTTTTAACTTAGACTGTATTTTAAAAATTTATTTTCTCGGCCTTACTTGCTTTGCATTCGTGAATGTACTATTATTAAATTTAGTCAATGATAGGAAGATACATGAAAACAGTAAAATTACCTTTTTCCGGAGTCGGCTATAAATATTCAGCTGATGAAATTGAGGTAGTCGCCAATGCAATGGGTTCCACTAAGACTTTAACACAAGGCGAATTTCAGCACAAGTTTGAAGAAAATTTTAGCAAATTTGTGAAAGTTCAATACGCATTTGCGACTTCAAGTGCAGCAGCTTCGATTGAGTTAGCCTCCATACTTTTCAATGTACAGCCTGGAGATGAAATAATTATTCCCGCACATACGTACGCAGCATCAGCCTATCCATTTGCCCGTCGAGGAGGAAAAATTGTTTGGGCAGACATTGATGAGTCAGAATTTATTTCAACTGAAAATGAAATATTAAAGCTCATAACTAATAAAACAAAAGTAATAGTGCTGGTACACCTTTATGGTTTACCAGTTGAATCTAAAAACATTATTAAGACTGCACATGAACTAGGAATTTATGTGATGGAAGATTGTGCGCAAGCCATTGGTGCAGCAATAAATAATGTGAGGGTAGGATCCGAAGCAGATATTGCAGTTTACAGTTTTCAATCCCATAAGAATATTTCGACTTTAGGTGAAGGGGGTATGTTAACTACTAATAACGAGAGTTGGGCAAAAATTATTCCTGGCTTGAGACATAATGGTCATCGACCTTTTCTAGAGAATCCTGATATGTATTGGTCTCCCGCAATGAGTGATGTTGATTTTGACATTCCAGGGGTTTGGCCTCACAACTTTTGCCTCGGTGAAGTCCAATGTGCTTTGGGAGATTATCTCCTGACAAAAGTTGAAAAAATCAATGCAAAGCGAAGAGAAAGATATTTTTATGCTGTAGAGAATACCCAAGATCTGCATGAGATAAAATGGCAAGCGATTCCAGCCCCCAAAATTTCCTCTCACCACTTACTCCCATTCAAATATATTTCTACAGAATATAAGAGCGGCGCAGACAATCTATTTTCTATACTTTCCAACGAGTATTCTATTTTTCCTGCAAAACAATACTATCCATTGTATCGATATGGTCTATTTGCCAATTCTGGTAACGGAAAAGCACATGTACCAATTACTGATGATTTTTATGATAACATGGTTTCATTACCCTTTCATCATTGGATGACAGATTCTGACTTTGAATATTTAATTACTTCACTCAGACATTTAATTTTGAAATTAAGGAATTAAGAACATGGCAACATTTAGGGGCAACTTTGAAGTAATTTTTGGAACAGATAAATTTCAATTGTTGGTTGAGTGGTTGGAAAAGAACAAAGTTAAGAAAATCGGAATGGTAGTAGATCAAAATTTATTAAACAATTCTGCTTTTCTTAGGTGGAAAGAGTTTTTAGAAGTGCAATTTACAATTTCATTTTTGAAAGTTCTAAAACTATCTAGTGAACCCTCATACCAATTTGTGGACTTTGAGTTTGAGTCAATCTGCGCACAAGAAGTTGACGTTTTATTAGCCTTTGGGGGAGGAAGCGTATTGGACATTGCGAAAGGTTTCAGTATTCTGTATAGAAATGCAGGCCCAAGTTCAGCATTAAAAGGGTTTAATAAGGTTGCAACAGCTGGAATCCCATTGGTCCTTTTCCCATCCACGGCTGGAACGGGTACAGAAATGACTTGGACAGCTTCTTTTATCGATCTTCATACTAAAATCAAACTCGGGATCAACGGTCAGCACATGTTTCCATCTTTAAGTGTTCTCGATCCAGACCTAATCGTTAGCGCCCCTAGTGCTGTGATAATTTCAGCCGCTCTAGATGTTTTAGTACATGCAATCGAGGCTGTCACGTCCAAAAATACGACTCCGTTTGCAAGAACCCTGGGCGTTTCCTCAACTCACAAAATATTGCAATATCTTCCATTAGTTTATAAATCCTCAACAGATATTAGAAGTATTGAAATGCTCCAAATTGCGGCTGCTGAGGCTGGACTAGCAATGCTGAACTCCTCCGGAGGACCCTCGAGTGGAATTTCCTATCCATTAGGGGTACATTTTGGGGTACCACATGGTTTTGCGGGTGGAATTATTCTACCAAAAGTTATAGAACGTAATATTGAGTTAGGCTATTTGGGATACAACGAGTTTTTTTATGAAAATTCGCATGCCAATGAGACATTATTGGATAAAATGACTGAAGTTTACAGTTTGGTTGATGTGCCAAATAACTTTAGAAACTGGAGATTTAACGGCGAAGAAGACGTGAGTCTAATTTATAATCTAACTCTAAAAGAACGTAAAGAAAATTTACTATTAAATCCAGTGGAATTTAGTAATGATTCTCTAATGTCGCTACTAACTTCTTTTATCCAATGAAAATAATAGCAGTAATTCCGGCTAGAGGCGGGTCAAAAGGAATACCTGAAAAAAATTTATCTATTATAAAAAATTATACTTTAATAGAATGGTCAATTCGAATTGCGCAGAAAACTTCTGAAATTGATGAAGTTTATGTAGACACAGATAATCCAAAAATTTATGAATTGGCAAAATCCTATGGTTGCATTGTGCCAAGGCTTAGGCCTGATCATCTCTCACAGGATGATACCAAGATCATTGATTCCTTAACAAATTTTTTAAGTATAATTTCTTCACCAAAATCGAGCAAAAATATTTGTGTCGTTTTACTACAGCCAACTAACCCTTTCAGAAAATCCAACGAAATCTCTAATGCAATTAGATTATGGTATAAATACCAAGGAAAAAAGAGTATTTATACAGTGTGTGAGCCATTGCAATCACCAAAAGATTTCATTAAATTTTCGAAGTTTAAATATTGGAAACCCGCATTCACAAGAAACTTTAGAATTACAAATAGACAAGATATATCGAAAATTTGGTTTATATCTGGCAGTATTTATGTTTTTTCACATTATTTTTTATTGAAAAAAAAAGCAATTGTTACTAGATTTAGTTCTAAGTTCATTGAAACAGATATTATTTCTGGAGTCGACATTGATACCCAACTCGACTTAGAGATTGCCAATGCACTGGCTAAAAGCTTTTCGCTAAAATGCTAGCAGCTCCTCTTACGCTTTGAGCTCCAAGTAAAACTCCAAATTCATTAACTATGGGAAGTAGAAGTAGGCCCTTATTAATAAATAATCTGAGAAGTTCTATTTCACTTAATTTAGTTTTCGAAAAGACAGGGGCTGAATTCATAAAGTCTGATATGTTTGCAGTCAAAAATTGATTAGCTTCAAGAGCCCTCATTAAATCACCCTCTGTTACAACTCCAACTAATTTTTCTTCGTTGTTAACCACAAAGATTGTCCTGTCAGAGCTATTTCTCATGATTAAAACCGCTTTTTTTAAGTTATCACGGACATAAACCTTGGGAGGGTGTGCTAAGAAAAATTCTTGATAATAATTTTCAGTAGGCAATTGTTTTCACCAAAAATTCCTGCGATATTTTGATGTTTGCTAAATTTGTTAGTATTTTGGCACTTGCTGTGCCATCACCATACGGATTTATTATATGTTTTAAGGCACTCTTAAAGTCTTGGTTTGAAATAATTTGAATGGCAGCCAAGCATGCCTCAATTGAAAAATCTACGTGAATTACATTTTTTTCCGAAACTCTGCCGTGCTGTCTCCTGCCAATATTAATAACGGGAGTCTTAAACGAAGGGGCCTCTAGTATACCGCTACTTGAATTTCCAAGCATATATTGAGCATGTTCCATAAGCGAAAGATAAATATGTCTTGGCAAATTAGCAAAAACTTTATCCTCAATTTTTTTATTAGCAAGGATTTTTTCACGTATTTTGTCACCTCCTGGATCATTGTTCGGAAGAATCCAAATTTTTGAAACCGAAATCTTGTTAGCTAAGTCTAGCAAAAAGTTGATTTGCGAGTCTATTTCATGAAAATCTTCTGTAACTGGGTGAAAACAAATAAGAGCGTACTTAGCTTCTGAAACAAAGTTCGAACTAATTAAATTTTCAATTGATAACCGAGTCGACCTAACAATTGAATCTATCTGTGGTGCACCACTTTTTATCACTCGGAATGATTGTTCACCCATTTTGATTAATCTGTCGGCTGCGTCATCATTTGACGCAAAATGTAAATGCACTAGTTTTGTAATGGCATGTCGAGTAACACCATCAATACTGCCTGATCTCTCTCCTGCTTGAATATGAGCAGTGGGTATATACATGAATGTGCTTGCAATTGCTGCTCCTAACTGTTCTGCCCGGTCTCCTGATAGAATTACCCAGTCAGGTCTTCTAGACATTAAAGTGTCCGTAAATGATTGTGTAACCAATCCGATAGATTTTGCCATCGCCTCTCTACTGTCTCCTGATACAGCACTTAAAATTCTAGAACTTACATCTATTCCATCAACCATAATCTCGTTGAGTAAATCCCCATGTTTTGGAAGTAACATCATATTTGTAACACAAACTTCAGAATGGAATCCAAATTCTTTTGAAATCTCAATTACCGGTTTTATATAACCCCATTCCCCTCTTGATCCTAAAACAAATAGAAGTTTTTTCATTTTTCAAAGTAAATCTTCATCGGAAACCAAAGTATTTTTTTTCACATCAGTTTTTAAAACTCTACCAAGATAGTCCCAATATTTTTTTGAAGGAATGCCGGTTCCAGGGCGCTTTCCCCAAATATCACCTGACTGAATTACATGGCCTTTTTTAAATTCACTCAAATAGACAAGTGAGCGTCTAGCCCATTTTTGAATCTCTTTTTCAGATTCATGCAATATTTTTTCTGTTGAGATTGATCTCTCGATTATTTTAGATGCCTCGGAAAGTTGTCTAAACTGAGAAAAAGTTATGCTGACATCAGAATCAGGACCTAGAAGTTGTTCGTCAATCGTTACGTGCTTTTCTATTACTTTTGCACCATAAGCCATTGCAACTATTGAACTGAAAATTTCATTAGTATGGTCTGAATGTCCAATCAAGGCTTTTGGGAATTTTTCTTGCATTATTTTTATGTAGCCAAGATTCAAATCGGAGATATTCGGTGGATATGCACTCGTGCAATTCATTAATATCAACTTAACTTTTCTCTCAATCAAATAATCATATGATTCTTTGATTTCATATTCTAGTGACATGCCTGTTGACAGTATTATCGGTTTCCCAAATGTGGCAATTTTCTCAAGTGTAGGTAGATCAGTAAGCTCACCACTTCCAATTTTATAGAGTGGTAAATTTAAATTTGATTCTAATTCAAGCGCTGCAGCCAGTGAAAAAGGTGTGCACAGATATTGAATTCCTTTGTTAAGGCAATAATTGAAAATATCTACATGCTGATCAATATTTAAGGCGTTTTTAATTAAAAAATCGTATAGAGGCTCTTGCATATTCTTAGACTGAGGTACTACTTTTAACATTTCTTCATCAGGTAAATGGTGCTGAAATTTAACTGCATCAGCGCCTGAAGCTAATGCCAAGTCCACCATTTCTTTGGCACGATCAACAGAGCCATAGTGCGCATCAGCAACTTCAGCAATTAGATAAGGTTTTTTTGAATTTATAATATATTGGTAGATCTCCACTCCAATATAATATCTTAAAGATGCTAAAAAAACTAATATCTTAAAATTGAGTAATCATGAGATCGCAATTAACCAATTTTCCCGCCATTGTTGATAAAAATTTATAATTTTTAAAGGTAGCTTGCTTTCCTGCTAAATAAAACCTTACTTTTTTCGTATTAATATTAATCCATTGTCGCCTAATGTTAGGTTTGGTCTCTCAAGACTAATGTATTCAATCGAGAATTTCTCAACTAACTTAGGGTTTTTAAAATACAAAAAATACCTTTGGCGAAGTTCGCGACCGATGTCCTCAATTAAATAAATTCCAAAATCAGAGAGTCGGTGAATCGAATTTATAAATAAATTTATGCCCGCTTCAAATGTATGTAAACCGTCATCGACCATCAAATCAAAATTTTTAACATCAATCAAATTCCACATTGAGCACACACTTTCTGAACTTGTTTGATCTACATAAAACGTTTTAATTTTATCTTCATTGAAAAGAACTTGCTTGTCAATATCAGCACCAATTATCTGTGCGTTGGGAAAATAATCTCGCCAAACTCTCAATGATGCCCCAGGTTTTCCTTGAGATGTCATGTTGCTTGGAATTAATTCATTATTGGTGCCCAAACCACATTCAAAAACAAATTTTATGTTTTGTCTGCAGTGTGAAAATAATCTTGTATATAGGTCTGAATAAGTATGGGCAGGCCATGGATAAACTGCTAACTCTTTATTACTGTTTCCTTTATCAGAACCATACTTATCACACAGTTTAGAAAATAAATTATCTGATTCTGAATTATAAAAAATTGAAATTTTATAACCTAATTTTTTTTCTAGATCATTTAATTTTTTGTTTTCGTAGAATTTAAGTAGCTTTTTATTAAAAAAAATTTTATCAATAGATTTCACATGGTTTAAAACTTTCCCCATAAACATATCTCTTTTCTGGATATATTAATCTGTATAATCGAACTAATTCTAGGTCAAAACCCATAGAACTCAAAGTTGACTAATACCTGACCATGCTTGATTTACAGCTTAATTGATTAAAATATGATACGGCATTATATTTCATCTATGAAAATTTGGCTTGCCGATTTAACTCATACAGGCCTAGGTGTAGCAACAGAGGCTATGCCCTTGAATATAGGTCTTTTAAAGTCGTATGTTCATAAGATGTACCCAAATGAATTTGAAATAAAGTTATTCAAATACCCAGAAGTATTAAATTCAGCACTGCAAGAAAGTTTTCCTGACATTATTGGTTTTAGCAATTATACTTGGAACAGCAATCTATCTTATTTTTTTTCGCAAAAAATTAAAAAAATGAACTCTGCCACCTTGGTTGTTTGGGGTGGAACTAACTATCCTTTTGATAGTGCAAATCAATTCAAATTTTTAAAAAAACGCCCTTACGTTGATATTCACGTAGCCTATGAAGGTGAGATTACTTTTGCTGAAATCGTAAATAAATTTAAACAGTTAAAGAGAATCGAAAAACTGAAATTATTAAAGGTGGCAGGTTGCCAAAGTATTGTAGAAGATAAACTTATGGACGGAGGTTTTCGACCTAGAATTAAAGATTTATCATCTATACCTTCTCCATACGTGAATGGGTTCATGGACGAATTCTTTGACGGTAGATTAACACCCTTAGTTGAAACTGCAAGAGGTTGTCCATTTACTTGCAATTTTTGTAATGCGGGAGATAAATATTTCCAGAAGGTAAATACTTTTGATACTTCGTATGCAATTGAAGAACTAGAATATATCTCAAAAAAAGCAAAAGCTTCAGGAACTGGACACATAACTTTTTGCGACAATAATTTTGGAATGCTCTCCAGAGACTCAGAGCTTGCCCTTGCTCTACAAAAATTTTATGAAAAATACGGTTTTCCGAGTTCGACTACAGTTTGGACTGGAAAGAATTCAAAAGAAAGGGTTATTGAGGCGACCCGAATTCTAGGGGACAAACTAAATATTTCTATGTCCGTGCAAGCTATGGATCCAGAAGTTCTGAGGGAAATCAAAAGAGATAACATTAGAATTGAGGATTATAAAAAAATTGCACAAGAACTAAATTTCCAAGGTCGACCTCAGCATGCCGAAGTGATAATGCCTCTACCCGGAGAAACATTTGATTCTCACATCACCGGACTGCTTAGCCTTGTTGACACCAAAGTTGACAGAGTTTTTTCCCATACCCTCCAATTGTTACATGGCACGCCATACAAAGACAATGAGATTTATCGAAAAATTAACCAATTTGTAATTAAATACAGACTAGTGCCGGCGGATTTCTCAATAATAGATAATGTTGCCATATTTGATGTTGAGGAGGTTGCCGTAGGAACCAATAAAATGAGTTTTGAGCAATATTTAGAAGCTAGATTCTATGCTTTGATAGTTGATTTGGCGTTTAATACTAATTCGATGAAACTTTTTATAAAATTTTTAGACCAACATGATATACCAATTTCTAGTTTAATCAAAGTTATAGTTAAGAATGTAGAAATGACTAAATATGACTTTACAATAGTCCTAGAGAGCTTCAGAACAAGTACAGTTGAAGAACTTTGGAATAGCGAAGATGAGTTAGTCGACTACTATTCTAAACCTGAAAACTTAGAAAAGTTGAAGTCTGGAACTTTGGGTGTAAATGTTTTGTTCAAACACCGTGTATGGATGCTTAGCGAGTATTCAAAATCATGGATAAATTTCATAAGTTTCTGTTGCAAAGAACTTTTATCAAATCAGGCAAGTCCTGATCGACTAATTATTTTAGAAGAAATTACTGGGTTTACTCAAGAATTACTGGTTGACGCTTTTAATATCAAATCCATAGATACAATTAAAAATAAAAAATTTAAATTTGATGTACTTGAATGGTATTACTCAAATGAAAATAAGAATATTACTGAATTTTTTGGTGAATCTGAAGTAAGTTTCCAAATTAATGACAACAAAAAAACTGTCTTGCGCGATGCCTATAGGCGATATGGCACCGACTTATATGGTTACATAAAATTAATTCAAAGAACTAATTACTCGCCAACATTTGAGGGAAAGCAAAAATCGAGTAAGTTTGTCACTATTAAAGACAATAAAAATCAGTTTTGGAAATCTTTGTAGGATATTTCATATCATTTTTTTCTCTCAATACATATTCATTTATGATTAATTTTAATTAGTAGATGGCTTTTACTTCACAGTTTTTGATTTTCCGCAGAAAAAATATAAAAATTGATTATTAATTTCAAAAATAATTTATGGAATATTTTTTCAGCTTTATTAATAATTTTAAAACTAATTTTTTATTTGAATTAAAATTAAATTTACACTTTTAATGAATTTTGATCAATAAAATGACAAGTATTACAGTACTTTTATGGTCACAACACTTGATCTAAAATCTAAAATTAAAGTATTTTTTTGATAATAATTTTTCGAAGTTACATATTTGAACTTAGACAATTTTATGCAATCGGCACAGAGGTTGAACTTAAGACTTATAAGTACTACTCGGAATTAAGAATGTCAGAAAATCTCAAATAAAATACAGTAAAACATTCACAGAAATTAATTTCAATTTATAATGTCAAGCAAATTGAACTAGTATAAAATTACTTGAGCAAATCCACTAATTATTTGACGCTTATATAATTAAAAAACTCACTCCCTTTTCTTAATTTCTTTAGGTTTTAAAGTCCTAAATAAAAGTTTCAATACATTAAATTTTCTATTTATTGTAAAATATAATCATATTAGAATTTTTTTAAAACCCTTATTTATTGCTAATTAACGTTTTTTGTAAAAAATCCGCAATTTTTACACTTCCAGCTTGACTCAAACGGTGCACATCCTCATAAAGAAATCCAAAGTTCGTCCAACAGGCCTCCTGCAAGAAATTCCCATATTCGAGTAGGTAACATGTAAAATGCAAATTCAAAAATAATTACTTGAAATCTAAACTGAAAAAATAGACTACTAAGAAATAAAAATAAAGTTGATTTTACAAAGTTTTCGATTGAAATTAAAAACACTAATCTAATTATTGGATAAAATTGCTGTTTCAATGACAAACTCCAAAGGTGAACAAAAGGATTTAATTCTGAATTCGTGTTAAAATAATTTGTTTGCGAATACGTGTATTAATTTAAACTGCCAAACAATGCAAATATTGCAGCTTTTATAATTTCGAAATTTGACTTTAAATCCATTATAAGCATTGTGACTGGCAATAAAATAGATAAAAGAAATAACAATGCAGGAAAAGTTCTTTTAATTCTTCGCAGATAAAATTTTTTTAAATTTAAATTTTTATCAGCTATATTCATATAGAGGTTACTTGTGATTAAGTATCCGCTAAGTATAAAGAAAATATCAACGCCTCACCATCCATTGGAGAAAAACGAAATTTTTGCATGATAAAAAACCACACGCAAAACCGCAAATCCTCTTAATCCATCGAGTTGATCGATTCTTTCATGCTTAGATCTCACCTTGATTGCCCCAATCTCTTAGTCATTAATTAATCTTTTTTTGAAAATTTAATCGGGTGCGCCCGTAGGGATTCGAACCCCAAACCTTCTGATCCGTAGTCAGATGCTCTATCCGTTGAGCTACGGGCGCAAAGTTGTAAAGCGATGTGAAGTCTAGCGATTTATTAAGACCTACCCAAACTTATTAGCCGCTTCCAATCCACCACTTTTACTCTAGGTTTTCCCGCTATTTCACCAGAGATCACTTCAGAGGCATTTATCTTTTCCCAAGCCAATTGATCAATTACTTCATGACCAGATTTGAGTAATGAGGTGATTCCTTCTGAAAGCTT
>Ga0214917_10005282_pt1 | contig 13872 bp, 26 predicted proteins | sample LL_1208_BB_MetaG_FD_177983 | JGI IMG/M metagenome (GOLD analysis project Ga0214917, IMG submission 177983) | Freshwater microbial communities from Lake Lanier, Atlanta, Georgia, United States - LL_1208_BB | ecosystem: Environmental > Aquatic > Freshwater > Lake | place: USA: Georgia | collected... | reverse complement strand
CAGCAGTTGCGAATGATTTTCAAGACGGTGAACAAGGTAGATGACAAGTTAGATAAACATTTAGACGATCACGCAGAAGGATTAACAAATGGGAAAACTGTTAGACGAAATTAAAACAACACCAAAACATACAGGTGGTGTTAAATCTAAAATAGATTTGATTTTAGAAAAGTTGAATACTGAGGACAGAGCCGATCTTTTAGAAGCGATAAACGATCACACTATTAGCGTCACTGTTATCACACGGGTGTTACGAGGTAAAGGTTTCGATATTCAACGCTCGGCAGTTCAACGCTACAGAGGGCTGTCGAATGAGCCTTAAAGATGAGATTAGTCATGAGGCTGTTGTTGAAACCGATTTGGTTCGGTTGCGTAGGCAACGAGACAGTTTCGCTAATCAGAATGCACGACTGATCGAACAACTTGAGCAGGTTGAAAAATGTTTATCTATCGTTGAGCACGCCGAAGGGGTAAGTATTTCGCCTCCGTCTTGGCTTGCACCAGCGAAACCTAAACGGTCGGCAGCAACATTGGTGGTGATGTTAAGCGACACCCATTTTGATGAGGTAGTGAATTTGCAAGAGATGGAAGGTTTGAATTGTTACAACCGTGAGATCGCTGTGATGAGGTTAGAGAAGTGGGCGCAGAATGTTGTCAAACTTTCACGCCACTATCTGTCAGGTGTCACCTATGACGGTGTAGTTGTGATTCTTGGTGGCGACATTTTTACGGGCGATATTCACGAGGAACTTGCTTTGACGAATGAGGACACGATGATCGGGTCATTGTTGTTTTGGAGTGAACAGGTTGCTGCTGCGATACAACTATTGACTGACGAGTTCAAGAAATGTTATGTGGTGAGCGTGGTCGGTAATCACGGGCGCACAACACGCAAACCTCGTATGAAGCAACGGGTGAAAACCAATTTTGATTATCTGTTAGCGAAAATGGTTGAACGACATTTCAGATCAGATAAACGGGTGTCATTCGATATCCCTGAATCGGCTGACGCACTTATAAAGATTTATGATCACGGGCATTTGGTTACTCACGGCGATCAAGTTTCAGGTGGTGGTGGCATCGGCGGTATCTATCCACCGATTATGCGAATGCGAGCAAGGAAGCAGGCACGATATTTAGCAACAGGCAAATCGTTTCAAACACTTTGGCTAGGTCACTGGCATCAATACATTTCTACGCCCTCAATGATAGTTAATGGCAGTTTGAAAGGAGCCGATGAATACTCCCTCTTGATGGGTTTTTCTCACGAGCCACCTCAACAAGCGTTAGCGATTGTTACACCTGAAAGAAACATTACGATTCAAGCACCTGTGTTTTGTTTAGATCGCAAGAAAGAAGGTTGGTGATGGGTTCGGTTGTGTATGTGAAGTGGCACGATGCTCACGCTGTCGCACCGTCTTGGGTTGCGCTTGATGACATTGTTGATGAGCCTGCGGTTGTTGAATCTGTCGGTTGGCTTGTGCCTAATTCGATATCGGGGCATATCGTGTTGGCGCAGTCTGTTCTCGGTGATGAGGGCGATCATATTTTGGCTATCCCTGTTGGTATGGTTCGAGAGATGAAAACTTTGTTTTCTGATTTGCTACCATAAAAAGTTGTGCGAGGCGTTCTCCTTCTCCGCCTGCGCATACGGGTTGAGCAGACCAGCCTTTCGGGGCTGGTTCTGTTCCCCGTGTTTTGACGCAAAAAAATCTTTAGAAATCTTTTTAAGCTTTATTTTTATAGGGTTTTACGAGTTAGTTTTGAGTGTTTTGGTTTTTTGCTGGTTTGACAATCTGATAGAATTGACTTATCGGGCAAACAACCGATTAGTTCAAGAGGAGGACTTATGAAAATCAGATTAGGCAAAACATTTCTTGAGGAAGTCAAGATTCGTAGTGGTGGTCGCCAAGACGAACGGTCAGAAGTTTTGACAGCCGTGCTGCTAAAAGGTTCATCAACCAAAACAGGTATCACAGTCGAAGTTACAGATCACGAACTAAATCATTTGATTGACGAATGCGAATGGTATGTGTATAACAACTCACCTGAGGATTCGGGCGATGATCGCAAAAACTTTAATAACCTTCGCAACCAACTGAAATCATTAAAGAAAGTTCAAGAGAAAGGGAACTAGAGATGACAAGCAAATGGAATGGAATGAGAATTGACCTGAGTGGCAAGAAAGCCAAGATTACACCGCCACCCATAAAACAAAAAAAAGAAATGCAAATTGAGGTCGGCGACTTCTTTTTAGTCACGACTAAGAACGGCGCACAGTATGACGGACAGGTTATTAACTTGACCGAAACTACTTTGACGATTGAACATTGGAACGAAGTTAAAGATCGGTTAGATGAAACCGATTTGCAACTAAACGACATCACGATGCTTGAAGGCTTTAACGATTCGCAAACAACTCTGTGACACCCTTAGGTAATAATCAGATCAACATAAACAAACAAAGAAAGAAGGAAAGAGATGGAACGAATACCGAAACCGAAACACGGAAGCAAAGAATGGCTGCTGACTAGATGGCGAGATGATCTGGGCAGGTGTGTGTTCGGGGCTTCCGATATCCCTGCGCTGATGAATGCCTCACCATACAAGTCGAGGGCAGAATTGTTCGCAGACAAACTGAACGAGCCTCAAGAGCAAACAGAAACGGCGATCTTTAGACGGGGCAACCTGTTAGAGAAACCGTTGCTTGAAGCAGCATCACACGAATTAGGGCTTGGGATTTTTACACCTAACACTATTTATCGTGATGGCAGATTATCTGTCTCGCTTGATGGTGTAGATAACACGATTCAACCTGAGATAGTTGTTGAGGCAAAGACAACAACACGCTATTCAATTTATGACGAGAACGATTTGCCGATTGAATGGTTGTGGCAGGGTTGGGCGCAGCAAGCGGTTTTGGATTGCCCTGTTTGGTTCAGTGTTCTTGACCGTGATCTAAAGATCAGTGTCGTTGAGTTGCCTAAGAACGAAATTGCGATTGACAGTCTGCGCCTAGAGGCAGAGGTGTTTGGTGAGTGGGTAGATAACAACACGCCACCACTTGACGAGATCAACAACTTTAGCGCAGACGATATTGCCCGTATTTGGAAAGTCACACCTACGATGTTGGAACTTGATGTGACAGCAGCGCAGTTAGTAATCGATTTAGAGAAAGCACGGGCTGCCTCGAAAGAGGCGACCGATGCTGAGGCACGAATCAAAGATGCGTTAGCACAAATGTTGTTAGGGCACGAGATCGGTATGTTTAACGGTCAAAAGATTTTGTCGTGGCAACAGCAAGCAGGCAAAACGGTTTTGGATACGGCACGACTTCGAGCCGATCACCCTGAGTTAGTTAAGGAATATGAGAATCAAGGTAATCCCTACCGTGTGATGAGAACACACAGAAAGAAGGTAAGCAAATGAGTAATGAAACAGAATCACTGTTACTTAAAGCAGTGTTAGAGCAATACGCAACACCCGACCCGAAAATTGTCGGCACGATACCACGCAACGGAATCAACCTCGCCTATGTGAGCCACGCAGAAATCACTCGCATACTGATCGAGATTGACCCGATGTGGAACTGGCAGCCTGTCGCTTGGGTTGATGGCAGACCAGCAATACACGAAGCAAACGGCGTAGCAACAATGTGGGGAACACTCACTTTGCTTGGCAAGTCGCTTGTCGGTGTCGGTTCGGTGCGATCAGATAAACCTGATCTTGATAAAGAACTTGTCGGAGACTTTTTGCGGAACGCTGCGATGCGTTTCGGTATTTGTCTTTCGCTTTGGTCGAAACAGGATTGGGAAGCACCACGCAATAATGTAAGCAGCGTCTATACGAGTTACCCGATGAGCCAAGTTGAGGCTGAAAAGAGCAAACAGGCTCACCCTGCGAATGTTCAACCAAAAAACAGCCCTCAGGAAGCGTTGAGTGACGATCAAATACAGCAAGCCTTTACTACACCCACGAAATCCACTGCCAAGATCGGTAGCCTGATTTCGGATAAGCAGAAGGGTTTGGTTTCATCTTTAGGTAAAGAAGTCGCTGACGGTGATATCTCTGCGATATTGAAACAATTGTTTGACAAAACAAACTTGAACACACTTACAACTAAAGAAGGTTCTGATTTGATCAAACATTTGATGGGTATGCGTCAAAAGAAAACTGATGAGCAGCCCTTCTGAGGAATTGCAGATGGCATACGAGTTTTCTATCGGTGTCGTCATTGATTGCGCTCGCAGAGTTGTGGTCTTTGACGGCACAGATAGAAGGTCGCTCGATGATTTGCGTGAAGCATTGTTTAAGTTCGGTGAGGTGAACGATTTGATTACACAGTTTTATAAGGGTGCTTTATGAGCCGACGTCATTGGACTGATGACGCTTTATGTAAAGGTAAGCCGACTTCAATTTTCTTTCCACAGTATTCGCCGCACGATAACCGTTGGCAGATGGCACGGGATATTTGTGCTGGTTGTACGGTGAAAGAGGAGTGTTTGGCTGTGGTGCTTCGATTAGAGGACACTGATGATCGTTGGGGTATGTTTGGTGGTTTCACACCTGAGCAGAGGCGTGACATTAGGAAGGAACAGCGAGCGTGAACGCCAAACTTTGTGCCTGTATATCGAAACGGGTGATACCTATTAAACCGTTCTGTGACGAGAAAGACGACGACGATGAGTGACGAGCGCAAAGGTGAATGTCAAGGCAACCGTGATAAATGCAATCTGAAAGATTGCCCAAAGTTTGGCACACTTGGCAGACCTGCACGAGACGGCAACAGGCGAGTCAAAGGCTGTTCTGACCCGACAGCACGAGGCAAACGCTCACGCATAAAAGGTTTAAGCAAACAGCGCACGGCTCGAAAGCGTCTAGGCGTAGCACCCTCACACAAGTTTGGTGACGGCAACGAGGAACGATGGCAAGATGTTCTGTTCGCTAACGAGGTTAAAGCAGGCAAACAGATCGGGGCAGCGGTAACAGCGTGGCTGCGTATAGAGGCTCAGGTGCGCTCTAACGAGGCTGATTACGGCTCTAGGCGTAAACCTACACGGGCGATTTTGATGCCTGACGATTGGGGTAGTGAAGGGCTTGTGATGATTCGCTTAAGCACTTGGGAAGAGTTAGTGCGACCTGCGATGCACGAATACTATGAAGGAGGACAATGATGGGCAAAGTTTTTAGCCAAGAACATTACGAGCAAGATGATTGGGCGAAATATCAGATCATTGAATGGTTAGAGGGCAAAGGCTATAAAGCGTGGGTAAACCCTGATCAGTTTGGAATAGATATTTTGGCGACACGCTGGGGCAGACAGTTCGCTTTCGAGGTAGAGGTTAAACATAATTGGCGTGGCAAATACTTCCCGTATGAGCAGATACATTTTTCGGCACGCAAAAAGAAGTTCGTTGCCCTAGATGTTGAGACTTGGTTTGTGATGTTGAACCACGAGCGCACAACAGCCCTGCTAGTTGATGGTGAACACATTTTGGCTGCACCAATAGCGAATAAAGACACAAAATATACGCAAAACGAAGCGTTTGTTCAAGTTGATATTCAGTGGGCTATCTTTAGAGACTTATTAGAGGAGGCAGAATGACACCAGCACAGATAGAAGGGTTTATAGATCGAATCTGCGGACTGTTCCCAACTTCGCAGATCGGACGTAACACGGTCAAGAACACTTGGACAGCAGACGATTTTCTGTTACTTCAAGATGTTGATGACGCACGAAAAGTAGTTCCAATGATTATGGAACACCACGACAAGTTCCCGACATTAAAAGAAGTGCATTACGAGTTCAGATTGCTTCGCAAACCAGCGATACAGCAGACGGTTGTTGTTTGCGAGATTTGTGACGGCAACGGCTGGGACACAGGCAGACGATGGAACTTCAACACTAAAGAACTTATTTGCGAAGGGTTCACGAAAACTGTTTTAGATCGCACATACACCTATGTTGTGCCTTGCAAATGTCGGGAGTTTGGCGCAACATAAAACTTTTGAGATATCGAAAACTAGAAACTTCACGCAGACCTAAACCATTCGCACGGTAGTTGGTGACACTCGGTAACGAGGGTAGATCACCCTGTAAGCAATTATGGGGTGAGGCGAACAATAAAAGTTATGGGAATCGCAGTGAGGCAGAGCGATAGGGGGCATTTCATAATCTCTAAAGTTTGCTGAAACTTGGAAACATATATATATGTTCTAAGTCAGCAGCAACGATGCTAAGGTTGAGAGATACGCCGACTGAGGCGAACGATGAGCGCAACCGCCACGATCTGTCGAGGACAGACTAAAAGAAAACAGAAACCTACAACCAAATCCAAGAAGGAGGACAAGGTGAACGGAGTTAATGTGAAAAAGATTATTTGTTTATGTGTTATTAGTTTGATCGGGTTGGCTGGTGTTGCTGACGCTGCGAAAGCACCACAAGAAAAAGGTGGCAAGCAGATGGTTCAGCACCCTTTCGACTTTGTGCCTGAGGTGAAGCGTGATGTTCCGAAGTGGGCTAAGTGTCCTGATCTTTGGAATCGTTTGCGTGACGCTGGCTGGCTTGAAAAAGATGTTGTGAAAGCAGATCAGATCGTTTGGCGTGAATCTCGCTGCATCGCTACGGCACATAACAAGAATGACCCGAACACGGTGCAAGGCGTAAAAGGTTCGCTCGGTTTGTTCCAGATCAATCTCTTTTGGGTGCAGCGCACGACCTACTATCCGAGAGGGTATTTGCAAACGGTTTTAGATCGGGAGTTGATGCCGACAGATTTGTTTGATGTTGATGTCACGATTGCTTCGGCGCAGGCGTTAATCGAATACGACAGGGCGCAAGGTAGATGCGGTTGGTCGGCTTGGTTGGGGTGCTGAAAATCGTCTAAAAATCTGTCAGGTTTTTAAACTATTTTTAGAAATCTTATAAAACCTATATAAACATAGGGTTTTAGGGCATCAGATGATTAGGTGCTTTGCTGTAGGCAGGCTATATTTGACTTATCAGCCAAACAGGTTGAAAGTTCAAGAGGAGGACTTAGAAATGGAACAGTTAAAAACGAATATCCTGAACCTAGTGTCAGGAGAACACGAAAGTGTTTATGGATTAGCAAGCCAAGTGTTTGCAGGAATTGAAAGCGAAGGCATCTCAACAGAAAGCAAAACCGCCAACCTGTTGTTCCAAGCGATCATTCGATACGCAGATGCTCGCAAAGACGCAGATGAGGCTTTGCGCCGAATCATTGGCACAGCAAACTCAGAAAGAACAAGACTTCAAACAAACGGATTTCTCGATCTTGGTTGGGTAAGCACAAACCAATTTGAGCGAAGTGTTAGCGAAATGGAAAAGTTTAAGCACGAAGTTCACACTCTCGCTTATCTTGCAGGGCTTGAAGGCAAACAAATAACAGAACTGTTTGCCAAGATTTGCGAACTAATCGACTTCAACAAATAGCAAGATCGGGTGACTGGCAGGCTTTCAGGTTCAAGCCCTGAACACCCACAAGGCGAAAGCCGATTATCAAACATCAACCAAGAGGAGGAAACAAAATGAATACAAACCAATATCAGCAACGAAGTTTCGACCCGAAAGAACTGTTAAAACAAATCGGCGCACCAACATTCTTGGCAATCTCAGGAGGTCGCATCGAATTGGTTAGAGACAATGAAGGCGAAATAGTCGAACTTGTTTTACCGTGCGGAAAAGGCTACACAGTTGCAATAACGCTTGGTTGGAACGATCTCTATATCGTGCGGAGAGACTTTGGGCGCAAGAACCCAAAAACAAAAGGCGTTCTAAAAGATGTCTATTGCGACCAAATAAGCGAAGTCGCTTATCAAGCGAGCCTGTTCGCAAACAGCAAGTTCGGGCTATCTGACCTGTTCATTGAGCAGGTAGAGCAAGAAAAGCAAGACGATATCCTATTTCAAATGGAGACATACACAAGATGAAAATCACTAAACACTCACTAGATCACATAGAACTAGTCTCGTCAGGCGACACCGCCTTATTCGAGATCAGGCTCGTGGTGGCGATGACCGACTGGTCAGATAACGAAGCAGAAGCAGGGCTAGACGAATTAGGTGCGCTCGGCTGGCTAATGAACCTGCTTCATCTCGCAGCACAAGGCGAGGACATCGAAACAGGCGCACAAGAGTTCTTGAAATCTATGATGACTCTTGATGAGCAACGGGTATATTTGGCGAAGGTAGAGAAAGTTAGTTACAACATTGACGAGATCGGAGACAAATAATGACCCCACAAGCCAAACTAGGTTTCTCGCTTGCTTTCATAGCCTGCCTTCTAATGTTTTTGATATTCCCTAGCGAAACCGAATCTACGCCTGCAGGCTGGGTCGGCTACGGAATCATTATCGGACTGTTGCTCAGCGTAGCAATCAGATCAGCGAGCCTGCTTCAATATCAGGCAAGTTACAAGAGGCGCAAAACATATCGCAGCCGATAGGCTCAAAGTCGTTCCCTGTGGCAATCTGCGCTACGCTTTCTTTCCCCTCTTGAGCGTGTAGCCTCACCTGAAATGGTGACACAGGGAATGTTTATCGAGAAAGCGAAATGTTATGACATTGAAAGATTTACAGAGTGCGGTAGCATTTCTGCGAAGGTTAAGTGTTGGTCAGATGGAAGCAGAGCAGTTGATTGCAACTGTTGAAGCGTTAGAAGCAGAGATTAAGAAACGGAGGCAAAAAAAATGAGCGATAGTTTGAACGCTGAACTTCAGCATTGGCAGGCACGAACAGACGATATGCAGGTTGCTCTTGACCATATGCGAGAGGAACGAGACCTGTTGAAGGTTCAGTTACACACTTTGAGCGAGGTTCACGATAAAGCGGTTCGAGAGTTAGCGATGTATAAGCAGATGGTTGATCGTATGCGTATCGCTATGTCTCAAGGCGCAGAACTATAAAAACTGATGCCGTTGCTGACACAAAACAGCGAACTTAAACCACATCGCATATACAATTTTGCTATACCAGCGTGGTTCGTTCGGCTTGACGGCAAAGTATTCAAAACCTGCCCTAACGCTGGGGCTTGCGCCCAAGTTTGTTACGCAAGAAACGGCACATATCTTTTCTCAAATGTTTTAGCAGCACACACGAAAAACTTGCGGCTAACCCTTGACGAACCTGTTTTGTTTCGTGCGCTAATCAACAAAGAACTTAGCCATAAACGATTTCAGCCGACATACAAGCCACGCCAAATGCCCGAAGGCGCAGAACTAACAGACGATCATTGGCTACAGGCTTGGGTGCGCAACGGTGGCGCAGCAGTTCGCATACACGACTCAGGCGACTTCTACTCAAAACAATATCTGTATCTATGGTTCGCTATCGCATTAGATAACCCTCAAGTGCTGTTCTATGCTTACACAAAAGAAGTAGCGATGCTCAAACAGCACGGCACGAAAGCACCGACCAATTTTAGGTGGCTTTATTCAACAGGAGGGCTACAAGACGATCTAATTGCTGAAGGTGATCGAAAGGCAGATGTATTTCCTGACGAACAAGCCATTACTGATGCTGGTTACACAAGCCAAGACGCAACAGATTTGCTCGCAATCTTGTTGAAAACCAACCTGATAGGCATACCTGCCAACAACATCAAACACTTTAACAAGAAACTGGCTGGCAGAAGGTTCAGCGAACTATGAAAATCAAGTGTCTAAATTGTCAGCACACTTTCGAGCCTGACCCGAAACGAACTGTCGGCTGCCTTTGCGACAGTGACGCACCGACTTGGATTGGTGTAACCTCTGATGGCAAGTTAATTACGATGAGTTATACAAACTATGAAATCATAGAGGATTGAGATGGAACAACGAAAAATAGAATACACAACTGTAGATATAGATTTAATCGAACCGCACCCTAAGAATGTGCGACAAGGCGACATCGGCGCAATCTCAGAATCGTTGAAAACACACGGACAATACAGACCGATAGTGGTAGATCGGCGCACAAATCGTATCCTTGCAGGCAACCACACTTGGAAAGCAGCAAAGAGTCTCGGCTGGACACAAATCAGCGCAGGCTTCATAGAAACCAAAGACGATGACGAAGCCCTACGCATACTGCTTGCAGACAACAGAACAACCGATCTCGCCTCATATGATGATACAGAACTAGCGAACCTTCTTAAACAGTTAGCCGAAACTGATGAAGGGCTATTAGGCACAGCATTCGACGGCGATGCGCTAGATCAACTGTTAATGGATTTAGAACAAGAACCATTTGGACTAGACCTTGATACAAAATATAGTCAAGCAGTCAATGTTCCACAATACGAAATAGTCGGTGACGAACCACAACTATCAGAACTTGTAGACAGAACCAAAGCAACTTCGCTGCGAACCGAAATACTTAAAGCCAACCTGCCAAAGAACCTAGAGGAGTTCCTGCTGTTAGCAGCATCACGACACCTCGTATTCAACTACGGCAAAATCGCAGAGTTCTACCCACACCAAACACCCGAAGTTCAACGCCTAATGGAACAATCAGTGCTAATCATTATTGACGCTGAAGACGCAATAGCAAACGGTTACGCAACTTTCAAACAAACAATAAACGATCTTAGAGATCAGGACATTGACGATGCTGAATAAAGAAAAGTTTGCGATGTTTATCTTGACACACGGCAGACCAAACGATGTAATAACAATGCAAGCCCTGAAAGACAGCAATTACACAGGCAAAACATACATTATTATTGACAACGAAGATAAACAAGGCGATGAATACCGAAAAGTGTTCGGCAAAGAAATGGTCATTGAGTTTGACAAAGCAGCTATCGGTAAAACCTTTGACATAGCAGACACAAGAACAGATCGAAGGGCAACAGTGTTTGCTCGCAACGCATCATTTCAAATTGCTAGAAATCTTGGACTTGATTATCATATGCAACTAGACGATGACTACAAAACTTTTATGTATCGTCTAGTCAAAGACAACGAACTAAAAGGCATAATCATTAAACAACTAGATCAAGTCATAGACGCAATGATTAAGTTCTTAGAGGACACGAACGCCACTACAGTCGCTATGGCACAAGGAGGCGATTACATTGGAGGCGTAAAAGGATTCAATCAAAAGCCTCTAATGCGAAAAGCGATGAACTCGTGGCTATTTAGAACCGAACGACCATTAACATTTATCGGGCGTATGAATGACGATGTAAATACCTATGTGATAAACGGGATACGAGGCGAACTCATATTTACGCCAAACAACCCCTGTTTAACAGTCGCTCAAACACAAGCAGTGGCAGGAGGAATGACCGAAATGTATGTGGAGAATGGAACATACATGAAATCAATGTACACAGTAATGATGGCACCATCTTGCGTAAGCGTGAGATATATGGGGACATCACACCCACGACTACACCACTTAGTTCGCTGGAACAACACCGTGCCAAAGATAATTAACGAACGCTATCGCAAACCAATTAATGTCGATAACTAGACCGTGCCTAAACTGTCGAACCCTCACAAGTAACGCCACACGCTGCACACGATGCCAAACCCTATGGCACCAACAACACCCCAAACCAAACAGACCCCACTACAAAGGCGACTACAAGAAGCGAGCCAAACAGATTAGAGCCAGCGCAGTTGCCTGCTGGATATGTGGCGAAGGCAAGAAACCTAACGACCCATTCACTGCCGATCACTTGATACCAGCAGACCCGAACTCGCCTCTCGCTGCTGCCCATCGCTCGTGCAATTCACGCCGCCAAAACAAACCGATCACATCAAACTGAATTTCGAATCGGACACGCAAAAACAAATGCGATTTTTTCTACAGGGGTGCTAGGGTTACCCCTGTGCCCTCTCCTCCTGCACACTGGCAGCAAAACCAGTTTTTTGCCCGAAGTTCATAGCCTTGAATCTAGCCTGATCTATGGCTTTGGGGCTGGCTAGGGAAAGACTGGGTGGGGGCAGGTTGGCACTGTATACTGGTCTTATCAGTTCAAGAGGAGGACTAGATGAAAACTAAAGAGACTTGCATTTGTTCAGTTTGCAATAAGCAGTTCAAGAACATCACCGACCATATGTTGCACTATATGAAAGAACACGATGAGGGCTACAAGGAACACGCTGACAGGCGCAAGCGTTCTGTTACTTGTGTTTGCTTAAAGCAGATCAAGTCTGAAGATCTTGTTTGTGAGTGTGGTCGTAAGCATTGGTCAGTTAAGTAGTCAAAGTTCAAGAGGAGGACTTATGAAAAACAAATACGCAGGTCAGTGCGCTTACTGCAAGCAGGAAGTTTCTAAGGGCGAGGGCTTTTATGAAATGGGTCGCACCGTATGTTCGGAAACTGTGCGAGTTTGTGATTCGCTTACGCTAACACAAGTTTTGTGTTGCGAGCGCACAAGTGTTAAGTGGCAGGCGCATTTCAATTCTGATTCTTATAAGGCTCAGGTGCTTGCTGAGCGTGAAGCGTCACGCAAACGCCAGATGGAGTTTCGTGAACAACAGAAATCAGAGAAGAAAGATTTGCGTGACGCTGGCAAGTGTGATCGTTGTGGTGGTGCTGGTCACGCCGATATCTGGGTGGCGACTGGTTCGGTTTGCTACAAGTGCAACGGCACGGGGAAGGCATAGTGAAAGTTCGGAGGGCTTGGGCTGAAGTTCAGCCTCTCGCTGCTGATCTTGTTGCTCACTTTCAGGCACAGGGTTTGGTGTGCGAGGTGGGTGGTTCGTTTCGTAGGCAGGCAAAGATGGTGGGCGATCTTGACATTGTGGTTCAGGCTGATTCGCTTTCCGAGATTGTGTTGCCTGATATTTATTTTGATCGTCTAGGTGAGCAGGCTTCGCACGGCATAGTAGATCTTGGCGGTCAGCCTCTTGGTGTGGACATTTGGTGTGCCACGCCTTGCCAATGGGGTGCGTTCCTTTGGTATATCACAGGCAGTAAAGAATTAAATGTGATTATGCGTCAAAAGGCAAAGGCTCAGGGTTTAAAGTTGTCGCAATTCGGTTTGTTTGATAGCAAGGCGCAAATTGACGATGGTTCTGAGCGTGGTGTTTCTGATGCGCTTGGTATGAATTGGATTGACCCTATTGCCCGACAGAAGTTTGTGAAGGTTACACCTGATCAGGTTTTTGAGGTTGCTTCTAGTTCAGGCGATGGCTTCTATACGGTTTCGGTTACTGGTTCGCATTGGTCTTGTTCGTGTCCGCATAACACTTTTCGTAAAGTTGAGTGCAAACATATCAAGGAAGTTCGCACAATTAAGACGCTTGCTGCATAGTATTTGTGGCACAATAAGTATCCGATTAGATACGAGGCTTAGCATTTATGGGTGGCAAAGGTAGTGGAGGACACAACAGGAAACCTGTTGAACGCAAACGCCGTATCGGTAATCCTTCAGGGCGCAAATTGCCTGAGGTTGTGCCGATGGCTGAAATAACAACGATTACTTCAAGTCATATCCCAGAGCCGACACGCCCACTAGGTAAGCAGGGAATGAATCTCTGGAATCAGGTTTGGACTTCTGGTGCTGGTTGGTTGAAACAGAATATGGACACAGAACTTGTTTTGATGTTGTGTGAAGCAACTGAGGAACGAACACGATTGAGATATATGTTGAAAGAGAATCAAAGCCTTTGGCGTGAACGCCGTGCCCTTCGAGAAATAGATCGTCAAATCATTACACTCTTAGGGCAGATAGGATTTAGCCCGTCTGAGAGAGGATTATTGGGAACAGGTGAAACAACACAACACGACTTCAGCGACCTCGCAAAGCGTATTGCCGAAAAGCGTTCAGCCAGCCGATAAGTGGCGACCAGCGTTTTATACGCAACGCAAAAACAAGGCAACTGATGGTGACGAGATAATTAACTTCGCTGAAAAC
>Ga0214917_10005281_pt1 | contig 13872 bp, 17 predicted proteins | sample LL_1208_BB_MetaG_FD_177983 | JGI IMG/M metagenome (GOLD analysis project Ga0214917, IMG submission 177983) | Freshwater microbial communities from Lake Lanier, Atlanta, Georgia, United States - LL_1208_BB | ecosystem: Environmental > Aquatic > Freshwater > Lake | place: USA: Georgia | collected... | reverse complement strand
TAACCCAATGATTAATCCCAAAGGCGCCTACCGGGTTTGCTGGCTAGTAGTTGATGGGTTTCTGCTAACAAAGCAGGAATAGGCAAACTAAAAGGGCAGCGCGGGATGCAATTGCCACATTCAGCGCAAGCACTGGCATTGTGTTGTTCAAACCAATGGCCTGCATTACCTGCCATTGCATAGCGCTCTTTGGCATGGCTGAGCATGTTGTGGCCAAGGGCAAGGTTGCGCAGCCGCAACAGTTCAGGTATGGGCACTTGATTTGGGCAGGGCAAACATTCACGGCATTGGCCGCAATGGCTATCACCCAAGCGTTGCCGCTCTTGTTGATGCATGTTTTCGATGGCTCTGCTTTCCGTTGCTGTTAGGGGCCCATCAGCTTTGGCTAGCTTTTCGGCCCAATTCAGATCACTTGTTTTGGCAGCCCCAAGGCTGAGGCTACTGATCCCTTGGGCCAACAAATATCGATAGGCCAGCTCAAGCGGGTGAAAAGGGGCACAGTGTTGCAGCAACAATGCTGGCGGCGCATAAAGTTGCCCCCCCTTATCGGCCGGAGAAATTGCAAGCACCCCCATGCCCCTAGCCAGGGCCATTTGGGCTAGCGGCAGCCGTAGGGGATCAAATAAATGCAAATGCAGGTTTGCAAAGGCAAAGCAACCACTGTTGATGGCAGCACTTATTAATTCCGGGCTGCCATGGCTGCTGAACCCCACCTGGCCAACCAACTTCTCCCCCAGGGCCCAGGCCATAAATTCAGCGCCGGGGCCAGCTTGGGCCCAAGCCAAATGCTGCTTGAGGTTGATGCCATGTACGGCAAGATTGTTTAGATGGGTAATGCCTAAGCGCTCCAGGCTGCGTTGCAATTGCTCTTTTGCCGCTGCCAAGTTCATGCCAGGCAATATTTTACTTGTGAGTACTAGCTGTTTTGGCTTGATCGCTAAGCGTTTAATTGCAAGGCCTAGGTAATACTCACTTTGGCCGTATGCCGGTGCCGTTTCCAGGTGGTTGATGCCAATGGCTAGGGCTGCTTCCAGCACCTCTTGCAACTGGCTGGGCCCAGTAAGGGCCCGCATGGTGCCAAGGGTGAATAGGGATACAGCTGGCCCCCTGCCAAAGGGGCGGTGGCCTGGGGATTCAGCTGCTTGGCGAGGAATTGGCATCACTATCGGGCTGGGCTTTGCCCTGTTGGCGAATCAATTCAGCGGGGCTTAAGCCATCAACAAAGCGGCGAAAATCGGCGATTTCTTCAGCATCAGCTTCGGCATCAACTGGAATCGAGGCATCGCTTACAACTTCCTCCAACATCCATAAACCGCTGCCAGTGCGTAGGGCAAGGGCGATGGCATCGCTGGGGCGACAGTCGATTTCGTGGCTTTCACCAACTGTGTCGGTAACTTTCAAAACAGCCCGAAAAGTGTTGGCTTCGATGCTGTGGATAATTACCCGTTCCAGCTCCAAGCCAGCAACGGCCATCAGATTTGCCATTAGGTCGTGGCTGAGCGGTCGCGGCGGTGCTAGTTCCTGCAACCCGGCCACAATATTTTGAGCCTGGGATTGATCAATCCAGATCGGCACCTGCCGCCGGCCGGAGGGATCACGCAAAAGCACTATCGGGCTTCTACTGGCGGCATCAAGGGCAATCCCAGCCACCGACATTTCCACCATGGCAACGGTGCGGTGTGCTCCCATGATTATGGCTATGTATGCACTGCCAGGGCCATGTTTACCGGATTAGTGCAGGCCATCGGCCAGGTGCACCCCATAGCCGGCGGGCTGCGGGTGCAGTGTCAAGGGCAACAGCTTGCCCCTTTAGCCCTTGGGGACAGCGTTGCTGTGGACGGGGTTTGCCTAACGGTGCGGAAATTAACCAATGATGGTTTTGAAGCTGATGTGAGCCCAGAAACCCTGAGCCGCACCACCCTTGCCCAAGCGGGGGGTTGGGTGAATCTTGAACCGGCCCTTGCCGTGGGTGATCGCCTTGGCGGCCATTTCGTGAGTGGCCATGTGGATGGCCTTGGTGTGGTGCGGGCAATCCAATCCCTCGGCCATTCCTGGCGCCTTGAATTGGCATGGGAAGATCAAAGCTTTGATCGTTACATCTGCGATAAGGGCAGCATTACTGTGAATGGCATCAGCCTCACCATTGCTGGCACTGGTGCGGGCGCTAGTTTTTGGTTGGCGGTTATTCCGGTGAGCTGGGAGCAAACCACCCTTAAATATCTAAAAATTGGTGATCGCGTTAATTTAGAAGCTGATTTATTAGCTAAATATGTGGAAAAATTACTGCGAGCTCCCGCCCCTAACGCTATTGATGAACATTGGTTGCTTCAAAATGGCTGGACTGTTTAAATCATTATTGGTTGCCTTTCTACTCCTGAAGCCATGTTGAAAACTTTCACGATCGCCGAGGGCATTCTATTGCTCGTTTTAGGCTTTTTAGCCTTGATATTTCCTGTGGTTGCCTCTTTTGGTGTTACGGCAGTGGTGGGCATTGCATTTTTGCTAGGCGGCATTATTGGTTGGATCAATAACATCAGTCGCCGCAATGAATTAAAGGCATGGTTAGTGTTTTGGCGTTTGGTGGTTTCCACCCTATTCCTGATCGCTGGCTTTTCAATATTGCAACAAATTTCCAGTGGCCCCTTGGATGCAGCCGCTCAGGTGCTGGCCTTGGCCGTGGCGATAGGCATTGTGTTTTTAGTGGAGGGTGTTGTGGCAATAGTTGCTTCCCTCAACCACCGGGAAATTAAAGGTTGGCGTTGGGGTTTGGCCAATGGGGTGGTTACTTTGATCCTTGGGGCACTGATTATTACTATGAAATTTTGGGGGCTGCTATCGGTTTTGGGAATTTTAGTTGGGATTAGTTTTCTATTCTCAGGTATTGATTTAATTGCTTTTGGTAGTTGCTTGCATGGCGATAACAAATCAAAACAAGCTTAATTTAAAAACTATTCAGCATCGCTGATTTCTTCCGCTTCAGTTTGCCCCTCATCCTTAGCGGTGAGGGGCCTAAGCCAAATGGTGCCCGTTTCTTGGTGCAGTTCAATGCTGCATTCTTGGCCGGGTTCTAACCCCAAGCGTTTTGTGTAGGCATGGCCAACCAAAAGATTGCCATTGCCATGCACCCGGGTGCGATATTCAGCCTGCCTGCCTCGAAATCCATCGCTATCAACTTCAAGCATGGCAAACCCTTTTGCATGTACTAACGCTTTGAGAAATGCTTTTTTTAATACCCGTCCGCCAGGGCCCACATAACCGCAAGCCTTAGCGATTTGCTCAACGCTATTGCTGCTTAGATCCCTGGTTCGATTCAATAGGGCTTCGCCCATAAGTTGTTCGCTGGGAATCACTATAGAAATCAAAGCTCAACTAATTTTGACGCCCTGAGGGTGGTGCTGGCAACCGCTTTTCAAAGCAGATAAAGAAGTCCGAACAGAACCACCCATATCACATCCACAAAATGCCAATAAAGTTCAACAGCAGCAATGCCGAAATGTTTCTCCGGGGTGAAATAACCGGGCCTGGCAGCCTGGGCCCAAACGATTAGAATCATTAGGGCTCCAAGGGTTACGTGGAGACCGTGAAAGCCAGTGAGAGCGTAAAAAGTGCTGGCAAATAGGTTGTCAGTTAAGCCAAATGGCAAGTGGAAATACTCATACATTTGGCCGCCTAGAAAAGCGATCCCCATCAATGCTGTGGTGAGCAACCAGGCTCTACATGCGTCCATATTGGCTTTCATCAGCTCCTTGCTAGCCCTATGAAAGGTGAAACTACTGGCAATCAAGATTGCGGTATTAATTGTTGGTAGCAGCAGCTCAAGTTCGTAGATGGCTCCCGCCGGTAGGGGATTAACAGCCCTGAAGGTGAGATAGGCGGCAAAAAAGCCAGCAAAGGTCATGCCATCGGCCACCAGAAAGGTAGCTAAACCAAACATCCGTAAATCCGGATGCTCGGCGTGGCTGTGGGAAGAGTGTTCAGTTGAAAGAGTGTTGGATTGTTCAGCACTTTCAATAGCAGGTTGTGTTGTTGTCATTGGGGATTCCTCCAAAGATCACTGCCCGTGGCAACTTTTAAATCAATTACGCCCAGTTCAGTGCCATAGCCGTAAGGTTCATGCACCAATGGTGCAGCTCCCTTCCAATTCTCCACTGGCGGGGGAGAACTAGTAAGCCATTCCGGTGTTAGTGCTCTCCAAGGATTGTCGCCTGCTTTAGCGCCCCACCAGATGCTGCCGATAACATTTATTAGAAAAGGTATGGTGCTGATTGCCATCAAAAGGGCACCCACGCTACTTACTTGATTCATCAAAGTGAATTGGGGGTCGTATTCAGCCACACGCCTTGGCATGCCATTGAGCCCGAGCCAATGTTGGGGACCAAAACAAAGGTTGAAGCCAATAACAGTTAAAACCAAATGCAGGCGGCCTAAATGTTCATTTGCCATATGACCTGTAAATTTTGGATACCAATGATAAATAGAAGCAAATATTACAAATACCGTGCCTCCATAAACAATATAATGGAAGTGGGCAACAACAAAGTATGTGTCGTGAACATGCACATCAAATGGCACCTGAGCTAGGGCAACTCCAGTGATGCCTCCAAATACAAATTGAAGGATGAAGGCGCAGGAAAATAACATGGCGCTATTTAAGGCGATGCGACCCTGCCATAGGGTGGCGATCCAATTGAAAAATTTAATTCCAGTTGGAACAGCAATAAATGCTGTGGCAATCGTAAAAAAGAGCCTCATCCAAGGCGGTGTGCCACTGGTGAACATGTGATGGGCCCACACAACCAAACCAAGCACAATAATTGCAAGGATCGAGTAAACCATTGTTATGTAGCCAAACAAAGGTTTACGGGCATGGATCGGTAATATCTCGCTTACCAAGCCAAAGGCAGGCAAAACCATTATGTAAACAGCTGGGTGGGAATAGAACCAGAAAAGGTGCTGGTAAACAACAACATTGCCACCCTGGGAAGGATTGAAAAATCCTGTGTGGGCAACGATATCCATGCTCAACAGTATTAATGTGCCTGCTAAAACCGGAGTTGATAGAACCACCAAGATGCTTGTGCCAAGCATCGCCCAGCAATACATAGGTAGCTGTAATAACTTCAGGCCCGGCTGGCGGAATTTCAAGATAGTTGCGATGAAATTAATACCACCAAATATTGAACTTCCCCCCAAAAGCAGCACACTCACGATCCAAATTATTTGACCCATGGCTGGCGTTGTAATACTCAGCGGTGGGTAGGCTGTCCAGCCGGATTGGGCTGCCCCACCAATGAAGTAGCTGCTGATTAGTAATAGGCCAGCCGGGGGGATCATCCAGAAGGCAACGGCATTAAGCCTTGGGAAGGCCATGTCGCGGGCGCCCACATAAAATGGGATTAGGTAGTTGCCAAAGCCACCATTAACCACTGGCACTATCCAGAGGAAAATCATAATAGTGCCGTGCAATGTGAGCACTTGGTTATAGGTTTCTCTGCTAACAAAATCAGATATTGGTGTGGCTAATTCGGTTCGGATAACCCCTGCTAATGCACCACCCACAAAATAGAAAAGGAAACCACAAACTATGTATTGTAAACCGATTACTTTGTGATCAAGGCTGAAGCTGAAATAGCGCAACCAGCTGGTTGGTTGCAGGCTGCTGTGGGCCTCTGGGCTTTTAATTGGCGGTAGAGCAATTGTCATGAGAGGGTGGCGGGGGTGTTTTTCTCTATCCAGGCATCAAAGCCATCAGGTTCTTGAACAACTACGTGGGATCGCATCCCGCCGTGATATGGGCCACAGAGTTCAGCGCAAACAATTGGGTAGTCGCCACTTTTTTTAGCGGTAAAACTTAGAACTGTTGTTTGGCCAGGGATAATATCTTGTTTAATTCGAAATTGGGGTACCCAAAAAGCATGAATAACATCGTTTGCTTTCATGCGTAGTTCCACCATTTGACCCGTGGGAACGTGAAGTTCACCACTGGTGATGTTTTGCATTGGGTAGTGGAAGATAAAAGCAAATTGCAGCGCTGTTACCTCAACGGGTAAAACATTGCTATCGCCGGTGGGGGCAATCCCTCCCCAGATGCGCTCTTGGTCTTGGGGACCACTGGTGCGCACGGAAGCCAATTGTTCAGAGGCATGCATTGCCCCATGGCCGTTTAGATCAGCCATGCCGCCCATGCGGTCGTAGATGTCGTAGCTGTAGATGCCAATAAAAAGAACCACCACCGCTGGAATTACGGTCCAAAAAAGCTCAAGCGAAAGATTGCCTTCGATTGCTGGGCCATCGAGGGTGTCGCCATCTTTGCGGCGAAAACGCACCAAGCTGAACACCACAAGGCCGGTCATTCCCAGCAATAAAACCGTGCCGATCGCAAGTAAAACCTTGAATAGTTCGTCGTAAACAGGGGAATTAATGCTTGCGCTTTCAGGTAGCAGATTTGAGTAATTAGCGGCCCAGAACCCTGCAAGCACTAGGGCCATGCCAGTAACCAGGGTGATAATCGAAGCGGGAATGCGCATGGGCGCGTTGATAACAAACCATTCCTTTCACCCTATGTAATTTGAATGGCTCAGCAAGGATCAGAAGGAAAAGATTTTCTTTCAGATGCTGAAAGCCTCACCGGAACCAGAACACAACACTTGCTTAAGCCTTGCAGCGCTTCAGCATCGCTAGCGTTCAAGCGGATTGATCAACAATGCGGCTTGACACCATTCACCCTGCCATCCCTAAACCCTTTAAAACTTTCCCGCCAATTGGTGGTGGCATTGGTTGCTCTGGTGGTAATTGGTGGCGCCACCAGGGTTATGGAGGCAGGTTTGGCCTGCCCAGATTGGCCCCTTTGCTACGGAAGCCTCTTGCCTAGTCGTGAGATGAATCTCCAGGTGTTCCTGGAATGGTTCCATCGCCTTGATGCTTTTTTCGTTGGCATCGGCCTGATTGTGTTGTTGGTTTCTTCGCTGATTAACCGCGCTTGCGGCCCCCGATGGCTGCCCTGGTTAAGCGGTTTAGCCCTGCTGTTGGTGGCAACCCAGGGGGCCCTAGGCGCCCTCACCGTTACCCAACTACTGCGCTTCGACATCGTTACCGCCCACCTAGCAACAGCGCTGCTTTTAGTTGCCTTGCTAAGCGCCATTGCCCAATTGCTAAATCCAGCATTGCCTGGTCCTAGGCCCAGGGGTGCAGGCCTTTTAGCTGTTGTTGCTGGTGTGTTGGTTTTTGGCCAATGCGTTGCCGGGGCATTGATGGCAACCCAATGGGCCTCTGGCCGTTGTTTGCGTTTGGCTGAGGGCTGCGCTTGGCTTTCAGCCCACCGCAGCCTTGCTACCCCAGCCGCCAGTTGTTGTGCCCTGTTGGCAATTCTGCTCTTGGCTTTCCCTTGCCCCATCGCTGCCCGCAGGCTTGGGGTAACAGCCGGTGCCTTGGCTGCCTGTCAAGTGGTGCTTGGTGTGCTCACCTTGAAGCTCGCCCTAGCGGAACCTTTAGTAACCGTTGCCCATCAATTACTGGCTGCATTGTTAGTTGCCACCTTGCCCGCCGTTGCCTTGGCCCTGAGGCCCAATTCACCTTTGGAGTTATCCCATGGCTGAAGCCGTTGCCATTGCTGTGCCTCTTTCAACCCGGGAGCAGGTGGTTCCCAGCCGAGCCAGGCTGAAATTACCCCCTTGGCTTGAAATTGCCAAACCGCGCCTTATCCCCCTACTGCTTGCCACCACCCTTGGTGGCATGGCACTAACGGAAAGTTGGCCAATGCCTGCCCCCCGTTTGGCATGCACCCTTGGCGGTGGTGCATTGGCTGCAGCAGCAGCCGGAGTGCTGAATTGCCTTTGGGAGGAACAGCTTGATGGACGCATGCTGCGCACCAGCGGTCGCGCCCTTCCCTCCGGCCGCCTTAGTGCAGCTAAAGCGTTCAACATCGCCGTTGCCCTTGCCTGCAGTGCTGGCTTGCTTCTGGTGATGGGTGTGAATTGCCTGGCAGCGAGTTTGTCGCTTTTGGGACTTTGCAGTTATGTGTTGCTCTACACCGTGGTGCTCAAGCCACGCACCACCCAAAACATCGTTATTGGTGGTGTGGCTGGAGCGATTCCACCCTTGGTGGGAGCTGCGGCGGCCACGGGTCACATCGGCCTTGGTGGCTGGTGGTTGTTTGGCCTGGTAATGGTTTGGACCCCAGCCCATTTTTGGGCCCTTGCCCTGCTGCTGGAAGACGACTACCGCTCCGTAGGCATCCCGATGTTGCCTGTGGTTAAGGGCCCTTTTGTGACGGGTAACGCGATTATTCGCTACGCCTGGGCAACCATTGCTGCCAGTTTCCTTGGCGTTTTTATCCTCCCCAGCGGTGGTTTGTTCTATGGCTTGATGCTGCTGCCATTTAATGGCCGCCTGCTGCAGATGGCTCAGCAGCTTCATCAAGATCCCTGCGATCGCATGCGGGCTAAGGGTTTATTTCGCTGGTCGATTCTTTATCTTTTTGGCATTTGCTTATTGCTTTTGCTAGCGAGAACCAGCGCTGCCGCCCAATTCAACCTTCAGTTGCCAAGCCTTTTCAACATGTTTAGTGGTGCACCTTTTTAAGCTGCTATTGAAGCCAACACGTCTGTGATCACCCTCGAGCACATCAGCAAGCGCTACGGCGGCATTACGGCCCTCGATGGAATTTCCCTTGAGGTTCCAAAGGGTTGCCTCTATGGCTTGCTTGGTCCTAATGGCGCCGGTAAAACCACAGCCCTACGCATCCTTTGCACCCTGCTAGCGCCAGACCAGGGCAGGGTTGTAATCGCCGGTGTTGATGCCTTAGCCGATCCGCGCGGGGCAAGGCAGCAGTTGGGCTATGTGGCCCAAGAGGTGGCGATCGACAAAATTCTCAGTGGCCGTGAGCTTTTAGAGCTGCAGGCCAGCTTGTATCACCTCAGCGCAGCCAGGTCCCGGGAGCGGATCGCCATGCTCACGGCATTGCTTGGCATGGATGAATGGTTGGATCGCCGTTGCGGTAGCTATTCCGGTGGCATGCGCCGCCGTTTAGATCTTGCCTCTGGTTTGCTCCACAACCCTGCTGTTTTAGTGCTGGATGAGCCCACCGTTGGCCTCGACATTGAAAGCAGGGCAGCTCTTTGGGATGTGTTGCAGCAATTGCGGGATCAGGGCACCACGATCCTGTTGAGCAGCCACTACCTGGAGGAGGTGGATGCCCTGGCTGATCGCTTAGCGATTTTGGATCGCGGTTCTGTGATTGCCGAGGGCACACCAGCTGAATTGAAACGGGAGCTCGGCGGCGATCGCATCACCCTGCGGGTGCGTGAATTCGCAAGCCATGATGAGGCCCAAAAGGTGCAGCAATTGGTTCAGGGCCTTAAAGGGGTGAGCCAGGTTTTGATCAATCGTGCCCAGGGCCACGCGATTAATTTTGTGATTGAGGCGGAGGGCTCTGAAGCTCTGTTGCAACTGCGCCAACAATTAGATGCTGCCGAGGTGCCTGTGTTCTCTTTGGCCCAAAGTCGCCCCAGCCTCGATGACGTTTACCTGCAAGCCACCGGCCGCACCTTGATGGATGCCGAGTTGGCGGCCGTTTCTAGCCGTGATCCCAAGGCGGAGAAAAAGCAGGCCATGCGTTGAACCAACGGCTTGATCTTTTCAGCTCATTTTCCTATTGATTTTTGCCCGTGTTTGCCTCCACTGCCATTGCTGAACTAAGCCAAGAAACCCTCGCCTTAAGCAAGCGTTTGTTTCTACAGCTTCAACGCAGGCCATCCACCTTGGTGGCTGGAATTTTGCAACCGTTGATCTGGCTGGTTTTGTTTGGTGCCTTATTTGCTAAGGCACCGATGGGCCTGTTCCCTGGTGGCGGCAGCTACGGCAAATTTTTAGGGGCTGGAGTGATTGTTTTCACTGCTTTTAGCGCTGCCTTAAATGCCGGCTTGCCGGTGATGTTTGATCGCGAATTCGGCTTTTTGAACCGTTTGCTGGTGGCACCGCTGCGCTCCCGCTATTCAATAGTGCTGGCTTCTGTGCTCTACATAACCAGCCTGAGCTTGGTGCAAAGTTTGGCGATCATGGCAGCTGCTTGGGGTTTGGGTTATGGCTGGCCAGGTGGCACAGGGCTGCTTGTGGTGCTCGGCACTTTGCTGTTGTTGGTGGCTGCCGTAACGGCATTGAGCTTGGCTTTGGCTTTTGCCCTGCCTGGTCATATTGAGTTGATCGCAGTGATCTTTGTTGCCAACTTGCCGCTGCTGTTTGCAAGCACCGCATTGGCACCAATCAGCTACATGCCTGGCTGGTTGGGCTGGCTTGCATCCCTTAATCCGCTTACCTTCGCGATTGAACCGATCCGAGCTGCATACCTGGGCCAGTTTGCCTTTGATGCTGTGGTGCTTAAGGCCCCCTATGGAGCCCTCACCGCCGCCCAATGTTTACTGTTGCTTTTGCTGCTTTCTGCCGGTTTATTTGTGTCTATCCGGCCCCTTCTCAGCCGGAAATTGAGCTGAAACCGTGGCCCCCCATCTGCTTTCTTTATCCGCCCGCGCCCGCCAGGAGCAGGAGGCTTTGAAAGTAGCCCTTGCAAACGGCGATGGAGCCAGCCTTAAACGCATCAGCGAACGGCTCGTCCATCGCCAAGGGCCAGGGGCGTTGCAGTTGCTAATGCGCAAACTTGCCAACAATGCAGAGGCGCTTGCTTTTTGGCAGCAGCAATTGTTGCCAGTTGAAAATATGCCAGTTGAAAATATGCCAGTTCAGCAAATTGCAGCCGAATACAATGAAGAAGTTGAAGAAGTTAAAGAAGTTGTTGAAAGCTGCCCTCCCGAGCCAATAGATGAGAAAAAAATCGAAGTTGCCAGGCGACTGCGAGGTTGGTTGCCCAGCTGGAACGGACCCATGCGCCAGGCCAGTTGATTGCCATGGCCCACCCATCTGTTCCTAAAGGTTTGATCGTTTCGGTGCAAGCACCTGAGGGTTCTCCCATGCGCGAGCCTGAGGTGATTGCTGCCATGGCGGAAGCCAGTTTGCTCAATGGTGCTGTGGGGGTGCGACTAGAGAGCCCCGAGCACATTGGTGCTGTGCGGCGCCGTTGCCCTAAGGCCCTGATCATTGGCCTATGGAAACGCAGCTTTCCAGGCAGCTCCGTTTATATCACCCCCGGTTGGGATGAAATTCGCCAGGTGTGGTCTGCCGGGGCAGATGTGATTGCCATTGATGCCACCCAACGGCCCAGGCCAGGGGGGCAGCAGTTGGCTGAATTGGTGCGGCGGGTGCAGATGGAATTGGATGCACCTTTGATGGCGGATGTTGATAGCTTGGCCAATGGCTTGCAGGCTGCTGCCTTGGGTTGCCACTGGGTGGGTACCACCCTTTTTGGCTACACCGAAGCCACTGCTCAGCTGCAACCACCCGCCTGGCAATTACTTGCCCCCCTGCGTGAACAGCTACCAGCAGATGTGGGCTTGATCTGTGAAGGTGGCATTGCCAATGCAGCAGAAGCAAGCCGTGCGTTAGCGGAAGGTGCGGATGCGGTGGTGGTGGGCACGGCGATCACAGGGGTGGATCTGCAGGTGGCCCGTTATGTGGAAAAAATACAGAGCCATTTAACCCCCTAAACCAGCAGGGCTGCTTAGCCTTAGCGCGAGTGAATTCTGCCGATGACCTTCCTGGTATTAGCGGCTTTAGGCCTGCTGATGGCGCTCATATACATACCTTTGCGCATCACTCTTACCCTCACAGCAAGGGGGAGGCGCTTGAAATTGCTCCAGAGGATCAGGTTGTTGCGTCAACAATTAGCCACCGAACTCACCCCATCAACATCCCCCCATCCACCTGCAACACCTGGCCCGTGATGTATGCAGCGGCTGGATCAGCGGCTAAAAATCGCACGGCCCCTGCCACCTCAGCCACCTCCCCGTAGCGGCCTAGTGGGATTGCAGCAAGTAAAGCTTCGGCTTGTAGATCCTTGGTCATATCGGTTGCAATAAAACCAGGTGCCACCGCATTAACGGTGATGCCGCGGCTTGCTAGTTCCTTGGCGCTGCTTCGCGTAAAGCCGATCACCCCTGCTTTGGCGGCGGCGTAGTTGGCTTGCCCCGCATTGCCCATTAAGCCCACCACCGAGGTGATATTCACAATCCGCCCCCTTTTTTGCTTGAGCATTGGCCTGGTAACAGCCCTGGTGCAAAGGAACACACCGGTGAGATTGAGGTTGATTACCGCTTGCCAATCGCTTGCTTTCATGCGCATCAATAGGCCATCACGGGTGATGCCAGCGTTATTAACCAACACATCAAGGCTGCCGCTGCGTTTGATAACAGCCTCCACCAAGGCGTTTACCTCCTCTTCTTGACTCACATCTGCCTGGAGGGCATAGGCGCTGCCCCCTTGGGCTGTGATTTCAGCCACCACAGCATCGGCGCCGGCATTGGAATTGGCGTAGTTAACAGCAACAGTGGCTCCAGCGGCTGCGAGTTCTAAGGCAACGGCTTTGCCAATTCCCCTGCTGGCCCCGGTAACTAGGGCGGTTTGGCCCAATAGGGGGGAGGTGGCTTGGCTCATGGCGGCAGCGAAACTGGCGCGATCGTACGGTTGCGCTTAACCCTGCACAGCACTGCTGCTTTCAAGGGCAGCACCCAAAAGCCTTTCCAGGGCCTCAAGCTGCTTCGGGCTACCCATTACCACCAGCCGCTGGCCTGGGGCCAAGGTGGTGTGGCCGCTGGGATTAGCAACTAAGCCCTCCACACCATGAATTGCCAGCACTAGGGCACCGCCGCTGCGTCTGCCGAGGTCTAGCTCGATCAAACTACGGCCGATCACCTCATGGGCCAGGTTTGGATTATTTACCAGTTGAAATTCCTCAACTTCGCAGTTGGAACCTGCCAGTAGATCAAGAAAATTAAGGGCTAGGGGCCGCAGGGCAGTGGCCGCCATGATTCGCCCGCCGGCGATATAAGGAGAAACAACTGAATCGGCACCGGCTTGCCGCAATTTGCGCTCTGCTTCACCACTATCGGCCCTTGCAATCAAGCGGCAGCTGGAGCACAAACCCCTGGCGCTAAGCACCACATAAAGATTGGCGGCATTGCTGGGCAAGGCTGCCACTAATGAACGGCACTGCTTGATACCAGCTTCTTGCAATGTTTCATCAAGGGTGGCATCACCATTGAGAACCTCTAGATGGCGATCGCGGGCGGCTGTTATGCGCCCGGGATCAGTTTCGATTACTAAAACAGCAATACCTTCAGCGCTTAGCTGTTCGGCAATTTCCCTGCCGATGCGTCCATAGCCGCAAACGATTACGTGGTTGCGCATGCGTTGGAGTTCTTGCATCCGTTGCCAGCGCCGGCGCCGCTGGAAATAACCAATCTCCTGCAGACTAAGCAGCCATTGCAGGGTTTGCTGCACCACCACAATGCCGCCCAGCAACATCAATACCGTTACCCAGCGGCCAGCTGGGCTAGTTATCTCCTGATCGCCATAACCAACGGTGGTGAGCGTGATCGCCACCTGCCAGAAACAATCACCCCAATCCCAGCCTTCAGTGAGGCGGTAGCCGCTGGCGCCGCCAAAAATCACCACTGCCAGTGGCATCAATGGTGTAGAGAGCAGGGGGGCAAGGCGCTTTCGCAAGCGTGGACGCCTTCGTAAAAAAGAAGCCATTAGAGCTCAAGCAAACGCTTGGGTGGGTGGAGGTATTGCAGCGTTTTCATAGAAAAGATCTAGCAAGATGTTCCCATTGAAGGCCAGCTACAACAGCTGTTGCGCATAGCAGCATCACAACAACTGTTGCAGTGGCTTGTAAACCTAAGGCGAAGGAAGTTATGAGTTTTTAAAAGGATTGCGAATCTCAGGGCCTTCAAAATGCTGGCCAATATTGAAATCCTCTTTGGG
>Ga0214917_10005279_pt1 | contig 13878 bp, 11 predicted proteins | sample LL_1208_BB_MetaG_FD_177983 | JGI IMG/M metagenome (GOLD analysis project Ga0214917, IMG submission 177983) | Freshwater microbial communities from Lake Lanier, Atlanta, Georgia, United States - LL_1208_BB | ecosystem: Environmental > Aquatic > Freshwater > Lake | place: USA: Georgia | collected... | reverse complement strand
CGGACCTCCGGCACCCGCTTGGCTAGAATGTTTTCGATGGCCAATCTCCGTTCAACGCCCGCCGCCGACGGTTGTCGAATGCCGGGAGAATTCGAGCCCCACCGCGGCTGCTGGATGCTGTGGCCGCAACGTCCGGATAACTGGCGAAATGCCGCGCAGCCCGCACAACGGGCATTTGTGGCGGTCGCTCGCGCGATCGCGCGCTTCGAGCCGGTGACGGTGGGTGCATCGGCTGAGCAGCGCGACGTCGCCGCGCGGTTGCTCGGGCCGCGGGTACGGGTTGTCGAGCTCGCGAGCGACGACGCCTGGATGCGCGACGTCGGACCCACCTGTGTGGTCTCGCGGCGGGGCGTGGTGCGCGGCGTCGACTGGCGCTTCAACGCTTGGGGTGGACTCGACGGCGGCTTGTATTTTCCTTGGGATCAAGATGCTCGAGTGGCGCGTCGCGTGCTCGAAATCGAGGGCTTGCCGCGCTATCGAGCGCCCATGGTGTGCGAGGGTGGGGCGATCCACAGTGATGGTGCCGGCACCTTGCTCGTCACCGAGCAATGCTTGCTCAATCCGAATCGCAATCCGACGCTCGGCAGGCAGCGCATCGAAAACTTGCTCAAGGCCTACACCGGGGCGCGTACCGTGATCTGGCTCGGTGATGGTGTGTGGGCCGACGAAACCTCCGGCCATATCGACAATCTCGCCTGTTTCGTAGCGCCCGGCTGCGTGCTGCTCGCCTATGAAGAAAATCGCCGCGATCCGATGCACCGAATTTCGCGCGACGCGTACGAGCGTTTGCTGGCGGCGAGAGATGCGCGCGGTGAGCGTTTGCAGGTCGTCAAATTGCCGATGCCGGGGCCGCTCTACATGACGGCGCGCGAGGCTTCGGGTGTGCAGCGCAGACGCGGCGCGAAACGGCGGCGCGCCGGTGAGCGACTCGCGGCGAGTTACGTCAACTTTTATTTGCCGAACGGTGCAGTCGTGATGCCGTTGCTTGATGCGCGCAAAGATGCTGCGGCTCGTCGCATTTTGAAGCAGGCATTTCCCGATCGCCGGATCGTCGGCGTGCCAGCGCGCGAAATTTTGCTCGGCGGTGGCAACATCCACTGCATCACCCAACAAATCCCTTTAGGGGGTGGTGCATGAGTGCGGTTGCGACGCCACGCCTGTCGCGGGACGCGCTACGCGCCACGCTGCGTGTGCGGCCCATGCAAAAACCTCGACTTTCGGACGTCGACGCCGCGCGCAGCTTCGGCTGGGGGCGCGACGAAGCCGAGCAGGCGACCGGTGAGAACCTGCAGCGGATGCGTGATCTGCAATACAAAATGTTCGCGCAGCGCCGCTATTCTTTGTTGGTGGTCCTGCAGGCGATCGACGGCGGTGGCAAAGACAGCACGATCCGGCGCGTCATCGGTGCGTTCAATCCGCAGGGCTGTGCCGTGACAGCCTTTAAAAAACCGACCGATCTCGAGTTGCAGCACGACTTTCTTTGGCGGGTGCATCAGCGCGTACCCGAGCGCGGTACGATTGCAGTGTTCAATCGTTCGCACTACGAAGACGTGTTGGTCGCGCGCGTCGAAGAGCTCGTGCCGAAGGACGTTTGGCGGGCGCGTTACGCGCGCATCAATTCGTTCGAGGAGGTGCTCGGTGAGTCGGGTACGCGGGTGGTCAAGATCTTCTTGCAGATCAGCCGAGCCGAACAAAAAGTACGTTTCGAAGAGCGGCTCAATGCGATCGACAAGCAGTGGAAGTTCGATCCCGACGATCTCGACAAGCGACGCAAATGGAATCTCTATCGAGCGGCCTATCGCGACGCGCTCGGTCTATGCAGTACCGCTCACGCACCCTGGTATGTGATTCCCGCAGACCGCAAATGGTTTCGCGATTTTGCCGTCTCGCAGATCGTGCGCGAGGAACTCGAGGCTTTGCCGTTGCGCTGGCCGAAGCTGCCGTACGACCCTGCCAAGATTCGCATTACGTGAATATTCGCGACTATCGCGGTGCTTGCCACTCGAGCGTGAGAAACACGCTGCGGCGTGGCGCTGGGAAATAACGCCATTCGCCTTGCGCAAAATCGGCGCGATCGGCGAACAGTCGATCGGTGAGATTGTCGACGTTCAGGCTCGTGCGCCATTGGCCGCCGAGACGGGCGCTGACCCTAAGATCCGCCACCGTATGACCGCTTTGGCGGTGCTCGTTCGCGGCGTCGGCGTAGTAATCACCGACCCTGCGCACAGTGAGCCCCGTCGTCCAAAACGACGTCGGGCGCCAGGTGATTTCGAGCGTGTCGAGCGCGCGCGGCGCGGTGTCGATATCTTTGCCGGCGACGATCGTTTCGCCGCCGTCGATCGCGCGCGAGAACGCATAGCGATGGCGGGCGCGGCTGCCGGCGAGCGTGACGTCGATATCCGGCGTTGCAGCGTACTGCCATTCGTATTCGACGCCACGGTGTGTGGTTTTGCCATCCGGAACGTTGAATCCGTTCGCGTCGCGCAGGATCACGGCGGTACGTGTGGCATCGAATGCGGCCAAAGAAAAACGCCAATTCGATCCTCGGTGATGCCAACCGAGTTCGCTCGCACGCATGCGCTCGGCGTGCAAATCGGCGACGCTTTGGTTTCGCTGCAGGCGGTAAAGCTCGGTGGCCTCCGGCGGCCGAAAGCCGTTGCTGGCGGTGAAATAAAAGCGCTGGTCGCTCGTGGGTATCCAGCCGAATTCGAGGCGTGGCGTCAGGGTCGAGTAGCGATCGGTGCGATCCGCGGGACGGTTGTAGAGGCAGCCCGTGATACCGCACGCGCTGCCGTCTTCGGCGGTGTTTCCGTCGCGCATGCGATTGTCGTAAGCGTAGCGGGTGTCATCGCCGCGTACCGCGACCTGCCAATCGAAATGACGACCGAGCGGACCGCCGAGCTGCGCTTGCAGCCCGATGACCCTCGCGTCGACTGAGTAGTCATAGTGTTTGCCGGCGGGGCGGATGGCGCGCGCCGCGGCGCTGCCCTCGAGCGTCGGTCCGTTCTGCACTTCGAGTAACCAGCCACGGCTCGTCTCAAGATCGACACCGAGCCGATACTGCAACGATTCCGACAGCGCCGCCGCACGCGACGCGGCCGCGGCGACGCTGCGCTGGCCGTTGCGTTCGAGCGGCTTACCGAGCAGAAAATGCTGTAAAAACTCCATCGAAGAATCGCGCAATGTCAATCGAAGTTCGTCGCGCACGGTATCTTTGCCACCGCGCGTCCAATCGATAGAGAGTCGGTTTGCATCGGCGTTACGAAAGGCTTCGGGGTTGGCGTTGATCCGCCGCAGTACCGGATCCCGATAACTTTCGTAGCCACGCAGGAAGCCGGCGGTTTGTTGGTCGAGTTTGGTGAACGCAGCCCGCAGTCGTAGTTGGCCGTCGAAAACGATCGAATCGCGCAACAGATTCAATTTCCGATCGCGTGTCGCCGAGTGATCGCGAAATCCGCCGTCGTTCCGCCACAGCCCATAGGCGGCGAGGCCGAGTTGCGGTTCGCTCGCCAAAGAAAAGCGTGCGCTGCGCAGCTCGGCGCTGCCGGCGACGAGCGCTGCGGAGTTTCGAATGTCCCCGACCGCCGGGGTGAGTACGCTCACCGAACCGTGCACGGCGTTCGCACCCATGACAGCGGTGCCGGGACCGCGCAAAACCTCGATCGCCGCCGCTTGCGAGGTGTTGATCTCGAACATTTCATTGACGTTGCAGAAGCCGACCGGTCGGATGGGGAAGCCGTCCTCCATCACCAAAAATGCGCCGCAAGCACCGGCGCCGGTGAGCACGGGCGAACGGATTGCGAGCAAACTTTCTTGTCCGCTGCCGCGTTGCATGTAAACGCCCGGGGCGCGATTGAGGGCATCGGCCACGTGCAACAGGTCGACAACCCCGGTTTCGTCGGCCGCGATGCGCGACAGGCTGGCGCCGATTTCCAACCACGATTGCGGACGTCGACCGGCGCTCACGACAACCTCGTCGAGGTCTTTGGCATCGGACGCGTACACCGCCGCGGACGTGGCGAGCAACGCGACGACCACGGCCAAGGATCGTAAGCGGGTGCAGGCTGGTCGCGAGGGGTTCGCCATGACCGCATTATCGGCCATTTCGCGCAGGGCGAAGCGCTCGCTGGTATTCTTCGCGCGTGTCCGCCGCGCGTTTTCGATCTTGGTTGTTGCTGTGTTGCGCACTATGTTGTGGTGCGTCGTCGGCATGGGCACTCGACTCGGCACGGCCGCGCGTCGGGCTCGTGCTCTCCGGTGGTGGTGCGCGCGGTGCTGCGCACATCGGCGTTCTGAAGGCGCTCGAAGCGCAGCACGTGCCGATCGATGCGATCGCCGGCACGAGTGTCGGGGCGGTCGTCGGTGGGCTGTATGCGAGCGGTCTCTCGCCCGCCGAAATCGAAGCCTTGATCGACTCGGCGCGCTGGCGTGGCGCGTTCGATGAGCGCGTACCACGACGTTTGCAAAGCTTTCGACGAAAAACCGAAGACGAACGTTTTTTGGTCAAGTTACCGCTGGGCTTGAATGCCGGGCGTTTTCGTTTGCCGAAAGGCTTAGTGTCGTCGCAAGCGGTGACACAGTTGCTGCGGGAAGTGACGGCGCCGGTGGCGACGATTCACGATTTCGATCGCTTGCCGATTCCGTTTCGCGCCGTGACCACGGACATCGAGAGTGGTGCGTCGGTCGTGTTAGGTTCGGGGGATCTCGTCACGGCGATGCGCGCGAGTTCGACCGCGCCCGGGGTATTCGCGCCAGTCGAAATCGACGGTCGTTTGTTGGTCGACGGCGGACTCGTGGACAACTTGCCGGTCGAGGTCGCACGCCAAATGGGCGTCGACGTTTTAATCGTCGTCGACGTCGGTTTTCCGTTGCGCTCCCGTCAATCATTAGACTCTGCGCCCAATATTTCCGCGCAGATGTTGTCGATAATGGTGCGTCGCGGCAGCGACGCGCAGCGCGGTTTGTTGCGGCCATCGGACGTGCTCGTGAGTCCCGCGCTCGGTGTCGACGATTCGACTTTCGATCTCGGTATCACGACGCGCGCGATCGGCTTAGGCGAGCAGGCGGCGCAGGCGGTGGCAACGCGGCTCGCGCCGCTCTCGATCAGCGCCGACGAGTTCGCACGTCATCTGGCATCACGCAGCGCCGTGCGCCGTGGCCTGCCGAAGATCGACAGCGTGCGGGTCGCGGCAGATTCACAGCGCTATGCGCGTTTACTCGAAACCGAATTTGCGCCGCTCATCAGCCGTGCGCTGCAACCGCAAGAACTCGACACAGCGGTCGGTACGCTCTTCGGACGCGGTAATTTCGAAAGCGTCGATTATCGACTAACGGCCACCGATGCCGATCGCGCGGCGCTCGAGGTGTCTGCGCGTCGTAATTCTTGGGGCCCCAACTACGTGCGTTTCGGGCTCAATCTAGAGGATGATTTTTCGGGTGAGGCGAATTACAACGCCGCCGCACGATTCGTCATCGCCGATATCAGTTCGCTCGGCGCCGAGTGGGTCTGGGACTTTCAAGTCGGCTCGCAACCGCGCATCGCGACCGAGTTCCACTTGCCGTTCGGCGAGCGGGCGCGCTGGTTTTTGATGCCGCAGGCACGATTCGAATTGCGTAACGTTCCGTTGTTCGAGGCCGGGCGTTTCGTCGCCGACTACCGCTTGCGCACCACGGACTACGGTCTCGACGTCGGCCGAGAAATTTCCAACTTCGCCGAGATGCGTGCAGGCGTGCGAAGCTTGACCGGCCGTTCGCGGTTGCGACTCGGCGATCCCGCACTCAAAGATAGTCAATTTTCGGCGCGGGAATATTTCACACGTTTCTCGTACGACACGCTCGACGACCGAAATTTCCCGCGGCACGGCCAATCGTTGCGGCTCGAGTGGCGCGGCGAGCGTCGCGCACTCGGTTCGCAACGCGATGCGGACGTCGCCACGGCCGATTGGCTCGCGGCGCGCTCGATCGGTCGCAACACGGCGGTGTTGTGGACCTCGTTCGGCACCAACTTCGCGGCTAACGCGACCGAGGTGCGTAGCTTGTTTCCGCTCGGTGGATTTTTGAACTTATCGGGTCTGCCGCGCGATTCGATCAGTGGCCGGCACTACGCGATCGGACGACTCGTGTACCTGCGTAAGATCGGTGCGGGCGGCGAGGGCTTTCTGAATGTGCCGGCTTACGCGGGCGTATCGTTCGAGGCGGGCAATGTTTGGGATCGGCGCGATGCCATCAAGTGGGGCGATGCGCGCAAGCAGGGCAGTGCATTCTTCGGTTTCGACACGCCGCTCGGACCGGTCTATGTCGGCACGGGATTCGGTGGCGCCGATACGCCGTTTTATTTATTTCTCGGTCGGACGTTCTGAGTCGACACGTCCAGCGGTTCAAATTGCAGCGCCGGTTTGTCGCCCGGTCGCGAATATTCGTGCTTGCGACTCATTTCGCGTAACGCCGCATCACGCTCTTCGGCCGTCGCATACCAATGCGTGCGATGCCAATCTTCGCCGAGTAGCTTGCGCATCGGGTCGGTCGGCAGCAGCGAGACCCGCAGACCATAGGGTTTCGGTGTCTCGAGTGCGCCCGCTCGTAAACCGTGACGAAGATTGTGTGCGTGACAGGATGTCATGGTCTGCATTCTACACCAGCCGATCGCCGGCTCCTTCGCGGTCCGCCCATCCGAGTAGCCGGCGTGTGACGAATCGGTAAAGGCGTTTGCCCGTCGCGCGCCAGAGTCGCGACAGCGGCGAGGGCGAGGCGAGGATCGCGCGTTCGCGTGCGGTCAATCGCTCCGGCCGATAGCGGCGTTTGTGCTTCAACATATGCCGCAGATCATCGTGCGCGAGCATGCGGAACAATCGATCGCGGCGTGGCGCGTGGCGTGCGAGTTGAAAGTCGACCAGTGCCGGTAAGCCTTCGGGCGTCACTAGCCAATTCGGTTCTTTGGCGAGATCGTCGTGGGTGAGGTCGCGCGCGTGCAGGAGTCGCACGAGCCGCAGTGCCTCACGGAAATAGCGCGCGTCAGGTGGCGCGGCGCGCTGCATCGGTAGCCCTTCGATCCATTCACGTCGTAAATGGTTCGCATCGCAGTGCAACAGTTTCGGCACGCGCTCGACACCCTCGAGCACCATGAGCGCCCGCTTTTCGCGACGTAAAAGGTGTCGGGCGAGTGGTCGAGCCCACCAGCGAGCACTGCGCGTGTCGCGCAGCACGCTGCTGCGGCCGGCGGAGTCTTCGCGTTCGACGTGGCCGAAGAGATCCGATTTGAGACGGGTCACGGCAGGACGAATACTTTGGGTAGCCCCGCGAGGTCCCGCCATAAAACCGCGATGTTGACGAGCGCGTAGAGCAACGCGAACGAACCGGCGTCGACGAACGATTTCCAGAGAATCAATGGTCGAACTTCGAGATTCTCGGGCACGAACGCTCGCCAGCCTCGCGTCGGCCAGCGTCGTGGCCAAAATTGCGGCGTCTGCTCGCGGTAGCGCTCGTAGCGCACGTCGAAACGTGCAGTCATGAATCGTTCTTCTTCGCGCGCGGCCCGCGAGAACAGCACACCTTGTACCACCAAGGTCGCGACGGTCAGCGTCAAAGAATGCGTCGCGAGACCGAGCCCGACGCCGCCGAGCAAGGAGAGTGTGTAGAGCGGGTGTCGGCAGAGTGCGTATGGTCCGATGGTCACCAGTTCGGCGTCTTTACGTCCGGCGATGAACACGGAACACCAGACCCGCCCGAGGCAGGCGGCGACGATCGTCAGCAAAGCGAGTAGATCGAGTGCGCCGCGCAGCAGCACGGGCAGCGGGGCGCTGCGGGTGACGGCCGTGAGCAGCAGTAAACAGAGATACCAGAGCAGCGTGACACGCAAGCGCGGTGTGCTGGCGGAGGTGGTCATTTCGTCTCGATTGTATTGATGTTCCGCGGCTCTGCCACCAAAATTCCGCCTCCGTTCGACCCGTTTGCGAGGCTCTTAGGATGGGATTATTCCGCCGCAAGACCGACTTGGTGACCGCCGCCGAAGCCTTGCCCGGCCGGGCGACGCCCTTGCGCGTGCCCGAACGTCACTACGTCAATGGCGCGCCGTTGTCGCCGCCGTTCGCGGCCGGCCTAGAGGTCGCCCAGTTCGGCATGGGTTGTTTCTGGGGCGCCGAGCGGCTCTTCTGGCAAATTCCGGGCGTGGTCAGCACGTCGGTCGGCTATGCGGGCGGCTACACGCCTAACCCAACCTACGAGGAAGTCTGCTCGGGTCGGACCGGGCACACGGAAGTCGTACGGGTGGTGTTCGATCCGACCGCCTGCCGCTTCACGACTTTATTGCGCGCGTTTTGGGAGCGCCACGATCCGACACAGGGTATGCGCCAAGGCAACGACATCGGCACCCAATATCGCTCGGCGATTCATTGCACCAGCGACGCCCAACTTGAAGCGGCTTTGGCGAGCCGCGACGCTTATCAACGCAGTCTCGGTGAGCGGCGATTCGGTGCGATCACGACCGAGGTCGTGCCGGCGCCGGAATTCTTTTACGCCGAGGACTACCATCAGCAGTACCTCGCCAAAAATCCCAACGGCTATTGCGGTCTCGGTGGCACCGGCGTCGCCTGCGCGATCGGTTGAGCTAGCGCTCTCAGCCGGCTTTCATCACCGTCGCGATCGACTCCGCGACCCGTGTGCAATTCGCCGGGCTGATGCCGGCAATGTTGATTCGACCGTCCGGCGCCATGTAGATGTGATGCTGCTCGCGCAGCGTCACGACTTGCTCGGCGCGCAACGGCAGACGCGAGAACATGCCGCGCTGCTGCTTGATCCAACCGAAGTCCGCGCCGCTCGCCGTCGTGAGTTTTTCTGCGAGCAAACTGCGCAGGCTGTTGATGCGATTGGCCATATGGGTGAGTTCGGTCACCCATTCCTGACGCAACTCTGGCGTCGCGAGCACACGATCGACCACCGCTGCGCCGTGATCGGGCGGCATCGACCATACCGTGCGGGCGATACGGCCGAGCTGGCCGGCGTGGATCGACGCCTGCTCGGTGTTCGCCGAGACGACCGCCAAAAGTCCGGTGCGTTCCCGATAGACGCCGAAATTTTTGGAGCATGACACCGCCACCAACATTTCCGGTACCGCTTTGGCGATCAAACGGATCGATGCGGCATCACGATCGAGATCCTCACCGAGGCCTTGGTAGGCCATGTCGACGAACGGCAGCAAACGACGTTTGGCGAGCACTTCGGCGACCGCTTGCCATTGCGCAACGTCGAGGTCTTGTCCGGTGGGGTTGTGACAGCAAGCGTGCAGCACCACCACGGAGTCCGCCGGTAGCGCGTCCAAAAATCCGAGCATGCGATCGAACGCGAGGCCGTTCGTGTGCGCGTCGTAGTACGGATAGCGTTCGACCTTCAAGCCGGCCGCACCGAGTAAAGGCAAATGGTTCGCCCAAGTAGGATCGCTGACGTACGCGATGGAACCTGCGCGCGCGGCAGCGAGGAACAAGGCGCCTAAGTGCAGCGCGCCGCTACCGCCCGGCGCCTGCGCTAGCGACAAGTCGGCTTTGCGACCGGCGAGATCGACGCCGAACGTCAGCGCGGCCACTTGCGTGTTGAAACCGGGATTGCCGACCGGGCTGAGATACGCTTTGGTCGTTTGCGCGGCGATCAAGTCTTGCTCGGCACGACGCACCGCACGCGGCACCGGCGTCTTACCCGCTTCGTCTTTGTAGACGCCAACGCCGAGATCGACTTTGTCGGTCGACGGATCTTTTTGAAAAGCGGCGGAAACGCCGAGAATCGGATCGGGCGGAACGCGGGTCAGCGACTCGAACATCTTGGGCCTCTGGGCGACGATGGCGGCGAAAGGCGGCGATTATCGCAGCAGGTCGGCTCCGAGGCGAGATTTCGCTGCGAGCTTGTCGTCAGTGCGTGTTTTTCGCCGTGTGCTCGTCGGCGAGTGCGCCGCAGGCATAGAGCGCATCGATCGCGGCCGCATCGAAGCCGACCTCGGTCAAGACGGCGCGATTGTGTTCGCCGAGTCGCGGCAGCACCAGTCGCGGCGCACCCGGTTCGGCACTGAACTTCAGCGGCGTGCCGACGTGCTCGCGACCGCGCTCGTCGAGCAAGCGCATGCCGCGCGCCGAGGCCTGCGGTTCGTCGAACGCTTCTCGCAGGTCGTTGACCGGCGCGAAGCCGATATCTTTGCCGCTAAACCACTCGATCCACTCGTCGCGGGTGCGGGTGAGAAACGTCGCCTGCAAAAAATCGATCACCGGTTGTTGATGCGGACCCGGGCCGCGCTCGCAGAGTGGCAACAGGTCGAGCCGACCGAGTTCGCCGAGTAAGTTACGAACGAATTTCAGTTCCTGCGCGCCGAGCACTACGTGCTTGCGGTCGCCGGTCGCGTAGATTCGATAGAACGCACTGCCGCCTAGCGAGCGGAATTCTTTGACGACCGGCGGTCGTTTGGCGGCGAACACTTCGCCGGTGACGTTCGGCGTACTGGCGAGCACCGTATCGTGCATCGAGACGTCGAGATAGTCGCCGCGGCCACTGTGTTCACGGCGATAGAGCGCCATCATCACCCCGCCGAACGCGTACAGCGCTGCGGAGAGATCGGCGACTGGCACGTGCGGCAGGGTCGGCTCGCCGTCGCCGCCGAGGTTCAAACTGACGATGCCGCCGAGTGCTTCGGTCGCGAGGTCGTGCGCCGGCAGGTCGCGGCGCGGACCGTACTGGCCGAATGCCGAGATCGAGCAGTATACGATGCGCGGATTGATCGCTTCGATCGCGCGGTAGCCGACACCGAGACGATCGACGACGCCAGGTCGGAACGCCTCGACGAACACGTCGACGCTGGCAGCGATTTTCAGCAACGCTGCGCGACCCTCGGGTGATTTGAGATTGATGCAGACGCTGCGCTTGCCGCGGTGCGTATTTCGGAAGAAGACCGAGACTTCGTCTTCGCGCAGCCCGATGTGGCGATTCGGTTCGCCTTCGCCGGGTGGCTCGACTTTGATCACGTCCGCGCCATGATCAGCGAGGATTTGCGTCAATGCGGGGCCCGGCAAAAACAACGACAAGTCGAGGACTCTTAAACCGTCGAGCTTCATGGTCATCAGATCGCGTCCGCCGCGCGCATCGTTGCGATTTCTTCGGCCGAGTAGCCGAGTTCGTCGAGCACTGCGTCGTTATCCGCACCGAGCGCCGGTGCGCTACGCGCCGGCAGACGTGCGCCGTCGAGCATGATGGGATTGGCGAAACTTTTGAAGTCAGCTCGCAAAGGGTGGGGTGTATTGCGAATCATGCCGATCGCAGCCGGGAAGGGGTTGTCGAGCGCTTGCGCGAGATCGTGCACGGGTGCTGCAGGCAAAACACCCTGCAAACGGGTGAGCCAATTCGTCGTGGTGTCACGTGCGAACACCGCATCGAGCGCGTTCGTCAACGCTTCGCGATGCTCGCGCCGCGCGGCGAGCGTGGCGAATCGCGGGTCGCTGGCGATCGCCGGTGCATCGATCACGCGCATCAGTTCGCCCCAAAACTTCTCCGTCATGCACATGACGAAAATCCAGCCGTCGGCGGTCGTAAACAGTTGCACCGGCGTCGCGGTCGGATGGGCGCTGCGCGGCGCGCGACCGGTGACGAGTTTCTCGTTCAGATACCAGGTGCCGGGATACGAAAGTTGATGCAGTGCGACATCGAACAAACTCACGTCGACGTCGCGTCCCTTGCCGGTGCGTGCGGCGCCGAACAAGGCGGCGAGCAGCGCGAGTGCAGTCGTGATGCCGGTCATGAAATCGACGATGGAGAGCCCCATGCGCGACGGCGGCGAACCGGGTTCGCCCGTGACGTGCAGGTACCCTGCTTCTGCTTGCATCAAATAGTCATAGCCCGGCCAAGCACGTCGTTCGTTGTGCCGACCGTAGGCCGACAGATGCGCGCAGACGATGCGCGGATTGATCGCAGCGAGCGATTGGTAGGTCAAACCGAGTTTGTCCGGTTGGTCGCCGCGCAAGTTGTTGAGCACCGCATCGGAGCGCGCGACCAATTTGTGAAATGCCGCGCGACCGGCCTCGGATTTGAGATTGAACGTGACGCTGCGTTTGTTGAGATTGAAGGTTTGGAAAAAATGCGAATCGTGCTCACCTAAAAAATAGGGCCCCATGCCGCGTGTCGCGTCACCGCCTTGTCCACGACTTTCGACCTTGATCACCTCGGCGCCGAGATCGGCTAGGTACATCGAGCCGAACGGTCCGGCACCGAAATTTTCGAAGGTGAGGATGCGTACCCCGGCGAGTGGTAAATCGGACCGACTCACAACGGATTACGCTCGATCAGTTGCCGCGCGATGATGATGCGCTGCATCTCATTAGTGCCTTCGCCGATGCACATCAGCGGCGCGTCGCGATAGTAGCGTTCGACGTCGAAGTCCGTGGAGTAACTGTAACCGCCGAAGATGCGCATCGCCTCCAGCGAATTTTCGACGCCGGCTTCCGAGGCGAATAATTTGGCCATGCCCGCCTCGAGATCGCAGCGCTCGCCGGTGTCGTATTTGGCTGCTGCTTGCGCGATCAAAAGTCTTGCGGCTTCGACACGCGTCGCCATATCGGCGAGTTTCAACTGAATCGCTTGATGTTGCGCGATCGGTTTACCAAAAGTCTGCCGCTCCTGGGCGTAACGCACGGCCGCGCGCAATGCTCCCTCGGCGATACCGGCGCCGCGGGCGGCGACGTTGATGCGTCCGAGTTCGAGGCCGCCGACGGCTTGTTGAAAGCCTCGTCCCTCCACGCCACCGATCAAGCGATCGGCGCTGACGCGGTGGTTGTCGAACACGAGTTCGGCGCTGTCGATGGCTTTGTAGCCTAGTTTCTTCAATTTTTTGGCGGCAGCGAATCCGGGGCCTTTCTCGCACAAAAATAAGCTCATGCCGCGATGCCGCGGTTGTGCTTCGGGGTCGGTCTTGACGAGGACGGCAAAGGCCGTGCCCTCGACGCCGTTGGTGATCCAAGTTTTGGTGCCGTCGATGACGTAACTGTCGCCGTCGCGCCGCGCGACTGCGCGGATGCTCTGCAGATCCGTACCGGCGTTAGGTTCGGTCAGGCCGATGCCGCCGCGAATCTCACCGGTCGCAAATTTCGGCAGCCAACGAGTCTTTTGTTCGGCCGTGCCGTGGCGTTGAACGCAGGCCGCCATGATGAGGTGCGAGTTGAAGATGCCGACCGGTGCCATCCACACGGCCGAAATCTTCATCACGATTTGTGCGTAAGTCGTCGCATCGAGACCGAGGCCGCCGTATTCGGGCGCGATGGTGGCGCCGAACAAGCCGAGGTCCTGCATTTGCGCGACGATTTCTGCAGGGTATTCGTCGGCATGATCGAACCGACGGGCGACCGGGCGCAGTTCACGCTCGGCCCAGCGTTCGATGCTGTCGATGATCTCGCGTTGTTCGTCCGTTGCGGGGTGGTTCGTCGGGTTCGTGGACATGATCAATATCCCATGCGGTCTTCGACCGCGTGTCCACGTTTGGCGACCAAGATCGTGCGCTCGAAGTCGCATACCACAGTGCCGTCGGTTTTTTTGCCACGCGTGCGCACGGTCACGAGGCCCGCGGTCGGTCGCGATTTCGATTCACGCTTGTCGAGGACTTCGGACTCGGCATACAAGGTGTCGCCGGCGAACACCGGCGCGGGCATGCGAATTTCCTTCCAGCCGAGATTGGCGATCGCTTTTTGACTGACGTCGGTCACGCTCATGCCGACCACAATGGCGAGCGTGAGCGGTGAGGCGACGATGCAGCGCCCGAATTCCGAGGCCTTGCCGTACTCCGCATCAAAATGTAGCGGGTGCGTGTTCATGGTGAGCAGCGTGAACCACGTGTTATCAGTTTCGCTGATGGTGCGGCCGGGG
>Ga0214917_10005278_pt1 | contig 13879 bp, 10 predicted proteins | sample LL_1208_BB_MetaG_FD_177983 | JGI IMG/M metagenome (GOLD analysis project Ga0214917, IMG submission 177983) | Freshwater microbial communities from Lake Lanier, Atlanta, Georgia, United States - LL_1208_BB | ecosystem: Environmental > Aquatic > Freshwater > Lake | place: USA: Georgia | collected... | reverse complement strand
TTTGCCTCCATCCTCATCTGTATGAATAGTAAATGTTGATGCTTGAGGTCCGCCAATAAATGCTTGATAATTACTAAAACTATTAGGATTTACCCAAATTGAAATAGTGAATTCTCCAGTTGATCCATATGGATTAAATTGCGGTGATAAGGTGCTATTTGATAAAGTATTTGACATATCAAACAGCGCACAATTTCCAATTTTACCAGCAACAAATTGTACACCATCATTATTAGTAAGAGTATTTCCATTTATCGAATCTGTAACATCATCCAACTTCCAGAAAGCCAGTGCGCCAGTCGGGATTGGGTCTATACCAGTTGTATTAAAATGCATTAATAATGTCACATAATCAGAGTATGGATCAGTTTGCGTTCCAGTCGGCGTTCCAGTTGACGGATAATCATATTTAATTAAACTAGAGTTACCCAAATATCCATAAGGATTATTTGTAAGTTCTATTTTTGTAATATATCCGCTGTGCGTATAAATTTTGTTTTCTACTCCGAATTTATCAAATAGTGTACCACTGGGAAATGTATGTTCTATTCCATTACCAGTATGATTGGCTTTTAAATATAGATTAATATATTGTCCTGTTTGAAAATTTGTATAAGTAAAAGTTTTGCTACCAGTTACTTCTCCATAAAAAGTATTAGAAAGATCTGCCTCTATATTTACTGTAGAATTAGACGTTTGTAATTGAATTGGATATGAAATTTCTCCACTCAATAGAAGATTATAAGTCCCAAAGCGGCTTTGGCTGGACAAGACTTTTTTATTAAATATATCTATTGAGAGTGGCATTTTATTTATTTGTATTTATAATACTATTAGTAACTTTTATATTTTTAATATAATTTGTTGGTATTGGTTTTGGAAATGGGTACGCTGGAAATTCAGAAATTTCATTAAAAATTATAAAATCCATATTTGATTGTATTTTTTTATATGGATAAAATATTACTATACTAAAAAATATAATTAAAAAAAATAAAAATATATCTGTTGTTAAATATTTTGTTTTCGTATTCATTTTATATAATATTTACACATGAGTTTTTATTAAATTATATCTATTGTTAAATTTTGATATGTTCTAGTTAATTTAGTATTTACTGGAAGCCCAGCGGTATTTCTTAAATTATTTATATTAAAATGACCTGTTGGAACTTTTATAAATCTATAAATATTACTTGTCAAATTGCCATCTGAGCTAGTATCAAAAGCTAATACTTTATTTGCTGTATTATAATCATTGTTTGGAATTGTTTCACCATTGTATTCAATAACAGAATTATTACTACCTACAAGAGTCATAATATGTGAGTAACTATTATCAGTTTCTTTCAATACTGTATACGAACCCATAAATTGGGATTGTGGTTGACTTGGACTATTTTCATGATCCGAAAATATAGAAAATCTATGATATGCAACCCCATTTTCTTCGTCTATTTCGTAGATAACACCACGGCTATATGGGAAATTATTTGTTTGATCATCGAATATGGATATAATAACATTATTAGCACCGCTTATTGGTAAAATACCTGTATGATATCTTGCATCGTGTTGCGCACAAGTTCCGTTATATGGATTGCCATCATATTCTGGCTCTCCAATAATATTTGACCCAGAAATCCATTGTGTATTTTCTGTTCTTGTTCCTTGGGCAAAATTGTATAATGGTTGTGCATTACCAGTATCTCCAAATACTCCAAATGGATTACTTCCTTGAAGTACCCATTTTACATTTTTAGTTTGGTAATCAATGCATACAATACTACTCGTGTGTCTTAAACTACAAATAATATCACCATTTATAGGATGAACATCAATAGAATTTAAATGATATCTTTCATAATCTGTATCTGAAAATGCTTCAATACTGTACCAATCCCAAACGAGAGTTCCAGATGGGCTTTGTTCTTGTAAATAAAATCCATCATTTACATACCCACCCCCAATAAAATTTCCTTTTCTGCTTAGTGGTCCAGAAAGTTCTTGGGCTTCGTGATTATCCCACATAAATGGACCACTAACCGTGTTTTCATTAGAGTCATCAACTGGATTATAATCAACTCCAGTAATATATGTATTTTTAATATTTAAAATACTTCTAGTTTGATTAGCCCAAGGATTTGTAACAATTTTATTTTTATTATTACCTATATGTAAACTTAATGGATCAGTATCATTTTTAAAATACCAAACTGGAACACCATTTTTATCAAAAATATAATAATAATCACTGCCAACACCATAAAAACCAGCTAGATAATAACCATCTTTATAATTTTCAGTTGGGGTGGTTGTCGGAGTAATTGTATATACATCATCTGGAGTAAATCTTATAAAATATGAATTTGTTCCATCGGTAACTTTTACAAGATCATTAGCTTTTAATACTTGAATATTATTAGATTCGTTAGATTGTTTGTTTTCATTTACGTATATTGACCACGCTGGAATTTCAGAATTTCCTGTTTGACTTGTATAAACATAATAATCTGTAATTGATGGGTCAAATGGGGGGTATAAATAATAAGAATCCTCTGCTTCAGCAACTTCAGCAAGAATATCATTAATTGTAGAATCAACAGTCATTACATGAAATGCTGGAAAATTAATTAAACTATCGGGAGTAATATTTATAGATGAAAAATTAATTACTTCTTCTCCAATTTTTTGTAATAAAATTCTTGTTGTATAATTTTCAAAAGAATATATAGTATTTGCGTCTCCAAGTTCTGCGAAAGTTGTATCGGTTGGGAATGTATGTTGCACATGACCATTATGAGCTGCAACTAAATATATATTTATTGACTGTCCTTCTTTAAAATTTTCATATGTAAATGTTGTAGGTTCTGTTACTGTAACTCTAAATGTATCATAAGTAGACATATCAAGTACAATATTATTACTATTTTCAATATGCTGAACCGATCCAATGATAGGTAATTCGCCAATTAAAACAACGCCACTATTATTAACTTTTGGACGACTATTAAAATTAGTATCCGAAGAATTAATATAAACACTTGGATGTTCAATGAGTAGAGAATTGATATTGCTGGTAATATAGGTTGACCCACCAGCATTATTTATTAAACTAACACCATCCTCCCCTATTTTTAATCCGTTATTTAAATATTTAATGTTAATATATCCTTCATTTCCATTCGCTGGATTAACTCTAAATTCTAAACTATTAACATCATCCCCATTATAGCTTCCAGTAATATGTCCAATAGTCATATCACCTTTTTTAAATAAAATGGCATCATTAAAAGTTTTATTACCACTAATGGCTTGATCGCCAGTTGTGTATACAATTGTATCTGGCAAAGTTATTGAAGAAGCCTCGCCACTTAAAAGCACGCCAGTCCCATTTACAGTAGGGCGCAGTTCAAAAGTTTTTACGCCACTAATCGTTTGATTTCCAGTATTGTAAACTAAATTATTTGCGTAAACATTACCTTTAACACGTAATTCTATAAATGGTGAATCAAAAGGTGGTTCTATACTTACGTAACCAATTGCACCAGCAGCATTAGGCTTTAAAATAATAGAGCCAGAATGCATTTCTATTGAACTTGAACTGTCTTCTTGGTCAAATATACTATTTATATATAAGATTCTTGAATATAAATCACTATTATTACTAATTAAATCATTATTAAGAAATAATGGACCATTAACTGTAATACCATAAGAATCAGGGACTATTGAATTTGAAGCGTAGCCTAATTGAGCGTTATATTCATTGATATTTATATAGCCTTCTGTTGAACTATTATTTTTATTATTTACTCTAAAAGATTGATTTGTGTCGTATCTAAATATTTTTGAACCGCTAATAGTTTGGGCTCCCGTCGTATAAACTAAATTCGGCGCAAAGATTCCACTTAAAAAAGTTTTATTACCACTAATAGATTGATTTCCAGTAGTGTAAACAATATTTTGTATACTAGTAATAAATCCACTTGGATTATTAGATGGATAAGCTTCACCAATTAAAAGTACTCCAGTATTATTTACTAATGGACGCTTTAAAAAATCAATATTATTTCCAGTCCAATATAAAACTATATCGCCATTTTGATTTGTTAAAGCTCTTGCATGCCAGCCAATAGATGGTACTCCACTATAATCATTAAGAATGAATTCTTCTGTACTTAGGAATACTGTACCTTCTTGCCCTTTAAAATAAATATATTCTTGATCAAGATAAATATATTGTCCATAACCAATACGATTAAGCTGCCCAGTTAAATTTATATTTCCATTAAAATTTTTATTTCCACTAATAGTTTGATCTCCAGTAATGTAGACCACGTTGCTTGAATCAAACCCAAAGTCTTTTGGATTTAAAGTTACATATCCAACTTTACCATTGACCGCCAAGACTGGGGCATAATCTTGTTGAACTTCTATATAAACGTCCTGCTTATCAAACTCAACTTGAACTACATCAACTGGTTTGGGCTGCTCATCATCTATATTAATATAAATATCATCTGACATATTATACGCTAGTTATATCCCCTTCAATTGGAAGTATTCCTTTTAAATATGTTCGAGTTAAAGCACCAGAGACTAATTGTAAATCATAAGAATAATTTCCTGGCATCATACGCATACAATTACCAGAACGTGGTGAAAGTGTTACAGTGTTTCCGCTAATTTGCATTGAATTATCAGCGGTTATCCACTGCACTACAACTGGTAAATCTTGTGCCTGCCTTACCTGTAAAGCTCCAGAAGTTCCACTTAAATTAATACCACTACCTGAATTATTGTAAAAACGAAAAGTAATAGGCCCGTAAGTGTCACCACGGTATCCAGTTGGTAAATTATAAATGGCAGGATTCATACAATTACCATATAATTACACTTTATTTCTAGACTAGATATGTAATATTTAGATATATGTAATAGTTAAATCTTTTATAATTGCCGTTTCTACAGTAGCACTGTTGCATCTAAAAACAAAATTATCAAATGTATAATAATTAGCAGGACTGGTAAAATTATGTGACATTGTAGTTGAACATATGACCGATTCCCCACTTTTAACTGATGCAGTAACTTGACAAGTTGTATCAGCCGTTCTATTTACTGTTAGTAAATATGTGTAATAAAAAATATTATTATTTATAGACTCTCCATTGCTTACTGTAAGAAGTGTAGTTACCTGGGAGATATCGGAAGATAAAATGGTTGGTGAATAAGAAGCCCCATTTCCGTAAGCAGATGTTTGCACCGAATTAATTAATCTTCCATAATTAGTTAAATCTGTTCCCTGTAAAGGATCAGGGTCTTTAGATCTAATTCTAAATGCGAATGCAGTAGTATCCACCTCTACTGGAAATATTGGAATGCCAGCTGAATATCTTATTCGGCTTGGACTTAAAAGTGTAGCATATCCTTCATAATTACGAAATAATTGACCACTATTAGATAGTCCATCAATAGTTAAAGGATTATTATTAGAGTTAAATAATCCAAATCTAATAGCGCCATCTCTTGAAAAATAATTTCCTTCAGATATATTTCCACGGTATAATGCGAAATTACCACTAATATTTAAACTATGGCCAACTTCAATAACTTGCGCACCGTTTTTAAATTTATACATATAAAATCCTGGATCACCAGAAAAATCCATATATACTTTATTATTATAAATTTCCAATGGATATTCAGAACCCATGGCTTTTTTCCAATATGTTCGCCCAACTTCTCTGGTTAAACTACCAGCATGGGCAGAATAATTATTAAACATTAGTTTAGATCTCCGTATAGTAAAAATCCATTATTTCCTGTGTTTATTAATGAAATAACTGCATATTGTCCAGCACTACTATATAAGCCTAATCTTTGCTGTCTGGATGCGGGAGAATTTGCGGCAATAGTTATTTTTCCAGCGCCAACTTGAGTCAAACTTACATTATATCCATCTTTTAATCCGCCAACTAAAGTTGCAGTAACAGTTGACGCCGAATTTACAAGTATCATCTTGCCATTCATACTATTATCAAAATTAAAATTAGTTGTTTGCTTATTAAATAAAATATTTGAATTAATTCCAGAATTAAAAGTTGGAGTTCCAGAGAATATCACATTTGTGTCTTTGTCAAATGTAACATTAATACCAGAATAAAGAACTGTATTAGATACGAAAGTTTTAGTACCACTAATTGTTTGATTTCCCGTGGTATAAACGACACCAGTGACTGAACCACCAGCAGTTGCTTCACCCTGTAATAAAACACCAGTTCCATTAACTGTAGGGCGATTTGAAAAACTTGTGCCGCCATCAACGCGCAAATTTCCCCCACTAATATGAACTTTTTCTTGTGGAAATGTAGTTCCAATACCAAGTTTACTATCACTTTTTTCTGAAATTATATTATGCTTTCCAAGTCTTAAGTATGGACCTTTGGAACCTGGAACTCCATATATAGAACCAGTTTGATATATAATAATTTGATCTCCAATATCATCTGTAGAGTTAATAGATTGGCCAAAAATAGTATCAGTATAATATGAGTTCACAATAGAAATAATATTATCATAATTGCCACCTACAAAATTAGTTCTTACAGTAATATCAGTTGGTTTTTGAAATGTACTTAATGTTACACCACTTGAAGTTCCATTTATTTGTGTTCCATAATCATCATATCCAGCAAAATATAATGAACCATCTTTATAAAAAGCAATTGAACCTTCAAAAGTTTTTAATCCACTAACTGTTTGATCTCCAGTTGTGTATACAACATTTGCGCCAGTTAAACTAGCTGTAAAACTTCCAGTTTGTGATGTAGATACAAAAAATCCACTACCATACTGCCCAACAAGATCGGCAATATCTGTACTTAATTGATTTTTACGTATTAGACTTTTACCCATATTTATTCCATTCTGCTATGATAAAGAAGAATTGCTGTTTTATAATCAATACCATATTCTTCAGCAATAGCTTGAATTTCATTCATATTTACAGTTATTTCTACTGGCTTGCTAATATAATTTTCAATTTTATTCGTCCAATCTTTTGGGTTTTCATTAGTAGCAATAGTTTCTGCTACAGTTTTAATTATTTCTTTTTGATCTTTAGAAAGATTTTTTCTATTATACTTTTCTTTTAAATAAGTACTAACTGATTCTACTAATTGATCAAATTTAATTAAATTTTTAGCAACAAGATCTGCATTTACTTTTGATTTATTATTACTCGCTTTTACCCCTATTTTTCCTGGAGTTTTTGTTATTTGCGGCGTTCCAGTTCCAGCTGGACGACCAGTTTCACTTGAAGATGAACCACCCATTCCTTGTGGTTTATTTAATAATGGTCTATATAAACCTTCCTCGTCTTGAAGTTTAATAAATTCTTTTTGAGATTTAACGCTTTCTTCTGGAAGTGGTAAACGTCCAGTATCTATTGCAGTAATACCTTCTTCTGGAGTCAATACTCCAAGTTCAATCATTCTTGAATAAATTCGGGTTAAACTTGCGTCATTTTTAAAATCAGCATCTTTAAATCTTGGAACTGGTAAATTTTTAAATCCTAAATTTTTAGCAATAAGTTTGATTTCTGGCAAAAGAAAATCATTCATAAAAGTTTCACGAGCATGTTTTAAACGTGATAAAAATACCTCTATTTTTGTACTTGTATTTGCATATTTTTCTTCTCCGAACAGGACATTGTTAAGACCATAACGAATATCACGATCTACAACTTCATATTTTCTTGGATCTAAAATTTGACCAATTTCTGGAATAATAAATTTCACATTAGTTGTATAATCAGTAACTAAAATACGACCTACACTTTCATTTTCAAATATTTTTCTTAAGTTTCCTATTTGATCTTTAGTTGGCATCCCTATTTCATCATTTCCCATTGTAACAAGTAAAACTGCTTGTTGGATAGTACGACTAATAGCCATATCCATATTTTTAAGTTCTTGCTTCCAGTTAATATCTTCAAGAACTGGAAAACCCATCGGAACGCTAAATGGTTCGTAATCTTGTTTTTTATAAAAAATAGGTATAAATTTTTCTGGTTGTAATTCAAATACCATGTATTGATTAGTCATACTTGTATTTGCTTTATCTTGTAAATCTTTAATATTTTTAACTCTTGTTGATAATTCTTTATCTTGATCGGTTTGTGGGTTTGTCAAGATTTGCATTTCAAAATCATTTAAAATTTTAACATATCTTGGGGTAATAAATGAGGCTGATCCAATAGCTTGTATATCAGATGGATTTAAAAGAATATATCTAATTGGAATTTCCCCAGAACGAGCTTCGGTAGTAATTAAATCAGAAATTACTCTCATATCTTGCTTAGTAAATTCTGCATGTAATTTATATAAAAAAACATTTCCACTTCTATAAAACTCACGGAAAAACATATCTTGTAAACGCCATAGATTAATTCTATCTCCCCATGCTTGGAAAAATTTTCTAGACTGCTCATTCCCACCAGTAAAATAAATTGGTGAGCAACTAAATTCTGTCATTAGGTCAATTGTATTTCTAAAAATAGAAAAATTATAATATGCTTTTTGACACAAAACAATAGTATCACGAATACTTATATTTGAACTATATTTTCCAGCACCACCCCCATAAATAAAAGGAATAACTCCACCTTCAATATTTTTATATTTATCCGTTCTTGAAATAGTAGATGCCCTATTTCTTCTAACAGATGTGTTAACTTCTCCACGACTAGCTTTTAATTCTATAGTATCTTTTGATTTTATAGATCCTTCAATCACCTGTGGTTCGGGAAATTTAATATTTTTATTATTACGTGCCATAATTTATTATAATAGTTTATTACACTAAAATCTTATATTTTATTAGATTAATTCTGCAACAAATACCGTATTCTTTTTTACAAAATTTTCTGGGGCTATTATATCAAAATAAGCTTTAACTCCCCAATTTCCAAGCATAAGAGTCGTATAATTATCTTTTCTAGCCCTATTTACACTTGTAGATTTTCTCAAATGAGATGGCAGATCAAAACTTTGAGTACCTCTAGATGTTGTGGTAACTTCCACATTAGCGCATTGATCTTTAGTATCCTGAATAATAAAATCTTGTTGCTCAATAAATTCTCTGACGGTTAATTTTTTAGTTTCATATTCATTATCAGCCTTATCACCGATTCCTCTTGGGTATATATACTCCATTGGAAGATTCATTGTAAAAATATTTTCTAAAATATCTGGATGGTTACTAGCCCTTGAAGCAAACCATATTTTTTTATGATCAATACAAGTTTGTAAATAGGAGTTGGCACGACCTAAAAAGAAACTTGTAAAATATTGTTTAATACAAATATTGCCAAAATCTTTATTATATTGACGAGCACAGTCTTTTAACATTTTTGTATAATCTTCGTTTTCTTTATCAGAATCAAAATCTACAAAACCAATTTTACGATTCATGTCTTTAAAAAATTGAGAGTTATTAACAGCATCTATAAATGTATCAGCACCAGCATGATCTATTACAATCATAGCAATATTAAAATTTTTATATAAATAATAAAAATACTTAATATGGTCTTGTAAGGAAGATCCAGCAGCTTGATAACCATGAACTAAAATCCCTTGTTTTTTTTCTTCATCTAGCTCTATAAGACTCATTGCAAAATAGTCAGCAACTTTAGATGATGAAAAGTTTGGGTCAATTGCTAAAATATATTTTTTATCGCTATCCCCTACTACTTTAGTTGTTGGATATTCGCCATCTGGTATCGTACACTCATGCATTTTTTTGGGTGAAAAGTAACTATCTCCACCATCAATAAAACGGGCACAATATTCACGTAAAAATGAATGATGTGAACTTCCACCACTTTTAGCCACTTGAATGGCAGCTTGGTCAACCATATGCGAAGGAAGTGCTTCATATCCTAACTGTGAAACAAAATAAGTTCCAGGCAACTCTCCTTCTTTTGTTTCTTGTTCTTCTGGGTGTTCTATTAAATGTGACCATTGTTGGTAAACACGAAATAAATGTTCAAATGTATAACTAGCAGAACTTAAAGCCAACATTTGAGAAGTATTTTCAAAAATTTGTCTATTATCTGGATGTAGCAATCCCTTTTTTATTAATTCTTCTTCTAGTTTTCTAATACGAATTCTTTCTCCGACGTCCCTTGGAGAACTCAAGAATGGAATAAGAACATTATCAATAATATCTGGGGGTAATAATAAAAATTCATCTAAAATTAATACGTTGGCACGAATACCACGAATTTTTTCACCAGTTAATGGGATAGCAGTTATACTACCGCCATTTATTTCCCATTCGTACTGGTCATTACGTTTACTTTTTAACCCAAAACATTGACGAGCCAATGCCGCCTGTGGAGAACTTAAAAATTTTTCTATTTCATTAAAAACGCGACGACTTGTACGAAAGTTAATAGAAGCAATAAGAATTTTAGTTCCAGGTTCAAACATGCATTTTAAAATACAATAAATTGCAGCACAGAAACTTTTTGCACAACCACGACCCCATACAAGCATACAATAATTTCTATTAAAAAAAGAATTTAGTGTTAATTCTTGATAAGATTCTAATGTAAGCCCTAAAGCTAAATCAGTAGTAAAACCTAAATTATATCGTAAAAATTTAGCAAGAGAAATTCTTGCCTCTTGGTCTGTTAAATCACCTTTTAATTCTAAAAGCTCTTTATTTACAGATTCAGTAATTTTTTTTTGCTGTTTTCCTGCTATAAGGGCCATATTGTATCAAAATAATATTGTAAATCTATACTAAATACTTGTGTATCCATCGCTAAAATATGTAGAGTTTTGTCTCTAGCTTCTTCACGGCCATCACAAAAAACAAATTGTAAATTATCGTACTTTCGAATTAATTGTCTCATATTGTGGGCAATAAATTCTCCAGAGGCTTTACCAAATTTTTGTTTTTGATACATCATATTATTTAAAGTTGATTCTACAACTACTACAATATAACCTTCCATTTTTTTAGCCTTTTGAATTTCACGCTCAAATCTTTCACGACCACCACTCAAAGTTCCATATAAATCAGATAAGCTTTTGCGTTCCACCGCTAATTTATTACTAGGATGAAGAGAGTAATCCCCATATTCTAATTTAGATTGAATTAAAGTATATTTATCAAATTTAAATGGTTTTTGCTCACGACTATCCACAATAATTTGTGGAATTGCCGTGAAAGGAATTTCGTCTGGAATTTTATAATTAAATCTGGAATACAATCCAATTTTTTTGCATAAATCATTATAATCGATTCCAGAAAAAGCTTCCATTGTACTTACTGGTAACAGACAATTAATACTTTGAGCTTCTACTTGACCAGGTGCAGTATCCATATTTTTTAAACTACAATATTGCCCTATTTTACTTTTAAAATAATCTATACACTCTTCTTGGGTTAATGTTTTTAACCAATTTTTATAGTTTTTTTTATCAATAAAATCACACGTAATATATTGATCAAATGATTTATATTCTAATTTAGTACCATTAAAACGATCAATCCGTTTAATCCATGTTTCAAAATAGGTTTTAGCGGATAATTTATGATAATACCTTAAATGTTTTTGAAGTTCGGCGTAATAATTAAACTCTTCGCCACAAACTTTACATTTTAAATATATTTTATTCTTATCCATAATATATTATACTAACCATGTACCATTTCATCAATATCAATTCCACGAATAACTGCTTTTAATTCATCCATAGATGAAAGACGTTTCGCTTCTTCTTCAAGATTTTGTTTTTGAGCTTCCGCCAAATTGATAATACTTTTTCGACGTTCTTCATCTTTCCATGCTTGGACAAGATTAAGAATACTTGCATTTTCTTGTTTACGTTCTTGTAGTTTTTTAGAACGATCATCTACAAGTGATTTATATAATTTATTCTGTCTTGTGCGGCATTGGTTATATTCAGTCTGAAGACTACTAATAGCCTCATTAAGGCTCATCTTAATATTACGCCCCTCATCCTCTTCAGAAGCTTGTCTTAATAATTGTCGTAAATCTTCTACTTGTTGAAGAATTGTAGATGCTGTGACAACTTCCGTGCAAAGGGTAATAAACTGATCAAGTTCTTCTTGTGTTAGATCATCTTTATCATAAGTATAACGAATAAAAGCGTCTTCAAAAAGTTTTCTATCATCATCGCGCCGATATGTATTAATTTGATAACAAAAACTAAAAGTATTTAAATATCTTTGTAGCATTTCAACTTGTTTAATTTGAACAGCTTTTAATTTTTTATCTTCCCATCCTAAATTAAGATATTTATTAATTCTATATAATGTTTGATCCATTCTGCGTGGTGGAAAATATTCTCCAATAGGATTATGAACAGCTTCTTTTGGTGTGTATATAGTTGTATCTAAATAAGTTGGATCTTTTTTTTGTAACTCTTCTATGAATTTATTTACTTCTCTAGCTTCTAAACTTAAATGTGTTAAATTATTATTTTTAAATAATATTTTAGCCATATCAAGATAATGTTGATTTTTATAATTATTTTTTATAAATTCTTCATGTTCGGTGGTTAGTTTAACACGATCTCTTTGAAAAACAGAACGATTTTTATATTCAATATTATTATCTAATAAAAATTGCTTTAGTATACGACCCTCTTTACTACGACTATCTATATTTTCATTATCATAAGTATAAGAGGTAATTTCAGTAAGAGTTGCATTTGGATTTTTTTGCAAAAATTCTTTAACTCTATTTTGCTGTTCTAATGTGAGTGTTTCTTCCATTATAATATATCTTTTACAATTTCGCGTGCTTTTTGCAAGATTTTTGATTTAATTTTACTGATTTGCCTATATGCTGGACGTCCTTCTTTTAAACTTAATTTATAACCCATTTTTTTTGCAACATCTGATTCTTCTAAATGTTGTAAAAACATATAATCATATACTTTCCACTCAATATTACTTAAATGTTTTTTCATTACTTCATGGAATAATGGAATCAATTCTTCTATATTAATAGAATATTCAGTATCATGTAAAATACTTTCTAAAGTTGTTTCTGGATTATCATAATTTGGACTATTAATGCTTAATGGAAATTTAACATCATATGCAGATTTTTTACTTTTCTCCCATTTTTTATATTCTTTACAAGAATTATTTTGCGATCCATAAATAGAACATCCATATTCACCAGTATTAAATGGACATTTTAAACATGGTCTAGAAAAATTAGAGTAGTGATTTCTTAACATATTTGTCATTTGATGATTAATGACTTGATTTAACCATGGTCTCAAAGGTCTTTTGGGGTCCCATTTTAACCATTTTTTATAAATATGAATTCTTAATCTTTGAGCCACGTCTTCGAAATCCATCCAAGCAATAGCTGTAAGATGCCAACGATGTTTACGTTTTTGAATTTCTGAATTAATAATATCTATTGACTCATCAAAACTTGGTCTATCAATTTTTTTACGAGGCATATATTATTCTTTAGGTCTTGAGAGACCCGCTTCTTTTTGAAATTCATTTAAAATTTGCTCAGGTGTTTTATGGTCTTGATTTTTAATACTTATATCAATTGGTTTACTTGGATTATCTATTAAATTTCCAAAGGTTTCATTTTGATTTTTATATATATCTATTTTAAAAGATGGTTTAATTTTTTTAAAATTAATATTGCTAAAATTTTCAAAATCTAAATTATCAACATCTTCTTTTATATTATTTATTTTTTCTTTTAATTTTAATGCATTATTATTTAATTTTTTATTAAAAGATTGCCCACAATTAGAACAAAATTTTGGTAACTCTAAATTATATTGAGTTGTCTTAC
>Ga0214917_10005277_pt1 | contig 13881 bp, 9 predicted proteins | sample LL_1208_BB_MetaG_FD_177983 | JGI IMG/M metagenome (GOLD analysis project Ga0214917, IMG submission 177983) | Freshwater microbial communities from Lake Lanier, Atlanta, Georgia, United States - LL_1208_BB | ecosystem: Environmental > Aquatic > Freshwater > Lake | place: USA: Georgia | collected... | reverse complement strand
CGACAGTCACGAGGTCATATGTCTCTTCGTCGATTTTGATTAGCTTTTGCTGTCGATCCTCAACAGCAGCTGACATAAATCTAACCAAGCGACCAAGCCCAGACGAAACGTCAGAAAACGGTTTGTAGTCATCAAGACTGAATCCATTGAGGTCTTGAAACAGATCAAAAACTACTTGTCTCGCTTCTTGCGAATTTGACATGGCAGCTTCAAGTTCAACCTTCGTGCGTTTCAATTCCGGATCAGACAGAGCCTCTTGATAGAGACGGTCATAGTTCAAGCGCTCGGAAAGTTGACCGAGAATCTGCGCGCGAAGGTCTTCAGCAACGTTGCCCTCGTCGTCCACCTTTCCAACGGTGCGAGCAATCTCGGTAAGCTTCTCATCCAACAGCAAAAATATCCTGCCCTCAATCGTGTCAGACATTACTATGTTGTAAACCTGAGCCGTATGGTTTTGCCCATAGCGATGGATTCGCCCGATTCGCTGCTCAATATCCATTGGGTTCCACGGCAGGTCAAAGTTAAACAGAATGCGAGCGAATTGAAGGTTGATACCTTCTCGACCTGCAGCCGTGCATACCAATACTCTTGGTCCATCTTTTTGCCGAAAACGACGCTCAGCGGCGACTTTTGCACCGTGATCACCACCGCGCAAAACTACTACGCCTTGCCCAGGAAATGTCTGATCAATCTCACGTGCAATTAAATCTACAGTGCCAAGGTAAGTCGCAAAAATTACGATTTTTTCATTGGGATTCTGTCGCCACAATATTCCTAGTCCATCTAACAATTTCTGGGCTTTGGTTTCCCGTTGTTGGGGAAAAACATTGAGCAAGTCACCGATACGTAAGCGCTCTTCTGGCAAATGCATTTCGACTACGGCTGATGCCGCCTCCTCAGCATGCGCTGCGGAATACTCACTTCCGTAAGGATCTGATGCAAGTTCCAGTGCTTCAGCATCCAGCTTCTTGACTAATCGGAATTTCAAATCGGCAATGACACGATCAACCTCACTGCGACCAATGCTGTCGCGAGACAGGTTAAATTCTTCATGAACCAATTCCCTGGCTTCATTTGTCAGCAGCTCACGACCTTCGATGTCGAGCTCCTTATCTCTTAAAAAAGCTTCATGAAGTGTCAACATCAGAAGTCGACGTTTGAGTGTTCGTCGAACGGCAGCAAAACTGGATGCAGCAATTTTTTGGAAAATTGCCATTAGAAATCCAAGTGCTTGACCCTTACCGCCTTGCCGCCTTGCTAAATTAAAACCGTCTTCAAGGTACTCGCGCAGTTTTTCGTAAAAGAGCTTTTCCTCTATGCCCATGAGAAAAGATTCGGTATGTACCCATCGTCGAGCGAATAGCGGAGATCCATCTGGCTGGCATGCGTCTGCTTTGGTTCGTCGATACATCACAGTATTTAGACGGTGCCTGTGCTCAAGCATTTCCTCAGGACTGCCAAACAGTGTTGGGTTAAGTAGCTGTGCCAGCATCCAAAATTGAAAATGGTTGCCTTGGTGCGGTGTGGCCGAAAGCAGAAGAAGGTCCCGCGAGTGGTCTTTTAATGCCTCTGCCAGTTTGTAGTTTTCTGTCTTTCTAACTTTTCCACCGGTGCGGTATGCCGTCAGGTGATGAGCTTCATCAAAAACCACTAAATCCCAGCGTGGTGCGTCTAATAGACGTTTGATACGTGCAGGCCTTTTGAGCGTGTCGATACTTGCAATCAAGCGATCGTGCTTAGCAAATGCATTCGTTTTTCTATCGGTAATGTCACCCTCAGATCCGAACACCTCAAAATCAAGGTTAAAGACATCATTCAACTCACGATGCCAGTTGTTTACTAAACCAGCTGGTACCACCATAAGTGCTCGACTCAGTTCCCCACGGCTTGCGAGCTCCCTCAAGATCAGAGCGGTCTCGATAGTTTTACCGAGGCCCACTTCGTCTGCAATAAGGTAACGACGTGGTGATGCAGTCGCAATGCGGTGTGTCAGCACTACTTGGTGAGGGAGAAGATCAATTTTTGCTGAGGTTAATGCCGATGCACTTTCCATAACTGGCAGAGCGTGGGCTTCATAAGACAGCCAAGCCATGCGTGATCTCTCGATTGTTCCATCTACAGCACGCAAAATGCGCTCTGTTCGCGATAGTTCTCGGCGTATAGACCCAAGCGGAACTCTGCGTTCACCAACCCCAAAAAATGCCCGCAAATAACCGTCACGTGCAATTTCAAGTGCAACGCCTGGGCCGAATTCCTGATGGGTTATTCGCTCGCCAGGGGTAAAGACTTCCTCGGCCATTATCAAGACAACCTCGGGTGATGAAGTCCGATCCAAGCCGCCCCATCTGGGTCTGAGTTGGTATTGTCAGAATCAATGATTCGGCCAACATCAGCCTCAGCTCCGGCCCAAAGTATTCGACCAATGTCGAGGTGTTTATTACTATGTGGGGCGGAACAAATCCACGTATAGGCCTCTGTTGCACGATTCATACGGACCCGGCTCTTGCCAGTGGGTAACCAAAAGACAAGTGCAGCCTCAAGACTATATTCATCTTGAAACGCAAGAACAGCGGGCAGGAATTCTGATTTCAACCAGCCTTCCGCTTCCTCAGGTTCCATCAAATCAACGCAACCCTCAAGCCCCGCGACGACCAATGTGTTCCCTTCGTTGCAAGGTAAATCATTCGGCCAATTTCCCACGAGTGAGAAAAACTGCCTTATTGAAACAACATCTTTAGGCTCGACCAAAGCCGACAGCGAGTTTGCCTCCCATAGGAGGCTAACCCCCCTTCGCTTCCAGACATCACCCTGCAGGATTTTCATGGTTACGCCTCGTCGAAAAATAGAGCCATCTGCTGGACTTGCTTTTGATTTTGTGCAGCCCAATTGTTATAAATCGAGATAGCTCGAATCGCTGCATTCCGTGATTGCGACGTGGCAGCATGTCTGCTCATCCAATCGAGAAGCGGCTTCAAAGCTGCATGGGGTTTGAAATTGTCATTCTTCAATGTATCGGCAGCATTTATTCCGCTTCCATCTATACAGGCACCAATCAAAACGATTGCTTGGTCTAAATCAGACGTAAGCTTACGCTTATGTTTTCCTTGCCAATCGCGTGCAAAGTCAAGCGGATCAACCAGGGTAAAAACTTTATTCTTTTCTGTACACCACCCGCGCTGTACAAATTCATCCGGTGTCGTGATTGAGCCTTTAAGAAACTTCTGCAGTTGGTCACGAGGCATCTCGGACTTGCCATCGAATGTCCGCAAAAATTGACGAGACATAGGCTCCAAATTAACTGGAGGGGGTTCTTTGCCCTTATCCGCGTCCTCGTCGATGAGCTGGTTGATACCTACCAGCGCATCTTTTACGGAGATTGCGCGCCCCTCGTCCACAAATACCTTGCCGTAGTGGCGCGAGAAGTATTCGAGTGCCTTGCCGCGCCGGATGACCTGAATATCTGCGGCAGGCAAGCCTTCCTTGGCGTGGTTTTCCAACATTCCTTGTAATTGCCGTACGTCGGCCATTACTTCACGGCGCATACGTCCCCAACTCACTGCCTTGGGCTCTTCGGTGCGCTTGCGGCAAACATGGATGATGTCGTACTCGATTGTCTTGGAGCCGAATTCACCTTCACCTTTGGTCTCGTCGGAGCGAATCGGGTAAGTCGCTTCGAGGTAGTACCCTGCATCGAAGAGTGACTCCAACACCGCTACCCACGGCTCGTCCTCGCTATGGTGGAAGGTGAAAGCCAGGATGCCGCCTGGCTTCAAAAGGCGATGCGCCTCACGCCAGCACTGAGTTAGCAAACGCTGATAGAACCCATCTGGGTCTTCAGGCTCACGCGCTTTGTTAGCCACAGCCTCAAGCGATTTTGGAGTGTATTCACCGCTAAAAATTGCTGGGTACTTGTCCTTGAGTACAAGACGCAACCAGACGTAGAAAAAGTCAGCTAGCTCTGAATAATGGAGCAAGCCTCCAAATGGTGGGTCCGTGATAACCAAATCTAAGCTGCCATCTGCAAGCTGCGCGAGATCTGTTGACGATCCTTGATACGTAGTTGCGCCTAGTAATGGGTCGCCGGGATAAACCTTTTCGCTTTTACCTGTTACCTCACCAGCGATGCTCGGTGCGTGACGATTTAGATACTCCGCACTCACTGCCTCCCACGGCCTTTGTGCCCATTCACCACCTTTAAATAGAACTTCATAGGTGGACGACCACGGACCGTAACCCATTGGCGGAAAAACACCGACTTCAACCACATTATTTTTCGGGTGGAAGTTACTGTTCGACATGGCAGGAGCCAGCTTGTCGAGCTTCATGTGCCAGAAAGCGAGCGAGTTCTGATTGCGTAAGAAATTCTGGAAAGCACCGAGCACATACTCGCGCACAGTCCAGTCGTAGGATCCAACTTCAACAATGGCCTTGAGCAGTTGAGCATGCACCAGCAACTGTCGTGGATTGAACATCGTCCACCAGTGGCTGAAGCCGTGGTTCGGGACGCCACCTTGCAGGTGATGGGTCATGAAGCCGTAGGGAAGTTCAGAGCGCGGCCAGTATTCCTTAAGGTCACCATCCTTTCGAGCTTCCCATTCTGCAAACGCGGTGTCGTATTGCTCGGCATGGGCGGCACCATAAGCCGCAAAGAAGCGACCACTGTATGGCTTTCCCGTCGCATCTCGCTTGGGTGCGTAGCCTTGCACCGCATAGGCAGCCATAGGCCCAGTTTTGCCCGTAGCTTTTATGGTCGTCAATACATCCTGCACCGTGCCACATGCCGCGCAGGCGTAGTGTGATCTTTTCGGAACCGTACCGTTCTCCGGTGCAAAGGTGATCTTCGTTTCGGGGCAGGTGACTTGATCTGGCAGCGTGCCGCGAACTTCCAGCAAGCGAATCTTTGACGCTCGCTCATTGTCCCATCGCGTGGTCGCGGCCACATCATCCTGTGCCGAGCCGCCAAAGATTTGTTCATTCGAATCCTGCTTGGCAGAACCGGCCAGCCATTGCGGATGCACAAGAAGGCTAAGTTCAACTTTCTTGTTCTTGCCCTTACCGAGGTTAACCATCGCTGAATGGCCGCAATGAGGACAGATCACGCCCTTCTTGCGGTCGAGCACAGAGAACGGTGCCTCTGACGGCGCTACATAAAGTGGGGTATCGGGGGCCATCCGCGCCTCGTCTTCTTCAACATGGAATTCGCCTCCGCAATTGCTGCAGCTGTGCTCCCAGTGCTTCACGCTGATGGTTTTGATCGCCATCACCGGGCTTGTCATGATTGGTGTGCGGTGGCCGCAGCCCGTCACCTGGCAAGGGCCATGCTTCGCCCAAAAGGTATAGATGACTTCCGGGCCGTCGTACGTGTACTCTTGGCGCTGCTCCGGCGTCAGAGACAGCGGATCAAAGTCAGCAGACATTACACGCTTAGTTGGCACGTGCGTCCATTTACCTTTCTCGCCGTTAGGGCCGTCGCAGTAGTAGTAAGGCATGATCTGCGGCTTAACCTCGGCTTCGATGTCGGCAAGCAGCTTCTTCACCTGCTCCAGATCGACATTGGCCAGCTCCTGCTTAACGACGAACCAAGCTACTGGATTCAGGTCGTTGCCAATCATTTGCATGCCGAGGCGGGAGCCTTCGACCAAGGTGGTGCCGCCGCCCATGAAGATATCGGCCACCTTCAGGTTCTTAAACGCGCCTTTCTTCTGGTGGTTGGCGTAGTAGTTGTCCCATACCAGCTTGGCGGCGTGCGATTTGTCCTCGGGAGCCTTGGTGGCCGCAGCTATGAGCATCGACCGAAATACGCTAGACCGACGCCGCGCCCACCATTTCGACATTTGGTAAATCGGCTTGCCCGCATTACCTTCGATGATCGCCACCTGGTTAAGCGGTAGTATTGGGAAATCGACTTCAAGGCAGGTCTTGGGACGGTTCGGGTCGTTGAAATCTACGGTTTCCATTGCTACTGTCTTACCAGCGCCAACCGCCTTTGCTACTTCTTCCGCTAATTGTTCTTTTTTAGTCGCCATGATTTGATATCTTTATTTTGTTAATTCGACGAATGGGGACAAGACTTCAAGAAGGGATAGTCCTCCATGAGTCAACGTCGGATAGCCCCCCTGACTTTTCCATTTCCAGCGGCCAACTGCCAAGAGATATTCCCCATGAGGACTGTTGACTTGAAGGGCTACAGGCGGTACGAAAGGGCCTGTATCGCCGCTCCCAGACTTGCTACGTCCGCTGGAAAACGTTCTTTTCAGAAACTGGCCAACTTCACCCTCCGCATCTGGAAAGTAGCCACTTGCGGCATAGCCGTGATCTGATGTAATGACCAATCTTCTGCCTGTAGCTAATCGTTCAACGAATGACCAAAAGTCGTCGCTGCTCAGCTGCAGTGCCGCGTCTGGTGTCAATGTGTCAAGCCCTTGGCCAGCGACCGCGCCGTCATGAAGTTTGCTGTCAGGCCAATGGTGCCAAAAAACCCAATTTGGAGATGCGTTAATTAAGCTCGCACAGTCAGCCCAAGGCATGTCAAGACATTCGGTTTGTGTTGATTGCAAGCGATGCGAAAGCCCACCACCGTTATTTTGAAGTTGACTGCGGCTACCGAATCCAAGCGCTCTCGCAAATTCGTTGGTTTCTCCTGGCAATTCAGATGCGTGCGCAGTAGCTCCGTGCAGGGTAAAACCTCGCTCTTTTGCGCCCTGCAATAGCCAAGGCAACTCACGAAGTGACAACCCATCAAGTATCAACACAGCTTTTGCGCTGTAGGGCTCGCCCCACCAGCGAACAAGCCGGTCGGATGTTCTTTCAACCGTGTTGCCGAATGATTGCCAAAGATCCCATCCACTGGAAGACAAGAAGTAGTCAAAGGCCCCGATCTCTCGGTCTCGCTTAAGTACCTCGCTGGCCGCATTGCTTTCGGTAAGCGGCTTGCTGCTGATCTCAAGCGCTTTGTTGATGATGACGCGCCAAGCATCCTCAGGCGAACCTTTGGTTAGGCGATGTAGTACACCAGCATCGATCGTCATCAGCTGTCCTCTTTTTCAAGGTTTAGTTCGAAAGTCATGCCATCGGGCAATTTCTTGAGAAGCTCTTTAAGTTGTGCGCCGGTGGCGGCTGAAACTTTGATCGACACCTCTGTAACCTGTGTTGCTGGCCCAATGCCCCAACCCTCGAGTTTGCCAATTAGGTTTAACGGTGAAGTTGCCGGATTGCCTAGCGCAACGCGCGGTCTAGCTCCAGCTGTTGTGCCACCGCCTCCAAAAATACCGCCTCCACTTGGCGGTAATGTCGTGAATCCGCCTGGAGTTGGTTCGTTGACAGTCGGTGGAGTGGGGACTCCAAAAAGTCCACCGTTAGTCGGTATTCCGCTTGGGGCGGGTGATGTTGGAGTAGATCCGCCAGTTGTTGGAACTGCAGATGGCTCCAATAAAGTAACTTCATCAAGCTGGCGTCCGGTAAAGGAGAGCTTAGGCCGCAAGCGCCTCCAAGCCGTATCTTCATCCTCGCCAGGCTGAGCCTGCAAGGTTTCCATTCCGCGCAAGTTGATGACCACCTTGCCACGTGAGCACAGCCGAATAATGCGCTCTTTCATCAGTGTTTCTCCAAGCCAAGGAATGCAATCTTGCCCAGCTGGGCGAGGCTCTTGCAATTCTTTCAGGAGTTTTCCAACTGATGTGTTCTCACCCGCTGCTGCAAGAACGAGAGCTTCGAAATCCTCTGGAACAAATAAGTCGTTGAGCATTGCCTCTTCGATTCCTTCTGGAATGAGAGCGCCTTGTTTTTTGAGGCTTTCGACATTGAATATGCACTGATTCGAATCGGCGAAATTCCAGCGATGAAGAACTGCAAAGCGATCAAATCGTTTCTTCAGAATTTCGCGCAAATCATTTTGGTATTTGGTTTGCAGTTTTTTGTATTCTGGGCTTTGGCCACTCCATTCCTGTGCCTTCATCGATGCACGGGCAAGGATCAATAGATCACGATCCTGGAATGCATTCAGTGAGCCGGGACGTGGAAGCAAAAAACGGATGGTGTTGCGACGTTTTTGCAGATGGTCCTTAATCCAACGTCCAAGACGCTGATCCAGGCTGTCCGGCTCTTCAGGCAGAACGAGAATCGGAAGTCTGTCATCCCAGCGCTCAGGTTGTTCAGCCTCATCAAGCGATGCCCATGGTGAAGACAGCCAAGATTGAGGTAAAGCAATTACTCTGAAGGTTTTCGCAACCTCCTCGGTCCCACCAATGACGTATCGAACTTCCTTGGCAAGGTGAGCCATGTCAGAGCCGTCAGAAAATAACTTGTCGTTGCGTGCACAAGCCATCAGTTTGGCTTGGGGATTTTCTTCCTCTTTAAAGACAAGTCGATTGCCGTCTTGATGAATGTTGAAACTGTTTTCAACGATCGTGGCCATCTCAACCTGGAAGGCATTGTCATCAATGGCTCTGTCACGCGTGACATCTGTCTGAAGTGTTTCTGGCTCTGCACCTGCTTGGTTGCCAACGGCGATGGAACGTAGCCACAACGCGCCGACAATTTCTTGCAGATGCGGAGCCAATTTGGCATGGTCTGGAACTGCTTCGGTCACCGAGATGATGTTCTGCTGAGCTTTGGCTCGAAGAGAACGGTGGTGCTCATTTGATACCGAATCAAGCAAAGCTCCAATACCGGAGGACTCGTCATCTAGTCTGAAATCTGCTGCGGTCAGAACCGGCGCAACTTCGCCATGGCTTTTGAACAAGTTGGCCAGGATGCGAATCATGTCTCGTGTTTCTTGAGCATCCGTTGCTATAAGAACTTGCTCTTCAAGCAGTCGTAGCAGGTGCGGCGCAAATGGCCAGGATTCCGCAAACTCTTTGCGTTTTCTATCTTGCTCAGAAGGAGGGACATCAATGAGTCTGAAATATTCAGACACATGCTTTGCGACCAAAGACTCAATGCTGGTTGGCGCGATTTGTAAACGGTTATCGAAGAGACGGTGCAGCAGCATTCTCCGACGATCTTGCTGAATTCGTTCAGCGTTGCCGCCAGCCTTGAAATCAATAGCGACCGGATTAACACGATGAACTTGTTGGTAGGCGTCGCTGCCGCCATTGCGAACCGAAATAACCAGCACCAATAACTCTGGGTGCTCCTTAGCAATTTCCGACAAAATTTGAATGAAATTGAAAGCCCAGTTTTTCCATGGGTACTGCTTGGTGTTGGTTAGACCGTCGTACCAAGTCTGAAATTCGTCAAGCAGCAACATTGTGGGACTGTGCTGCAGCAATTCGAGAATTAGTGTGTCTGATGGGATGTCTGTTTTGGCAGTACCCATGCCCTCCCATTTACCCTTGATGTAAGCGCCATGTGGATGGCGTTCAAACAGTAGATCCCAGAGAAATTTGAATCGCTGGCGGTGCAGGCTTTCGCCAATCACCAGCATTTCGCTCCGAAGGGCAATCTTGCCAATGTTTGGGTCGCCAATAGTCGTTGCCCAAGATTTAAGCCATGCTCCAGTCGAAGCCGGGTCATTTACTGCATGGTAGAGCGCGGCCATCAAGTGAGACTTACCCAAACCTCGCTCGCCGATGACTGCGATTGGCTGACCTTTGTTCGGTCCGACAGCCTCAATCCCCTTCAGCAGATCATGAGTGGGGTAAGTGATCTCCAAAAAGGCCTTTGCGGCAACCTGTGTCGCGCCGGTGTTTGTATCGTTGGAGAGCTCAATGGCTGTACCTTTGAGGCGCTTGCCTCGAAATTCTTCACGTAGAGTCAAACCAAGCATTATTTTTTCTCCTGCACAAAGAACATTGAATCCAGCAATTGATAAATCGAGTTCGAGCTTTTATCTATCGATTGAAGCTGAATTAAATTAATTATTAGTTTTGTCATTTTAATTTTTAACTAGGGATTGCAAAACCTGGAGCAAGGGCTGCACTCTCTACACCGTACAACGTTTGCGGATTTTTTAAATACAAGTGATGTTGTTTCGGGTCAAGGCCATGCTTAAGGGTGCAATCAACCGCCCATCTTCTTAACGCGTACCCTACCAGCGGGGCACGCATGTCTAACACCAGCATCCCATCCTTCATTTGATAGTCAGCTTCGATAGCCTCAGGATGTTCGACACCGGGATGAGGCACCAATTCAAGTCGAACCACCCTCGCCCACTGAACATCAGCTTCAATTCTTTGATTCAACGGAATGTCAATCTCTAATGGCTTTGCTTTGACAATGCGTGTGATTGAAAAGTCAGCAAAGCGCTCACGTTCACAGTCATAGGCGCGAAGATGCCAACGTTGCCCAGTGTCTGCCAATGCCAATGGTGAAAGAGTCTTTGTAGAAGCTCCGGATGTCAAGGATAAGTAGTTGACCTTGACTTGCTTACGGCCAGCAATGGCACGAGTCAAGACAGCCAGTGTCTCTAAGTCTGGCCGAACGAGATCTGACGCAGCTTCGCAGGGAACGGTTCGCTGGATCTTGAGATCTAAACTATCCCCATAGCCATCTCTGAACCAAGCCAAAACACGATCAGCACTGTGCTCAAAAACGGGGTTGAAACGGTCGGTTGGCTCGTAATTTCTTAGAGCTGCGTTGTAAACGAGGTTGTTGGGTGCAAGACTTTTGTAACTAGAGAGGTCTCTGGCAGAAGCAGCTGGCTTGACTCCGAAGCGGCGTTCAATGTCAGCACGGGTCAAATCGCCACAGAAGAAGGCTTTGACCTCTATATAGAACAGCCTCTCCCTTTGGGCTTGTGAGAGTCTGCTCAGCTGTTCAGCGGCTTGTTTACTGACCAAAATTGTCCCCAATGTTATTTCTATACCACTTTAGCATAAGAATCATTTACAGTTAATCAAAATGATGCACCAATGAAGAATTCAAGCTAATATAGAGACCTAGCATAGCGGTATCTGTTGTTATAGGAGTCAATCATGTCGTTTTGGCAAATTTTGGGTCGCCTAGCAGTGTCCAGCGAGGGTGAAACCATCCAGCGAGTCAGCGACAACACCAGTGTCAGCAGCGATGGCACCACCTATACCCGCATGGGATCAACTACCGTGGGGTCTGACGGATCCATGTTCACTCAGATGGGCAGCTTCAGCACAGATGGCAGCACTAGGATGGGCAGTATGGCTACCGGGCTAGGAGCTGTCTTTAACAAGTCTGATGATTGGCCGAACTCTAAAGCCGATAAATTTGGCATCGATGATGACAATTGGTAATCCAGGTTTACATCTTGGAACTTAAAAAGATATCAGCCGGATGGTTAGCTCTTGTCCTACCTGTAATTGGTGCGGGAATCTTCTACCTTTGGCAACCAATTACGGACTACTTTGTCACTGGCGCTTTTGACGAAAACGTAGTCTTGTTGATAGACACAGAGACAGTAAGGACAGATACCAAGAATCCTTTGCTTGTCATTCATGTCAAAGCTAGCAACAGAGGCAACGTGCCGGTAACCATCAAAACAGATGGCGGCTTCGGCCAAATCACACTTCAAGTTCTACGAATTGAAAACTCAGTAGAAGCTAAATGGCTTGACCCAGAAAAACTCCCATTAGTAGCGGAGACCAATTCACTTCGAAATCACAATGGTGGATATGTCATTGCTCCAAACGCCTTCTATGAAGAGGTTGAAGGAATCGCTCTACCCCCTGGAACCTACTGGATTAAGGGCTCAATCATCTTTGAAAACGGCGAGTACATAGATCAATCCACCATAGTAAATCATTCATTGGCCAAGTAATATAAAAATAAAACTTCTAATCTGTACTAGAGAACTCAAAATTATTCGCAATGAAAATATCTTTAAAGACCTCTACGTAACTTTCTGAAACGCCATCTTTTAGTGATTTCAAAATTACTGGCATATCAGTCGAAACAATTTCTATCGCAATTGTCTCATCTTGAATTTGTACGCCGCTCCAAATCCTGTTAACTAGGTCACGACCACTTCCATTTTGATACCTGAGTTTTCCAAGGAAATTAAGTTGCTCCTTGGTAATTAAGAAAAAGAAAGATTTAGCACTTTGTGGCGGAACATTACTGCTAAGTGAAACTGTCATTCCAGTGAAGTCAAGATTAAATTCACCGTCTTTATCGACTGGAACAGTAGTTTGAACTTCGACGACACCTTTTATTGTTCGATGGACATAAGTTCCGGGAACCCGCAAAGATAACTTGTTATTAAAAACTTCAACAGGGAATCTTTTTATTATTGATTTAACAACAATGCGCCCTAACACATCTACTATGCTCTCATGTGGATCAGGAAGGTCTCTTTGTATTTCTCGAAGAGTCGAGCCATGCATTAATGCGTTTCTAGTTTTTTCCAGAACGGCAATTAAATCGTGTTCATTTTCTTCAAGATTGCCAATGATGACATCTCGAATTGCATGTTTGTCATAAGGCCTGTGAGTAGGATGTATGTTACAGACTGAACAAAATAAAGGACCCTTACAACGTGGACATTTATCGTTTACTTTTATATTTGACTTCTGATCAACAGCAAGCAATTCAAGAGCAAACCAAAAACACTGAAATTGATCATCTGGAATTAATGAATTAACCCCCAATCTATACCATCGTAATGCTCTATTCATTACCGGGGGCAAATTTGGATGCAACAAACTGTTTATTGAATTTGCAACCTCTTGATCCAAAATCGGCAAAGGGTCCTCATTGTCAATTGCATCCGCCCACATTAAGCATGATCTCATTTCACTGCCTGGGGTGCAATCAACGATTTGTCGGATGCGGTGACGAACAAATCTTCTTCCTGTAGCTAACGCAAGAATATTTAATAACTCAGCTAATCTTTCTTCGGCTACATCAACAGCATCGTTAAGATTCACAGCTTCAAAGCGTATTTGAATTGAAAGTAAAAAGGGCGATGAAAAGTCTTTTCTTTCTATATTTCTAATTCGAGCTTTGAACAAGCCATCAGGGTGATGTAGTCTTAACCATTTGCCGTTTTCCGAAACCGATAAATCAGACTTTATTTCATAATTTGCAATAAATTCCATTAATTCCTCCGAAGTCTGAAAACATGAGACTATCAAGCGTATTTAGGAAATACACCTTTGCAAGCGTTCTCAACCAGCTTGCGGCCTTTTCTTAAATAGCTACTAACAGTCTGCCCCATAGCCTTGTGCTTGTCAGCAAGGTCAATCGGGAAATCTCCAAATTTAGGCATCGCCTTTGGATTGATCTTCAGTTGTTCTCCGATTTGCCAAAGTTTTGTTTCTGGCGCATTACGAACGATTTGATCATGGATTTCCATGATTCTCAAAAGCTGCGAAATTGCATCGTATGAGATGCGACTACGAAAAATTGGCCAAGACAAAGGAGCCTCAGACAGCAGCCCTTCCCTCGCGTTCAAAAGACAGATCTGGTCAAGCCAAAACCCAAATTCTTTGCCAGCCAACTGGCTTGATACGTCTTGGAAGGCATCTACGGTGATTTCAAATGCATCACCACTTTTGCGTTTCACATAAAGCGTAACTTGCAAGGTAGTAATGCTTTCGCTGAAGAATTCATGACCCTTGGTCATCCACCAGTCCTGAAAAGTCATGTCCTCGACTGAACCAAACATGCAATAAGTCGTGTACGCGCTTTTAGAAGTAAATATCCCAGTGCGGCAACTTTGAGTGAACTCCTTAGAACACTTTAAACATCGCCACCAAAGCTCTAGATATGTACCGTAAATAAATGGCTCAGTGATTTCGGACCTTAGTCGCCCAGAAGCGATAAAAGGGATCAAGTTTTTTTGCTTACACGATTCCAACCTTTGAACTTTCATTTTTTCGTGCTCCTTCGAAAAAGTGAAAAAACTCCGCCACCAGAAAACTAACCTTTGCTTGTCGTGTCGATTCTGGCCGACGGTCCGAAAAGTTATTT
>Ga0214917_10005276_pt1 | contig 13882 bp, 13 predicted proteins | sample LL_1208_BB_MetaG_FD_177983 | JGI IMG/M metagenome (GOLD analysis project Ga0214917, IMG submission 177983) | Freshwater microbial communities from Lake Lanier, Atlanta, Georgia, United States - LL_1208_BB | ecosystem: Environmental > Aquatic > Freshwater > Lake | place: USA: Georgia | collected... | reverse complement strand
AGCCTCCCCGGTTGGATACATACGGAAAGATTTGCCCGCGACTCTCATCCTCCACGGAAGGAGAGACACGACGGTGGATTACGACCAGTCCCAAGAATTAGCAGATGCCCTAAAGAAAGTCGGAGCCACCCACGAAATCATCTGGCTAGCCGATGCACCCCACTCTTTTTCCTTCCGGTATGCCGTTCCTAAATCGAAGAAACCCCTCGAGAAGAATGTGGGGCCCGACGTTCTAGCCTTTCTCAAGAAACACCTTCTGAAAACACAATGAACATACGGAATCTCTTTCTTTTCAGTTTTCTTTTTAGTTGGAGCCAAGCCGCCGAGGTGCGGGTCACCGATCAGGTGGAGGGAAAAACCCCCGCAATCCTCGGAATCAACACCGGCGAAATGCCCCAAGGATCCGCCTTCCCGGAATGGATCCGTGCCCTTGGAGTCAATGGAGCTCGGCTCCGCTTGAATATTGCACCGGAGGAGGCAAAAAACTCCAACATTTCTTCGGCCTCCGATTTGGAGAGAAAGTCTCAGGCTTTGCGTAGCCATGGCGAAAAGGAAACCCCGCTTCTTTGGCAGCATCCGGCCAAACTGACGGCGGAGTCACTTCGATCCCTGCGCGAATCAAAGATCGAGCTTCTGGCCACGATCACCTGCCCCTACTCGTTCAAACTCTTGCAACCTGACGGAAAAACGAACTGGTCCAACACCTGGAAGTTTTGGGAGGCCTACTACGCCGAATCCTACCAGCTCGCACGTCAACATCAGGTCTGCCGTTATCAGCTCTTCAACGAACCCAACCACAAGGACAGCCTCAAACTGACACAGGAAGAGTATGCGGTCCGGATGGCCGTTGGCACGGATGCGATCCAGGCCGCCCTCACTGATGTCTCGAAGCAGACCGGAACAAATCTTGTTCCCCTGATTTCCGCCCCATGCACCGCCGGGATCAGCGTGTTCAAAAAAACTGGGAAACCAGAGGCACGGGACGACAAGATCGGCTGGGGGGAACTCACGATGCGGGATCGGCACCGAAGGATCGGAGGAAAAGATGACCCCTCCTATTTCCAGTTTCAGCAGTATGCGGTCCAGCACTACAGCACAAATCCCGACTCCACCTTGGAAAGGTTGACGGAACTTCAGGGGGAAATCCGGACCGCAAATGGCGGCAAGGAGGTACCCCTCATCATGTCCGAGTTCAACATTCACACGGCCCGAGATTTTGCCAAAAAGGATACAACCATGGATTCGCCGGAGGAGTTCTCCGACCTAGGCTCGATGACTGTGGCGATTGCGGAATCGGGCATGGAGGAGTTGTATTTTTTTCGTCTGACCCTAAGCCAGAATCTGGATGACGGTTTGACCAAGAAGAACGGGGTTCACTACGTGAATGAGTCGACCATGACACCCCAGATCACGGGAACGACAAAGGCAGCCGAGGTCATCCGCCTAGCATGCAACACCCTCAAGGGATCCCGGGATCGATTAAAATGCCAAGCCTCCGGTGATGTTCGAGCGGCGGCTTCTCGCGAAAAGGATGAGATCAGGGTTCTTCTCGCACGAACAAATTCAACATCCCAAGCCCAGATCGAGGTTGCCCTTCCCTTGTCAACGAAAAGGTCCTTGGTCACCTGGGAGCTTGTGACGGGCAACTCGTTCGGAAACAGTCAAATTCTTCCCCAGGAAGTCCAGCGCGAGAAAATCAAAGTGGATCTACCCTCCCACTCGGTGGGGTTATTGAGCGTGCGCACCTTCAGCCCAACTCTTCCCGAAGTTCAGACCGCGACTTCCTTGCTATCCACCGCAAGCGAGCGCTGCCTGACGGGAGGCAAGGATTTGGATCAAGCCCTTTTCCGGTTTCCCGCTGATGTCGCAGAAAAACCAGCCACGGTTTTTCTTCATCTGAAGGGGAAATACACTGCCACCGTACCGATCCCACTTCATGTCTATGCCCTTCGCAAACAGTCCCGGGATCGTGAGAATTTTTTCTTCCGAAGAAAAGAGATGGACGGCATGTCGGGTTTGACGGTCTTCGGATTGGGCACCGATCTGGATTGGGTGGGTGGTTTTACATTTGCGTCCTCCCAAACGGAGGTGTGGATAGAAATCACGGACGTCATGGGAAGACACACTGCCAGTGCGCCAAATCTTGTCGTCACCCGGGATATACGACAGTGGGGCGAAGTGCCCACCCCCGAGCCCGTCGAATGGACCTCGGCGGAGATCGTCTCCTACCCAAGGTAATACCCGAAAGATTACTTACTCTTGGGTCTTGGCTGGCGCTTCAGCCGGAGCTGTAGCCTTGGTGACTTCGATTTTAGCGGCGGTGGTAAAGTCGGTGGCCTTGGGAACAACCGAAGCGCTCCAACCTTTTTTAAGATCTGCAATCGCTTTTGCTTCCCCGTTCACGGTGACTTTGGTCTCGGCATCGATCAGGAAGGCAGTGGAAGCCTCTGCTCCCTTGGCTTTAACCGTGATCTTCTTATCGGAAACATAACCGATTTTTCCGGAGACTGTCTCCGCAGTCGAATTCGTCACAGCGGGCTTTTTGAGCTTTGCAGGGGCTGTGGCGGGAGCTGTGGCGGGAGCTGTGGCGGGAGCTGTGGCGGGAGCTGTGGCGGGAGCTGTGGCTTCTTGGGCGACTCCAAGGAATGTGCTGAGAATCGTGACAAGCGTTAAGAGAGTTAGTTTTTTCATATGAGTTGCCTTTCTTGTTGCGGTCCAATATTCCAGTTTATCTCGCTAAGACAATTTCTTTTTAAGATGACTTGATTTGCACAGATTCGAGTCTCGGGTTCAAGAGTTGGAGAATGAGGAGAGAGAATAAATAGGCTCCCGCACAAAAAGCAAAAAGGATCCCATACCCTGCCGCCACATTTCCCATTGCCTTATAGGAATCGAGGAGGATGCCGGTAACGATTGGAAAGAGCATCCCCCCCAAGGCCCCCGCCATTCCGCCAATGCCAATTACCGAAGCCACGGCCTGCTTGGGAAAGGAGTCGGACACGGTGGTGAACAGATTGGCCGAAAAGGCCTGATGAGCCGCACCCGCCAAACCAATCAGGAGTACGGCCCCCCAATCAGAGGCACCCGTCACCGCTAAAATCGGTACGACGCAAAGTGCAAACAGCAGCATCCCGCCCTTCCGGGCACGATTGATCGACCATCCGCGCTTGGCCAAATACCCCGTAATCCATCCCCCCGCAATACTCAGAACAGTCACAATCGAGTAGATCGTCACAAGCAGGACCCAGCTCTTTTTAATATCGAGTCCTCGGGTCTGCTTGAAGAAATCGGGCAACCAGATCAGAAAAAACCACCAAACTGGGTCGGTGATCAGTTTGGGCAAAATAAAACCCCATGTTTGCCGATAGCCCAACAAACGACCCCATGGAATCTTCTCCGACTTAGCCTCAGCACCATCGGAGTGGATCCATGCCAACTCCTCTTTGGAGATAGAGGTTTTTTTGTCCGGAGTTTCAAACCATGGCATCCATAGAAAAAGCCAAAGAAAACCAACAGCTCCCGCCGCTAGAAAGGCAGAGTGCCAACCGAAGTTGAGCGCCAGCCAGGGAACAATCGCGGGAGCCAGTATGGCTCCGACATTGGCCCCTGAATTAAAAAGACTTGTGGCCAGTGCCCGCTCCTTTTTTGGAAACCAGATAGCGGTGGCTTTGATGGCCGCGGGAAAGTTCCCTCCTTCTCCAAGACCAAGGGCGACCCTCGCCCAAAGAAAACCCCCAACAGTTCCCACCAAGGCGTGCCCCATCGCGGCCAGACTCCACGCCGCAATCGATATGGCATACCCGATCTTTGTTCCGTACTTATCGATCAACCATCCGAAGATCAGTAAACTCACCCCATAGGCGCCCTGAAAAGCGGAGTTGACCATACCGAACTCCGCATTCGTCCAGTGAAGTTGATCATCCAGGATGGGTTTCAGCAGCGAGAGAATCTGCCGATCGATGTAGTTGATCGTGGTGGCAAAAAAAAGCAGAGCACAGACCGCCCAACGGTATCCGATGATTTTGGCGATGAGATTCATGGATTCGGTTGCTTTTTCCAGTATCTTTCGATGGCGGGTTTCAGGAGGGTAGTCATTTGTTGATACCCCTCAATGTTGAAATGAAGTCCATCCTCGACATATAGTTCCGCTTTCGCCTCCCCTGCCGGTGTTTGCAGAGCCGGGTTCACATCCACATAAAAGACTCCTTCCCTTTTTCTACTGAACTCCTCATATCCCCGGTTCACGGCATCCACCGCCTCCGACTGCCCGTCCCGGCGCTTCTGGGGCGAACGGATTACGGAAACCAGCAACACGCGGGCTGAAGGATCGGAATGTACCACTTTCGCCAACCATTCCTCGGTGCGTTTTAAAACGGCGGAAGGCTCCTTCTTGCCCTTGATGTCGTTGCTGCCGCAATACCAGACAATCAATCCCGGGTGACAAGGAGGCACGACCTGATCGAAAAACATCAGCTGGTGGGACGTTTGCGAACCTCCAAACGCTCGATTTGTGACGGGTAATGGAGCCAGATCATGTACGGCAGTTGTCCATCTTTTAAAGATACTGCTGCCGACTAGGAGCACTCCTCCGGGTTGTGGAACCGGCAAAACGGCAAACTTAGCGACTTCTTCAGAAAACTTGTTCGTGACGGGTTTGGGACTGGCTTCGGGGGGAGTGCATCCAGCTTGAAATCCACCCAAAAGAGCTAAACAAAGAAGGATAGGCCAAGCTCTCATCCTCATATCATTTTGACTTGGGTTTTAGATAATGATCTAGCCAGTCAAAAACAAGATCGGTGATATCCATCATCACTGGTCCACCTTTTTGCATACTGACGGCCAAATCAAATGTATGCGGGGCGTTGGGAATCAGAACCAAGGCATGACGATTCTGAGGAAACTTTTCCTTGAGCGCATTCACCTCCTCCTGATTGTTCACTGTATATTCCGGACAAGGATTTCCAGCAGCCTCCAACTTGCCTCGGAGCAACTGGCTCTGCTCCACCTTGACGGTTTCGTCCCCGGTTCCGTGAATCATCAGCAAAGGCGGGGTATTGGTTCGAACATAACTTGTCGGCGAACCTTTCCGGTATAGTTCTGGTGCCTCCTCCCGGGTTTTTGCAAACATTTTCATGTCGTGATAGGTCATGAGGTCAACGGCGCCGTAGAAATCGACCCCACAAACAATTTGGGGGGGAATGTTTGTGCGGGAACCCACACCGTCGAATCCATCTTCCGGGCGGGTCAAGGTCAGCATGGCGGCCATATTCCCCCCCGCCGACCCTCCCATCGCACCGATCCGGTCAGGATCTATCTTCAGTCGATCCGCATTCAACTTCAGCCAACGGACAGCCTCTTTAGCATCCTGAATATTCTGCGGCCAAGTGACCTGACCCTGTGATTTGCGCAGTTTATAATTGATACTCATGGCGAGATAACCGCGCTTTGCTGCGTTGGTGCAGAAGTTTAATTCCCGATACTTTCTTTTATCTCCATCATTAAACCCGCCACCATGAATAACGATTAGGGCTGGAGCCTTTTCTCCGGACGGTACATTCATCGGTAAATAAAGATCGGCTTTTTCTTTACGGTCCCCTTCCAGATAAGAAACATCCTCCTCGTGGGGAATATCTGCAGGAATTTCAAGAAGAGGTTTGGGTTTCTTGATATTTTTGGCCGGAGACGGCTCTACAATAACCGGAGCTTTTTCATCCTTTCCCACGTCCTCCGAGGCCTCCTCTCCTGCAACAGCACCGAGGAGTTTCGCCCCCATGAACGCACAAAGCACAAGACAAACAAAGAATCTCATGGTTTTTTGACCTCAAACTTGATTGATTGCCGGATATCCGCGGACGAAGAACCCAACTCGACCACAAAATCGCCCGGTTCCACCGTCCGCTGGTTTTGAATGTCGATCATCTCCATGTCCGCCCTGCCCAAATGGAATGTCAGGGTCTTCTTTTCCCCCGGTTTCAGCCGAACTCTCTCAAAACCACGGAGTATCTTCTCGTAGGTCGTAACGGAGGAAAGGACGTCTTTCAAATAAAGTTGCACCACTTCGTCCCCTTCCCGTTTGCCGGTATTTTTGATATCCACCGTAACATTCACTTCATCCCCGGGTTTAATCGAGGCCGGCTGAACCTTTGCGTTACTGTAGGAGAACTGAGTGTAGCTCAATCCGAAACCAAAGGGATAAAGAGGTCCATTCACGAGGCATTCACCCGATCCATTGGGATCCTCATCCCTTCCCATCCCAGCCTGACTATTGGGTTTGCACGGAAAGTTATATTCCACCTGTCCGACAGTTTTTGGAAAGGTAACAGGAACTTTCCCGCCCGGATTGATTTCCCCGAAGATGGCCTCCGCCACCGCCATCCCCCCGTATTCTCCTGGATACCAAGCCTCAAGAATGGCAGAGGCCTGCTCCTGCAAAAGATTCACCGACAAGGGTCGACCATTCAGTAGGACCGCCACCACAGGCTTGCCCGTCTTGACCAAAGCCCGAGCCAGATCGTTTTGTTGTCCGGGCAAATCGAGTGAGGTCCGGGTTTTGCTCTCACCCACCATGACACGCGATTCACCAAGAACCACGATGACCGCATCGGCGTTTTGCGCCAGCTTCACCGCTTCATCAATCTTCTTTTGGGCAGCGGCTGAAATCGGCTCCGGCAAGATTTCGGAAAGCGGCCAACGCTCATCCTGATATTCGCATCCCAATGCATGCAGGATTTCCGCGTCGGGGAGCAGCTTCTTCACCCCTTCTAAAACAGAAACAACTTCGCCTCCAAAGGATCCGTATCGTCCCACGGATGTGTCGTACTCCTCCGCCGCGGGTCCGCAGACCAAAATCTTTTTCAGTTTTTTAGATAGAGGCAAGGTCTCCTTCGAATTCTTTAACAAAACAAGCGATTCGCGGGCTGCCTGTTTCGCTACCTCCGCATGAGCCTGACAATGCACCACGGCATCGGAAGCCGCCGGGTCCTCAACGGGAGGACGATCAAACAATCCGAGCTCAAATTTAACCCGAAGCACATCCCTTACACGGTCATTGATCACTTTTTCGGATAGTTTTCCCTCTTTGACCAGCGCTCGGACCGGAAGAATGAATTTCTCAGGAGGATTAAACTCCGTCCGGACGTTGCCACCTGCCTCCAAATATAGCCGACAGGCCTCCTTATAGTCCGCTGCCACGTGATGCTTGCTGGTCAGATACTCAACGGCATCGCTGTCCGAAACAACATAGCCGCGGAAGCCAAATCTTTTCCGGAGAATGTTGGTAAGGAACTCCTTGCTCCCGGAAATCGGAACGCCGTCAAAATCATTGTAGGAACTCATCACCCCGTTCATTCCCGCCCGGCGAATCACCCTTTCCCAAGGCCAAAGGTAAAGTGTCTCCATTTCACGGGGAGCCACGTGGGGGTCTGTTCGGGCTTCCCCGTCCCGCCCGCCCTTGGGAATCGAATAAACAGCAAAATGCTTGCCCGTTGAGGCCAAACCCAGATCGCGGAGTGCCTTGGACTGAACGGAGCCAAGCTCCCACACAAGGTAAGGATCTTCACTATAACACTCCACTACTCGTCCCCACCGGGGATCCCGGGCCAAATCCAGAACCGGTGAGTAAATATGGGTATACCCGAGAGCCCGGGCCTCTTTGCCGGTCACCTCTCCGATTTTCTTCACTAAATCTCGGTTCCAGGTTGCTCCGACTCCCTGCTGGGACGGAAAAGCAGTCGTCCGGTAATGGTTACAACCGCGAATTCCCTCATCCGTAAAATCCACCGGAATCCCCAGGCGGGTCTCCTCCTTGAACCACTTCTGAATATCGTTAAGGGCTTTCGCATGATTCGAGGGCGGCCAAATCAGTGGGTTGATTTTCTCGACCTGGGTCCGGTAGTCCCGTTTGGAGGCAGGCCCGAGTTCAGGAATCCCATTCAGCTGCTCATCAATGTTCGCAATCCCGTCTTTCCATATTTCCTTCTTCCAACCCGGGGTGGGCATCTTGTCTTTCAATACCCTCCCATAGCCATACAACGTTGCCAGTTGGCAGGTTTTTTCCTCCATCGTCATTTGCGAAAGAAGGTTTTCCACCCTCTCCTCAACCGACCGGGCCGCATCTTCGTAGGGATCCAATTTCCCATTTTTATTTAAATCATTGCCGGCATTCGCCCCCACGCACCCGATCCACCCCGCCCAAAGCAAAAGGCCTGCCTGAAAAACATTTTTAATCATGAGAGGTGTATCTTATTCAAAACCCTTGCCCCGATGCATCCCTAATATTCCCTTTGCTATCTCATTCAAGGATGTAGAAAAGTTCAATGGCACCTACCACCCTTGTTTTTGGATTTGCGTACCTGATTCTCGGTATTGCTGGTTTTGTTCTCACCGGTTCGACGCACAAAACCGCACTGATCCCCTGTGTCTTCGGTGTTCTTTTTCTCATCCTTGGCTTGTTGGCTCGAAAGGATCGCCTTCGGAAGCATGTCATGCACGCCGCGGTCTTGATCGCCTTGCTTTCTTTTGCCAAGACCTTCCCCGCTCTGGGGCATCTGCCCGATCTGGTTCATGGAACTGCCGAACGACCTGCAGCGGTGATCACCCAATCCATCAACGCCGGACTTTCACTTCTCTATATTATTTTCTCCGTCCGCTCTTTTATTCAGGCAAGACGCGCCCGTTCTTCTTGAGTTCCGCCACCATTTGATCGATCTGCCGGGAGAATCCTAAATCACCCTTCACAAAACTCGGGCGACCCCAAGGCGTTAATCCCAGCAGGTCGTGGGTCACGCGGATCTGTCCCGTTGTCCCTTCTCCAGCTCCAATTCCAATTGTGGGAATCGAAAGCGTTTTTGTGACTTGAGCAGCCACCTCGGGCACAACCAACTCCAACACCATGGCACAGGCCCCTCTCTTCTCCATTTCCTTGGCATCCTCCAAAATCTGCCGAGCCTCTTCCTCAATCTTACCCTTCCTATTATACCCTCCCTCCTTCTTCACGTTTTGAGGCAACATTCCCAGATGTCCGATCCATGGAATCCCCGCTTTTTGCAAGGCCTCCAGCTGCGGATAGATTTCTTTTCCACCCTCCGGCTTTACGGCATCCGCCCCAGCATTCAACAAGGCTTGGGAATTTTCAACACAGGCGACCACCGTACCGTAACTACCTATGGGAAGATCCGCCGAAAGCATCGCTTTTTTTCTCCCCCTCGATACCGCCTCGGTCGCCCGGATCATGTCCGCCATTTTTACCCCGGTAGTGTCAGGCATCCCAAGCACAACCATTCCTAAACTATCCCCGACATGAATCCATTCCACGCCTGCCTCATCCAAAATCCGGCCCATCGGGTAGTCATAGGCCGTTAATGCCAAAAGTGGCCTTTCTTTCGGCCAATTTTTTAACTGCCCCGGAGTCAGACGATCCGACGACATCCCGGCCCCCCTCTTCCCTTGAGCCAATTCGCAGTCTCCCAGACAGTGCCTGGAAGACCGGCGATACGGCGCCCGGGACAAAGTTCGGCCAAAGGCTCCATGACAAAACGTCGTTCCGCCATCCGCGGATGAGGAAGATCCAGTCGCGGATTTTTCACCCAGTTTCTGCCTGCATACAAAAGATCCAGATCCAAAGGCCGGGGGTCGTTCACCCTTCGGACGGTTTTTCTTCCACGGGAACGCTCATATTCCTGCATCCACTGCAGAAGAACGTCTAGACTTCCCGCCCAGTTGAGCTCGGCGACCTGATTCCGAAAGGCAGGGGTCCCGGGGGGACAATCCACTGGATCCGCTTCGTATTCGGATGAAAATTGAGCACTCGGATCCAGACTTCTGAGCCAATTGCGGGCTTTTGCCAATTCCGCCCCCCGATCCCCGATATTCGAACCCAATCCGATTCCTACTCGCATCAGCTCAGTCCAAGCACATCGACCATCTGATAGGCCTTCGCCGGTTTTCCAACCAACCACTGAGCCGCACGAAGCGCCCCTCGCGCAAAAACATCCCGGGTACTCGCACGATGGGTCAGCTCAATTCGCTCCCCTTCCCCAGCCAGAAGAACCGTATGATCCCCCACTACATCCCCTCCACGGACGGCATGAACACCAATCTCATCCTCCGTTCGTTCACCAGGTTCCCCGGAACGGCCATGTCGAGAGACCACCTCCGGGTTAGTACGCCGGGCCTCCGCAAGGATTTCAACCAGTCGTTTGGCGGTTCCACTTGGCGCATCCTTTTTCAACCGATGGTGAATTTCAATCACCTCCGGATCAAAGCCCTCCGAGAGGGCTTTGGCCGCCTGAGCTGTTAGATAAAAAAGCAGGTTCACCCCCAATGAAAAATTGGGGGAATGGATCAAGGGAACATGCCGTGCGGCTTCACCGATCAAACCCTGCTCCGTCTCCGTGTGACCGGTGGTCCCGCAGACATAAGCCAGTTTCCCCGATACGACCTGCTTGAGAACTGCAGCGGTCGCGGAGCGATGACTGAAATCAACCAGAACTTGGGCTCCCTTCCCCACCTTGGAGAGGTCATCCCCGTGATCCACTTCTGCAACAACTTCAAAGCCCTTGTCTGCATGGGCCAGCTTGAGAATCGCCTGCCCCATTCTTCCTTTTGCGCCGACCATGATCAGTTTCGTTGCCATAAAATCTCCTTTCCTTGAGCTTAGGACAAGCCCGCCTCTTTCAAAGTCGCGAAAAGATTCTGACGGCTGGCCTCTGTGATGGGAACAAGAGGCAGACGGAGCTCATCCGCCAACCAGCCCTTTGCCGCCATAGCGGCCTTAACCGGGCCCGGATTACTTTCAATAAACAGATCACGGAATACGCCGGCATACTTGCGGTTCAGTTCTTCCGCCCTCGTCCAATCCTTCCTTCCGGCCGCGTCGACCAACGACTTCACCTCTGCTGGAATCAGATTCGAAGCGACACTCACAACTCCCAAGGCTCCCCGCTTCATGAATTCAACCGTCATTCCGTCGTCCCCGCTTAAAATTTCAAAATCGGAGGGCACAACTTGCCGGATTGCGTCAACCCGCTCTGCCTTGCCCCCTGCTTCCTTGATGGACCGGATCGTCGGACACTCCTGCGCCAGACGCCCCACCGTCTCGACCGTAATTTCCACCCCGCAACGGCCTGGCACGCTGTAGAGCATAATCGGAAGCTCAACTGCACGAGCAATCGCCCGAAAGTGCTGAAACATTCCCTCGGGACTCGGCTTGTTATAATAAGGAGCCACCAACAAAAGCGCGTCCGCTTTGGCCCGCTGGGCGCCCAAGGAAAGTTCAATAGCTTCTGCCGTACTATTGGAGCCCGTTCCCGCTATCACTTGGGTCCGCTTCTTTGCAAATTGGACGGCCAATTCAATCACGCGGACATGCTCCTGCATATTCAGGGTGGGAGATTCCCCGGTGGTTCCAACGGGGACGATTCCCTCGATTCCTGCAGCGACCTGACGCTCGATGAGAGCTTCAAAAGCCTTCACATCCACCTGTCCATTCCGGAAAGGCGTGACCATGGCAGTATAGGTTCCCTTAAACATGGAAAACCCCTTCATAGACGATTCTGGCCGGGCCTTGGAGCGTAACTTTCGTTGGACGCCCATTCTCCAGCTTGAAATCGACCTTTAGGAGATCCCCACCACGGGTCCTGACCTTAACGGGGGGCTTCACCCCTCTCCGGAACGAAGCCAGGATCGACGAGGCCACCACCCCGGTTCCGCAAGCGAGAGTCTCCCCCTCCACCCCGCGTTCATAGGTACGCACCTCCAGACGACTTCCGCTGCCCACCGAAACAAAGTTCACGTTTGTTCCTGCAGGAGCAAAAGCCGAGTGGTACCGAATCGCTCGGCCATTCTTCTCCACCTCTACCCCGTCTACCGAACGGACAAACTCCACCACATGCGGAACTCCGGTATTCAGAAAATCCAGCTTCACGCGTCTTCCCGCAGTCGTGATCTCTTTCCCCAACCGGGGCAACCCAGGTTCGGACATGGAAACTTTCACCTCCTTGCCAACAATCTCCAAGACGACAAGACCAGCCTTCGTTTCGACCCGGATGACCTTGGACTTGCGTCCGGTTGTTTCGCGCACCAGCAAAGCAAAGCACCGCGCTCCGTTCCCGCACATGTCTGCCTCTCCCCCATCGGCATTGTAGTACCGCATCCGGAAATCCGTTCCTCGGCCACGCGGCTTTTCCACCACCAAAACCCCGTCTGCACCTGCTCCCCGCTGCCGGTCGCACCAGTTCGCGATTCTTTCCCGGGTCAGACCCAGCCCCCCCCGTCTCCCGTCAAATCCGAGAAAGTCATTTCCCGCTCCCTCCAGCTTCAAAAACTTGACTGTCCGGCTCATGACTTCTTCTCCCCGCGCCAAAGATCGGCCACCGTCTCCCGCTTGCGGATCAACTTGGCGCGTGTCCCGGAAACAAGAACCTCAGCCGGACGTGGACGCGTGTTGTAATTCGAAGCCATGGAAAAACCATACGCTCCGGCACTGAGCATGGCCACCCGGTCCCCTCTCTCCAAAGGAGGGAGCGAACGGTCATGACAAAACACGTCCCCCGATTCACAGACCGGTCCGACCACATCGGTCGAAATGGCTCCGGGCCTAGGTTTTCCCACAGGTTCAATCTGGTGGTACGCCTCGTAGAGAGCAGGTCGGACAAGATCATTCATTCCCGCATCCACAATCGTAAAATGCTTTCGCCCCGTCTCCTTCCGATAAAGAACCTCGGAAACAAGGACCCCCGCGTTGCCGACCAGAAAACGCCCCGGCTCAACGAGAATCTGCATCTTGAGACCCCTCAACATCGGCACCAAGGAAGTTGCATAGTCGGTCAACGTCATCGTCCTTTCCGACTTGGGTGCTTTCCACCAACCGTCCCGACCGCTGGCCAGAGCATCCTCGTAGACGATCCCCACCCCGCCCCCGAGGTCGAAATACTCCAACCCATGCCGGTCACGCAACCTCTCGACCAACGGAATCATCTTTCGGACCGCAGCCCGAAAAGGGGCGGAACGGGTAATCTGGGACCCAATGTGCATCTGGATCCCGACCAGCTTAAGCCGGTTGTCCTCGGCATACTTGCGGTAAGCCGCCGCCACCTGCTCATACGGAATGCCAAACTTGTTGGCGTACGTTCCGGTGGTGATCTTGGCGTGACCCCCTGCTTCGACATCCGGATTTACCCGTAACGAGACAGGAGCGCTGCGCCTCTTCTTCCGGCCCGCGACGCAGGCAATCCGTTCGAGCTCCTCTTCGCTTTCCACATGAAAAGCCTTCACCCCGTGACGGAGTCCCTCCTCGATCTCCTCCTCGGTCTTGCCCACTCCGGCAAACACACACTTGGAGGGCTTGCCACCCGCCTTTCGGACCCGTTCCAACTCCCCTCCACTGACGACATCAAATCCGCTCCCTGCTTTGGCCAACAAGGAAAGCACCGCGAGATTGCTGTTGGCCTTGACGGAATAACAGATCAACGGATCCACCGCCCGGAGTGCTCCGCGTAAACGACGGTAGTGATCAAGAATCGTTCCCGCCGAATAAACATAAAGAGGGGTGCCCAATCGGTCTGCCAACCCTTCCAGGCTGACACCTTCCGCATAAAGCTTCCCGCCCTTTCGTTGAAAGCGATGCATTTCATCATCTTACCAAATTCCATCCAAAGGGGGAGCCCGAAAGAACCTGCCTTGGCAGACCGTTTTTTCCCTTCATCCTTGCGAGAGATGTCCACTTGGCTCGTCAAACAAGAACCCTCCACCTACCCCTTCTCACGTTTTCTCAAGGAAAAGAAGGTTATTTGGGATGGAGTCCGCAACTATCAGGCTCGGAACTTCCTCCGCCAAATGAAACTCGGGGATTCCGTTCTTTACTACCACAGCGTTGACGAACGGG
>Ga0214917_10005275_pt1 | contig 13883 bp, 11 predicted proteins | sample LL_1208_BB_MetaG_FD_177983 | JGI IMG/M metagenome (GOLD analysis project Ga0214917, IMG submission 177983) | Freshwater microbial communities from Lake Lanier, Atlanta, Georgia, United States - LL_1208_BB | ecosystem: Environmental > Aquatic > Freshwater > Lake | place: USA: Georgia | collected... | reverse complement strand
AGGCTCTTGCAAACGGCGAGCTAGATGTTTACGCAGGTCAGGCAACTGCTGACGGTGTAGCAAAGCTAAAGGCAATCAAGAACGTAAACGTTGTTGGTAAGGACGAAGTTGCTTACGAGCACTGGGATCTTCACTACGACACAGTTCCTGATGAGGCTCCATACACAGGTTTGTTCTCTGTAAAGGATGGCGCTCGTTCAAAGGCGCTACGTCAGGCATTCTTGCTTGCAATTCCACGCAACGAAATCATGGAGAAGTTGATTGCACCAATTAACGGTGTAACAGATCCAATTCGTTCAACATGGTTAGCTCCAGGATCAGCTGCATACGACAAGCTAGTTGCTGCTAACGGTTCTTCTTTCTACTCACGTGGAACACAAGAGTCACGTAACAAGTCAGCACTTGCATTGGTACAGAAGTTCTATCCAAATGCATTGAAGAGCCCACTAAAGGTTCGCGTACTTGTTCCAGGTAATAACCCACGTCGTGCTGCTGAATTTGCACTTGCAAAGGCAAACATGGCAAAGGTTGGTTTTGATCTAGTTGGTGACGTACGTACTGACTGGCCTTCAAAGCTTGGTAACTCAGATTACGACGTTTACTTCTTCGCATGGGTTGCATCATCTGTAACACAGCGTCAGTCAGCTGAAGTATTTGATACTGATGGCGGAAACAACATCACTGGTTACAGCAACAAGGCTGTAGATGCGATCATCGATACTTTGGATTCACCACTTCCAGAGTCACTCTTGATCGCTAAGTACATTCAGATCGAGCGTCTAACTAACGCTGATGCAGTAACAATTGGTGTGTTCATTCACCCAGGTGTTGTTGCTGTTAACAAGGATCTAAAGAATGTAAAGCCAGGCCCACTATCTCCAACAATCGTTTGGAACTACTGGGAGTGGTCATACTAAGGATTAACCCCCTTAGTTAGCATTACCTATTCAGTCCATTGGACGCTCGGAGAGCACTCTCCGGGCGTCCTTTGGCTGTATAGTCGGGCGTTACTTAAAATTTTCTTAATTGTGAGGGGAATACACACGCGATGGTTGCCTTTGTTCTAAGACGGCTCGGAGTTTTGGGTGTCATTCTCTTTGGTTCAAGCTTTATTTTGTATAACGTTGCCGCAATTTCAGGTGACCCAACGGCTGATCTGCGTTTAAGTACAGATCCAAACCGCGACTTTCTTATTGCATCATTGACCCGCGAACTCCAATTAGATGTCCCACCGCCATTGCGTTACTTCTTATGGCTAAAGGGTGTCCTAGGCGTATTCGTTGGAAACCCTGATTTTGGTATGGGCCGCGATGGATCAGCAGTTGCCGATTCACTAGCTCTTGCTATTCCAGTTACTTTGCGTCTAGTAGCCGCCGCAACTTTGTTTGCAGCAGTGCTCGGCATCATGATCGGAATCGTTACAGCACTTCGCCAATACAGTCGCTTTGACTACTCAATGACTTTTATTGCTTTCTTGCTTTTCTCACTTCCAGTTTTTTGGGTTGCAGTGCTTTTGAAAGAGTACCTAGCAATCTCATTTAACAACTTCTTACGAGAGCCCAACATCCCTATTAATTGGATCATCGGCATCGGACTTGTTAGCGGATTGTTCTGGGCCTCAGTAGTTGGTGGGTCACGAAAAACTTATTGGACGACGTATGGTGTGGCATTTGCGGCATCAAGTGCTTTGGTAACTATTTTTGACATTACGGGTTGGTTGCTCAATCCATCACTTGGCCCAGTTGTTGTTCTAGCACTTTCTATCGGAATCGCTTTTGGAGTTACTCAACTTTCAGTCGGACTTATTAATAAGGCGGCACTTCGTGCATCCTTAACGATGGCAGGGCTTTCAGTGGTTGCTTTCTACCCAGTTAACTGGGTATTTGATAACTACCCTGGTGCCCTAAGCATCTTCCTCATGGCATGTGTTTTGATCACTACAGCTGTCTTTGTGGGACTGGCATTTTCAAAGATTGATCGTGCACCAATTGTTCGCACCTCGATTATCACGGCTGTTCTTTCTGCAAGCTTGGTACTAGTTGATAAGTTCATGCAAACCTGGAAGCCATATATGGAGACGGATGCAATCAACTATCGCCCGGTTCCAACTGTTGGCCAGCGCAACGACTTGCTAGATACCAGCGATTTTTGGATTTCAAGTCTGGATGTTGTCACACACTTATTCTTGCCAACACTTGCCCTAACTCTTATTGGCTTTGCTGGCTATATTCGATTTGCTCGCGGAACACTGCTAGAAGTTCTTAATCAGGATTACATCCGCACAGCGCGTGCCAAGGGACTTTCAGAGCGCACAGTAATTATGCGTCACGCTTTCCGTAACACGATGATTCCTATGGCAACTATTTTGGTTGCAGATTTTGCTGGAGTAATCGGTGGAGCATTTATTACAGAGAGCGTATTTGCTTGGTCTGGCATGGGTACTTTGGCACTCCAAGGTATTCGCGCACAAGACCTCAATCTCTTAATGGGTGTTTTCTTTATTACGGCAACTCTTGCAGTGCTAGCTAACTTTGTCGCAGATTTGTTGTACTCAGCCTTAGACCCACGTATTCGAGTAGGAAGTGGTGCATAAAGATGGCACGCAAATCAAAAGCCAGCGTTGAGTCAACGGAAGTTCTTTCAGGTGAAAACGCTATTCAAAACAAAGAGATCGAAGGCCTAAGCCAAGGTCAAATTGTTCGCAAGCGTTTCTTTCGTCACCGTGCTGCAGTTATCTCTTTGTACACCCTGATCGGAATAGTCCTTTTAGCATTTACCGCATTGGACTTTAGATTGTTCGGCATCTGGCGTGTTCCTGGTTGGTGGAAGTGGACACCAGAGGATCTGCCCGAGCTTCGCTTTGGTGATTGCCCTAATGACACAGTTGGTTGTCCAACGATTTCATTTCTTCCTAAGTTCTTAGGTGGTCAGGGAATTGGCCTTGGAACACACCCATTTGGTCAAGATGACATTGGTCGCGATTTCTTTGCACTTGTCATGAAGGGCACTCAGCGTTCAATTTCAGTAATGGTAATTATTGGTGGAATCGGAGCAACACTTGGCGTAGTCGTTGGTTCGATCTCAGGTTTCTACCGTGGTCGCATTGATGCGATCCTGATGCGTTTTGTGGACTTCATGATCACAATCCCAGTAATCATTATTGGTTCTGTTATTGGTTACCGTTACGGAAACCTCGGAGCTACATTCCTAGCCTTATTGCTTGGTTTGTTCGCATGGACCGGTCTCTCACGACTTGTTCGCGGTGAGTTCTTATCCCTTCGTGAGCGAGAGTTCGTAGATGCCGCCCGAGTTGCAGGAGCGACAAATAAGCGCATTATCTTTAAACACATTTTGCCCAATGCAATCGGTGTAATCATTGTTTCGGTAACGCTGTTGCTCTCAGGTGCGATCTTGCTTGAGACAGCACTTAGCTACATCGGCTTTGGTGTGGTTCCACCAGATGTTTCACTAGGACTACTTATCAGCCAGTACCAGGACTCATTCACAACTCGTCCATGGCTGTTCTGGTATCCAGGATTATTTATTATTTCTATCGCTCTTAGTATTAACTTCATTGGTGATGGATTGCGCGATGCTTTTGATCCACGTCAGCGTCGTCGTATCTCTAAGAAGGAGCGCCAGGATTCAGCTACAGCCAGAAAGTTGGCTCAAGCAAATGATTAATTCTTTAGATAAGAGCGCCAGCAACGCCGATCAGTGCCAGAGCAATGAAGATATAAAGACCGGAGTTATCGGTACTGATTTCAAATTCGCTGGCACCACCGGGGATGAAATCTTTTCTTCTGATGTTAGCCATGTAAGCGCAAACACCAGAGTCACTTTTAAGGGAGTCTCCAACACGTCGCGGAGCATCAGCACCGGGAAGAAGATCAGTCTTGTGCATTCTTCTGCTGTGACGACCACTCGGAGCTGGAGCGGCCCAGGCGTAGTAAGTCTCATCTCTAATCTGGATGGACATGCTGTATTTGGTTTCGATCTCCTCAACCAAATCCCACGTAGCGGTGATCTCTTTGGTTGGGTTAACAATCTTGATGCCTTCATCAAAGAGCAGAACATAGGGCTTAAGGAAGAGCAGGTAAGAACCAAAAGCGCCAGCGCCACAGATTCCAACCGTCAGGATGATGTCGCCGCCATAGAAAAAGCTTTGAACAATAAATCCGACAAAGAAGGCGATAAGAATCCAGCCACTGGCAATCGCACTGCCGGGTCTGAACTTTTCACTATTCGTCATTTCGCAAGTTTCTCACAGATGGGGTCAACCAAATGAGTAAGCCAGTCTTAGAGATCAAAGATTTTAATGTTGATTTCTGGGTAGATGGAGTTTGGTACCCAGCTGTTATTGGGATGAACCTTTCACTAGAACCCGGCAAAGTCACCGCCATCGTTGGTGAATCAGGTTCTGGTAAGTCAACAACAGCCCTTGGCTTGATGTCATTGCTGGCATCAAATGCTCGTATGTCTGGATCTGTGAAAGTTAAAGACCAGGAGATGCTTAACGCTAAGGGTGTAACACTTCGTAAGTTCCGTGGAAAAGAAGTTGCATACATTTTCCAGGAGCCAATGACAGCGCTTAACCCTATTTACACAATTGGTTTCCAGATCATGGAAACACTTCGTAACCACTTTGATATGGGCCCTAAAGAGGCGCATGCCCGCGCATTGGAATTAATCACAATGGTTGATATTCCAGATCCTGAAAAATCAATTAATAAGTACCCACACCAACTCTCTGGTGGACAACGCCAGCGTGCAATGATCGCGCAAGCACTTGCTTGTGATCCAGGACTTTTGGTGGCAGATGAGCCAACAACTGCCCTCGATGTGACTGTGCAGGCTGAAATTCTAGATTTGATGCGTGGACTTAAAGACAAGCTCAACTCTGCAATTCTTTTGATCACCCACGATATGGGTGTTGTTGCAGATATGGCTGATCACATCCTTGTTATGAAGGATGGACTCACCGTTGAATCCGGAACTGCAGATCAGATCTTTAATAAGCCAACTCATCCATACACCCAGCAACTACTTGGCGCGGTTCCAAAGCTTGGATCAACAAAGAAGCGAGTACTTCCTTATAAGGAAAACGCTAAGCCAGCACCAGTGTTGAAGTTAGACAATGTCACCATTGAATATCCAAAGCGTGGTCGCATCCCAGCATTTGTTGCGGTTAAGAACTTTAGCCTTGAGATCTACCCAGGTGAAATTGTTGGCCTGGTTGGTGAATCAGGATCAGGAAAGACAACTGTTGGTCGTGCTTCAATTGGCTTGCTTCCAATCAAGGAAGGCTCACTAGAAATTGTTGGTAAAGACATCAGCCATGCAACTCAAAAAGAGCTTTTCGCAATCCGCCGCCACACCGGAATTGTTTTCCAAGATCCAGCTTCATCGCTTAACCCACGTCTTCCAATTGGTGAATCAATTGGCGAGCCATTATTGCTGGCAAAGATTGCAAAGGGTCCAGACCTGGCACATATGGTTGAAGAGCTTCTAGATCAGGTTGAACTTCCACGTAGCTACCGCAACCGTTACCCACATGAGCTTTCAGGAGGACAGCGCCAGCGCGTTGGTATCGCACGCGCGCTCGCACTCACTCCAGATCTACTCATCGCTGATGAACCAACATCAGCACTGGATGTTTCTGTTCAGGCACGCTTTTTAGATCTTTTGCAAGAACTACAGGGCAAGTTGAACTTTGCGTGCTTGTTCATCTCTCACGACTTAGCAGTTGTTGATATCTTGTCGCACCGAATTGCAGTGATGCAAAATGGTTTGCTTGTCGAAGAAGGTGATCGTGATCAGATCTTGAAGAATCCAAAGAATGATTACACCAAGCGTTTGATTTCAGCAGTTCCTGTGCCAGATCCAAAGGAACAGCGCATCCGCCGCGAGGCTCGTTTAGCTCTGAAGAAGTAGCTCTGCTTGTGGATCTAGACCTTTTGGTCTTTGGCCTAGACCTTGTTTCAACATTTGCATTTGCATTAGTCGGAGCAAGAGTTGCAGCCAATAAAGGTTTAGATTTTGGTGGCATTTTATTTATTGCAGCCGTTGCGTCTATTTCAGGTGGAACATTACGTAATCTATTTATGGGGGAGCAGCCACCCTGGGTGCAGCGCCCATGGTTATTTGCACCCATCGTTGCTGCGTTCTTAATTACCGTTGCTATGGGCAAGACCCAAGATGTTGGTCGCTTTGCGCTTTCACTTGATACTTTGGGATTAGCTGTTGCAACTGTTTCTAGTGTTCAGTTCGCACTTTCTAACGATGCACCGTTGGTGGCAGCAGCTGTCCTTGGTCTGATCGGGGCGGTCTCTGGTGGATTATTTAGAGACATCATGTGCCAAACAGAGCCAGTGCTATTGCACCGCGAAACCGTTGGTACTGCCTGCCTTTCTGGGGCACTTGTTTATCTAGCCTTAGATTCCTTGGAGCTCAACGAAGCCATTTCAGTTCTGGTTGCCGGAATGGTTGTGGTCTTGGTGCGCGAATTATCCATCAAATTTAACTGGAACCTGCCCACTGTTCCTAAGGGGTAATTAATCCCTGGCTTGCCCGCTTCGGTGGGTATAGCGGCCTAAGAAATCTGCCTTCATATCGGCAAAGTTTCCATCTAGTAATGCCTGGCGCATTTGATCTACCAATCGCACAATAAATCGTTCGTTATGAATCGTTGCAAGGGTTGCGCTAACGATTTCTTTGCCACGGAATACATGGTGCATATACGCCCGTGTGTAGTGCGTACAGGTGTAACAGTCACACTCATCGTCAATTGGGGTGAAATCCCTCTTAAAACGGCTGTTAGACAGGTTAAAACGCCCTTCCATCGTGTACACAGCACTTGTGCGTGCAATTCTGCTCGCTAATACGCAATCAAAGGTGTCACAGCCGTTTTCAACGCCCACAAATAGATCTTCTGGGGCACCGATACCTAAAAGGTGTCGCGGCTTATCTTCCGGCAGGATTTCATTGACCCACGAAACGATGGTTCCGAGTTGTCCCTTATCTAACGCCCCACCGATTCCGAATCCATCAAAGGATTGCCCACTAGATTCCAGTGATCCAAGATCGGTGGCAGCTTTTTTACGAAGGTCTTCATATTGAGCCCCTTGGATGACACCGAATAATGCTTGGTAGGGCTTGGAAGATCGCTCTTCTGTGAGGCGCTTGTGTTCATCCAGACATCTAATGGCCCAGGCATAGGTTCGATCCATAGCTAGTTCTTGATAGGGACGGGTGTTATGCAAAGTGGTGCACTCATCAAAGGCAAACATGATGTCGGCACCGATCTGGTGCTGCACCTGCATTGAAACTTCAGGGGTAAAGCGATGCATTGATCCATCAAGGTGGCTCTTAAAGGTCACACCTTCATCATCAACATGTGCCAAACGATCTTTGTTTCCTGCAATGACATCATCTCTGCGAAAAGTTTGGGCATCCATTGCTAATACTTTTTTAAATCCAACACCGAGAGAAAGAACTTGAAAGCCACCAGAGTCGGTAAAGGTTGGCCCTGGCCAATTCATGAATTCGCCAAGCCCGCCAGCCTCATCCAGGATGTCAGAGCCCGGCTGTAAATACAGGTGATAGGCGTTAGATAAAAGTGCTTGGGCACCTAAATCTGCCATGGCTTCAGGCAGTACTGATTTAACAGTTGCCTTGGTGCCCACCGGAATAAATGCAGGGGTTTGAATTGGCCCATGAGGGGTATTGATAGTTCCAACACGTGCCAGCGAATTGCTGTCGGCATGCTTGATATCAAATGAAAAACTCACAAGCATCTCCTTTTTGGCACACATGAAAGAAGTTGAAGCTTCAACCTTTGCCGTAGACTGCACTCATGGCACGTGAAAACGCTACCGCACCTAGGTGGCTCAACCCCACTGAAATGAAGGCTTGGCGCCGATACATCCTGGCTAGCCGGCGCTTGATTGATGAATTAGATGCAGACCTTGGTATGCATGATTTATCTATGCCTGATTATGAAATTTTGGTCCAGTTAAGTGAAGCCCCAGATCGCAAAATGCGGATGAGTGAGCTAGCAGCTAACGCCTTGCTTTCTAGGTCACGTCTTTCACATCGCATGAAGGTCATGGAAAAGGCTGGCTGGGTTAAGCGAGAAGCCTGCCCGATTGATAAGCGCGGCTACTTTGCAGTGATGACACCTAAGGGATGGAAGGCGATTGTTGCTGCAGCCCCTGATCATGTTGAAAGTGTGCGCACCAGATTTATGGATCACTTAACAAAAGCAGATCAACAGGTGTTGGCAGAAATCTTTGAACGTGTGGAGGAATCACTGCGCAAAGATGCTGAGGAAGAGTAAGTCTTATTAATATTTTTTACTGGAATTGAAAACATAAAAAAACCCGCCACATAAAGTGGCGGGTTTTTTTAATATGCTTGAGGGCTTTACTTAGCCTTCTTTGCTGCCTTCTTGCGGCGCTTCTTTGGAGCTGCTGCTGGAGCTGCTGCCTTCTTGCGACGCTTTGGAGCTGCCTTCTTAGCTGCTGCCTTCTTGCGACGCTTTGGAGCTGCCTTCTTAGCTGCTGCCTTCTTGCGACGCTTTGGAGCAGCCTTCTTTGCTGCTGCCTTCTTGCGACGCTTTGGAGCTGCCTTCTTAGCTGCTGCCTTCTTGCGACGCTTTGGAGCTGCCTTCTTAGCTGCTGCCTTCTTGCGGCGCTTCTTTGGTGCTGCTGCTACTGCAGCTGCCTTCTTGCGGCGCTTCTTTGGTGCAGCTGGTGCTGCTGCCTTCTTGCGCTTCTTTGGTGCTGCTTTCTTTGCTGCGGCCACGTACTTCTCCTATCGGAATGGTTCGGATCCGTCACCCAAACCTGTTCGTGGATAAGCGTGACATCATTTGGGCAAAAATGCCAACATTTTGTGACAAATAATTTAGTGCGTGTCGCAAATTTATTTTTTAATTTGTTTATGCATTTGCGAAAATTTCATCCATTTTCAAATCCGCAATTAAATAATTTCGCCAAAATTTGTAAAAATCCCGCAAAAAACTGTCAAGTTAGGAATTCTCGTCCTCTGATTGAGGGTTTACGCGTAATTTTTCCGCCATTTTTTGGTTTTCGAGGGCATATTTGTTGGTTCGGATGTCGAATTTTCTGAAATCTGGCAAAAAACTGGCCAGTAGGAGGACCACAACCACACAAATGATTCCGCCACTTGTTACCGAAATACTTAACGTAGTAACTGCCGCCATAGAAGCTGCACGCATCTGACCGGCTAAGGGTCCGAGTGAATACGAGAGCAACTCAATTCCTGCAAGGCGTCCGCGCAGATTGTCAGGGATTGTTTGATTCCACATCGCAGATCTAAACAGCGCGCTGATCATGTCTGATGCCCCCGCCAAGGTCAGAAAGAGAAGTACCAGCCATAGGTAATTAGTTGCCCCAGATAGTGCAATAGCAACGCCCCATCCAATAGCTGCCCACATGATTGCCCGACCATAGAAGTGAACATTTTTCATCCACCCGCTTGTCAGGGTAATGGCGATGGAGCCAATAGTTCCGGCGGCATAGAGAAGGCCAAGAGCCCAAGGCGCACCTAGCTGATCTGCCCAAAACGGAATAAGTGCGGTGGGCATCGCAAAAAACATCGCGGCCAAATCAACCAGGTATGTGCCCAGCAAATCCTTGCGGCTAAATGCATATTTCACACCATCAATTAACGCTGACAGGGATGGGGCTTCGGCCTCATGGGAAGGGGGGATGTTTTTCATAAAGGCGATCAAAGCAATTGAAATAATGAAGGTTGCAATATCTGCGGCATAGCCAACTGCAACTGAATAAGAAGAAATCAAAATTCCGCCAATAGCCGGCCCCACAATCACACCGACCTGCCATCGCAAACTCATCAACGCCGCAGCCGCTGTCATATCTTCATGATCGACAAGTCTAGGAAGTGCTGCCTGCATCGCTGGTTGTCGCAAACCACTGGTGGCGGCAAAGAGGCCAGAGACGATGTAGATCAAAATCAGACTTGGTGAATCCATTAAGGAGTTGACCAACAAAGCCCCTGTAAAGATAAGTGAGAGAGCCTCTGTTACCCAGATTAACTTTTTGCGATCAAGGGCATCAGCCAAGACTCCGCCATAGAGTCCAAAGATGACCAAGGGAACGATTTCAACTAGGCCGCTAATCGCAACGGCCACATAAGAGTTAGTTAATTCCTTGACCTGAAATGGCACCGCCACATAGGTGATCATGGAACCGAAGTAAGAAATTAGCCCAGCAGCCCAGAGCAAGGAAAAGTCCTTGGACTTTCTAAGTGGTGCTAGATCGATCGCAAAATTGGCCACGCACCCACCCTAGTTGAAGGTTTGGGCCTCTGTGGGGAAGTTGCCTGAGCGAACATCATCAGCAAATTCACTCGTTGCAGCCAACATCTCGGCGCGCAAATTGCGATATGCCTTAGCTAACTTCGGAGCCTTTTTGGTGATGCCCAGTAAATCTGTCCAGACGAGGACCTGTGCATCGCAATGAGCGCCGGCACCAATACCAATGACAGGAATACTCAATGCTTTGGTGATTCGGGCAGCTAATTCTGCAGGGACTAGTTCCAACACAAGTGAAAAAGCACCTGCTGCTTGAAGTGCTTTAGCAGCTTCCAGAATTACATCGCCATCAGTTCTACCTTGAACTCTGTAGCCACCTAATTGATGCATTGATTGAGGAGTTAATCCCAAGTGGCCCATGACTGGAATTCCGCTTGCGACAAGCTTTTTAACCGTCTCTAGATGAGCACCTTCTAGCTTTACCGCCATAACCCCAGACTCTTTGAAAAAGCGAACCGATGTGGCAAGGGCTAATTCGGGGGATGCTTCATATGAGCCAAAGGGCAGATCTGCAACAACCATTGCTCGCTGTGATCCGCGGACAACAGCTCTGGCTAGAGGAATTAACTCATCAACGGTTACGGGGATTGTGTTCTCTTCACCCAGAAAATTATTGCCAGCGCTATCGCCAACAAGTAGAACTGGAATACCAGCCTCATCAAAGATTTCAGCGGTCATGGATTCATAGGCGGTCAGCATGGCCCACTTTTCACCGCGCTCTTTGGCCGCAGCTAAATCCAGAATAGTTACGCGTCGGTGCAGCGCGCCCCCATATAAAGACTCCATAGTTTCCTCTCCTCGAAGCCGCCTGAAGCAGTCCCCGGGTACAAGGCAAAGGGTACCCCCGTTACACTTGAAAAATGAAGTTGCGCGTGGCGCTAGCCCAAATCAACCCAACAGTTGGTGACCTTGCGGGCAATGCTGGGCTAATTGCCGAGGCTGTTAAGAGCGCACAAGCACAAGGTGCCAATCTGATTGTTTTCCCGGAGATGATCGTGACTGGATATCCGGTTGAAGATTTAGCACTTCGTCCATCCTTCCAAACAGCCAGTATTAAAGCTGTTGAACAAATAGCTGCCGGAATTACAGGCGATGTAGTGGCGGTAGTTGGCTATCTAGATAAAGGACCAAAAAACGCCGTTGCGGTAATTCATGATGGAAAAATCAAGGCCAGATATGTGAAGCGCCATCTGCCTAATTACGGCGTCTTTGATGAATTTAGAAACTTTGTAGCAGGGGACCAAACCCTTGTTGTTCGCATCCATGGCGTTGATGTTGCGGTGGCAATTTGTGAAGACATTTGGCACTCACTTGATTCAATCAAAGCGCGCACACCAGGTCTCTTAGTAGTTCCTAACGGTTCTCCTTTTGAGCGCAACAAGGATGATGTGCGATTAGGGCTGGTCCAAAAGCGGGCCAAGGAAATTGGCGCACCAGTTGCCTATGTCAACATGACAGGTGGCCAGGATGATTTGGTCTTTGATGGCGACAGCATTGTTGTTGGCAAAGATGGCAGTCTGCTTGCAAGGACTGCCCAGTTTGATGATCAGTTGATTGTTATTGATATTGAATGTAGTGAAAAAAGCTCACAGCCAGATGTTGTGATTTCAGAGGAACCGGCAACACATAGCGAATTACTCCAATCATCAATTGCCACCCGACTTTCAGATGAGGCCGAGATGTGGCAGGGCCTTGTGATGGGGCTTCGTGATTATGTGGGCAAGAATGGATTTAGATCAGTAGTCCTTGGTCTTTCAGGTGGAATTGATTCTGCGTTAGTTGCTGCAATTGCAATTGATGCACTAGGTGCCAAGCGGGTCAACGGTGTTGCAATGCCAAGTAAATATTCTTCAGATCATTCAGTTGAAGATGCCCAGGCGATGGCAGATGCCACAGGCATTCATTTCAGAATTACTCCTATTGCACCCATGGTTGATTCATATATGAATAACATGGTTCTAAAGGGGTTGGCAGAAGAGAATTTGCAGGCACGCGTTCGTGGCACAACCCTGATGGGTATTTCTAACCAAGAAGGCCACCTTGTTTTGGCAACAGGAAACAAAAGCGAGTTAGCTGTTGGGTATTCAACTCTCTATGGCGACGCCGTTGGCGGCTTTGCTCCGATTAAAGATATTTACAAAACAGATGTGTGGGCGCTGGCTAGATATCGAAACGCACTGGCATTAGAGCGCGGGGAAGTAGCACCTATTCCAGAGCGCTCAATAACTAAAGAGCCAAGTGCCGAGCTACGACCAGATCAAAAGGATTCTGATTCTTTGCCGGACTATCCATTACTAGATCAGGTCTTACGTGCCTACGTTGATGAGGATCATGGATACCAAGTGCTGCTTTCTGACGGCTTTAATCCTGAATTAGTGCGCCGAGTTATTTCTTTGGTAGATAAGGCTGAATATAAGCGTCGCCAATATCCACCTGGCACAAAGGTTTCGGGTCGTGCTTTTGGAAAAGATCGCCGCCTGCCAATGACTTCGCGCTGGAATGAGCAGTAGCACTTGCAAATGCTTTGCAACTCGCTTAAATAATTCAATTGAGTAGAATTTGCACATGCTTATGATCATCAACTGGTTGTTTACACGAAACCGTGTTGTTGATTTCTGCCTGTCTACATCTTGCAGCTGCTAATTCTTTTTCTCTTTCGCAGCCAATTTAATTTTTAATCAATCTATTTTTACAGGGAGAATTATGAAGACTTATAACAGCATCACAGAGATTTTTGGAAACACACCATTACTGCGCATCAACAAGATTACAGATGGCGCTGCGGGAAATGTTTATGCCAAGCTCGAGTTCTATAACCCAACTTCATCTGTGAAAGACCGCCTGGGTGTGGCAATGATTGATGCGGCCGAAGCAAGTGGTGAGTTAAAGCCTGGCGGAACAATTGTTGAAGCAACATCTGGAAACACAGGTATTGCAGTGGCAATGGTTGCAGCAGCTCGTGGCTATAAGGCGATCATGACAATGCCAGAATCAGTGTCAAAAGAGCGTCGCAAGCTCATTCGTGCATATGGTGCAGAGTTAGTACTTACACCTGCTGCCGAAGGTATGAAAGGCGCAGTTGCTGCTGCCGAAAAGCTTGCAGAATCTGGCGCTGTTCTAGTTCGTCAGTTTGAAAACGAAGCCGGTCCATTTATTCACCGCACAACAACTGGTCCAGAAATCTGGCGTGATCTAGATGGCAAGGTTGATGCATTCATTTCAGGTATTGGTACAGGTGGAACAATTACTGGTACAGGTCAATACCTAAAGGAAAAGAACCCAGCAATTAAGGTGTTTGGTGTTGAACCAGCTGCGTCACCAATTTTAAATGGTGGAGAGCCAGGACCTCACCCAATTCAGGGAATTGGCGCAAACTTCATTCCTAACGTTTTAGACCGCACTGTTTATGATGAGATTTTGGATGCAACTGCAGCCGATGCAATTAAGTACGCGCGCCGCGCAGGAGCAGAAGAAGGCTTCCTTGCAGGTATTTCATCTGGTGCCACATTGTGGGCAGCTTCAG
>Ga0214917_10005273_pt1 | contig 13889 bp, 13 predicted proteins | sample LL_1208_BB_MetaG_FD_177983 | JGI IMG/M metagenome (GOLD analysis project Ga0214917, IMG submission 177983) | Freshwater microbial communities from Lake Lanier, Atlanta, Georgia, United States - LL_1208_BB | ecosystem: Environmental > Aquatic > Freshwater > Lake | place: USA: Georgia | collected... | reverse complement strand
CGTCCGCTCAATCGAGTGCGCCGAATACAAAGCCAACTCCGCAAGCAACAAAGGTGGCCTCGAAGGCGAGCGTTCCTCAAACAGCTGTTAAAAAGATTATTTGCAAGAAAGGCAAGATCTCAAAGACCGTGATTGGCAAAAATCCAAAGTGCCCGGCGGGATATCGCAGGTAGCTAGCCATTGTCAGAAGTGCTTTTCAACCTGCCAGTTCAGGGAGGATAGGACGGGAGCCAAAAAGTTCCCTTTTAGCACCTTTTCTGGTACCCTGCGCTTGGGGAGATTAATAAGGAGCAAAAATGGCAATCACGGTGAAGCTCTCTGAAGAGCTTGTGGAAGAGGCGAAGCGAATCGCCGCTGTGGAGCATCGCTCTGTGCCTAAACAGATTGAGTTTTACTTTCGCATGGCTTCCATCGCAGAACAAAATCCAGATCTCTCATTCTCATTAATACGTGAAATTTTGAAGGCTGATAGTGAAGAGGCAACCGAGGAATACACCTTCGGGTAATGAAAGTTCTAGCCGCACCCACTTTTATTCGCAGCTCGAAAAAGCTGCATTCAAATCAAAAGAAGGCTCTCGATAAAGCCGTCAAAGTAGTTTCTGCCGACCCAAGTGTGGGAAAGACAAAGATAGGCGATCTGGCTGGCGTCTCCATTTATAAATTTAAGGTGCAGGGAGTCGAATGGTTGCTGGCCTACAGAATCCTCTCTCCGAAGGAAATCAAGCTCCTCGTCTCTGGCCCACATGAGAATTTCTACCGAGATTTGAAGCGTGTGAAAGAATAGTCAGGTGAAGGCGAAGATAAAGAATGGGTTTGCGCCCAAGGTCTGCCTTCGCTGCGAGCGCGAATTTGAGTGGCGAAAGAAGTGGGCCAGAGATTGGGAGAGCGTGAAGTACTGCTCGAAAAGATGCCGAGCTTCCCAGTAAGCGGTCCCTCTAGGCATGCGGGGCAGTTCAAGCAAGTGGGTCGTTAGCCCAGAGCCAGATATTTCTATCCTGAACTCTGCCTTCGAGATTCTCAAGTGGAAATGGTGCGCTCTTTTGTCGTTGCCAATCATTCGCTGCGAGTAGGCGCGAGAAGCCGGCGAGTGCGATTGGCTCTTCCAACTCCCGATCAGAACCATGAAAAGTCACCGGCCCAGCATGGTCAAAGACCACTGTTCCAATAACAATCTGCCTATTCTCTGCTCGCATAATCTCGATAACGCGAGATTGCTGTGGCCAATCTATATGCGAACTTGTACGAATTTCCCAAAAGGCGTGCGAACCATCTGCCCGAGTACGTGGGGCAATTTTGTGATCGTGTACATGGCCAGAGAACCAGAGAATCACATTGGGATAGCGCTCGAGCAATTCGAATATCTCTCGCTCCAACGCTGGCGCTGGTTCACCATCGGGAACGTAGCCATTAAATAGCGTTTCTAATGGGTGGTGGGAGGCGAGAATGACATATTTCGCTCTCGAGGATTCGAGTATCTCGGTGAGCCATTCAAATTGACTTCGGTGGATGCATCCTTGCCAGCCACCAAATTGATTGACGGTATCGAGTGCAATCAACCGAACATTCATATTGATATCCCGATACCAATACGCAGTTGCGCTCTGTTCACCATCTAAACCATGGTTGTGGCCACATTCAGTATGAATCCGTACCCAATCTTCAATCGTTACCAATTTTCGTCGTGGATCTGCAGTGACGGCGCTGGTTTCAATCTCGTGGATATCGGGATAGAGAGCAGGTCCAACTTCACCAAAACTTGCAAAGAGTGCGGATAAGTCGTGGTTGCTCGAAAGCCCTCTTAGTTTTACAGCGCCTTGCGCTAATGCATCTAACTCTGGAGTCGGGCGCGCAGTTCCTTGAAGCAAAGCATCGTGATTACCATGTACCGCGAGCCATTTATGCCGCAGCCCCTGGGCTTGGAATGCACGTTCGGCAGCGGCGAGCGCTCCTGGAAAGTGCGGAAAGCCATGGAGGGAGTGCGGTCGATCGGCCACCTCACTAGGGGCCGGTCCGTCGGGATGGTAATAATGCGGGTCGTACATTCTCGGGTTAGAGGAGTGTGACCCCTCGGATATTTTAGGGTCGCCACTTTTAGGTTCTACCAGGCCACCATCAAGTAGATTCTTATACCAACCTAATTCATTGCTCTGCGCGTTATCAACGACATCTCCGGTAATCACCACTGCATCGATAGGCGCACCGGTTAATGGCCCTTGAGTAATTTGATTTGCCGCGACCACCATCGCTTCTAAAACTTGGGTGGTGAGAAATTCTTGCGCTCGATAGGTCCCAACAAGTGGGACCAATGCCGAGAGCGGATTATCTGGATCGGCAAATCTATCGAGGAACTCTAACCGGGCTGGTGAGGCAGCATCACAGATGTGCAGATCGCTTAAATGGATGAAGGTCGCAAGTGGCTCTCGTTGGAGCGGCGCTCTGCCGTTAACTTCTTCACCATTATCAAGGAGCAATTCATGCCACGCTCCATCCGCGCTCAAGTGCGATCGGATTATTCGACTCGATCTGGTATCACGCATCTGTCACCAAGATCTCTGGCGCAGTAACCTCAAGATGGACACCCTCGCCTGGATGCAATTCACCGGTAGCCGAACTTGTCATTAGCGCTTCGATTAGTTGACCGGAGTGGGTACGGCAAGAAATTCGCGAGGAGGCGCCCATAAAAGATCTGTTGACCACTACTGCATTATGTGAACTCTCTGCCACACCAACTCGGGCGACCTTTATCGCTTCAGGTCGCACCAGTGCGATCACCTCACTTGAGGTGACCTCCTTCGAGCTTGCTTTAAGAACTTTTCCAAATAACTCCACCGCGCCATTTGTCAATCGCGTCGGAATTTTATTCATCGTGCCGATAAAGCTGGCTACAAATTGTGAGGTAGGTGCGTTGTAGAGCGCATCGGGGGTATCTACCTGTTCTAGTTTTCCGCGGTTCATTACGCCGACTCGATCCGAGATAGCCAGCGCCTCTTCTTGATCGTGGGTGACAAAGAGGGTGGTGGTTCCAAGTGAGAGTTGGAGGCGTCGAATCTCTTCACGGAGATTTACTCGAACCTGGGCATCTAGCGCAGAGAGTGGTTCATCAAGGAGCAAGATCTCGGGTTCAAATGCCAACGCTCGAGCGAGCGCGACTCGTTGTTGCTGTCCACCAGAGAGTTGATAAGTAAAACGCTTCGCTTGACTCTCTAGCCCCACAAGTTCCAGGAGATTTCCCGCTTTTACTCTCCGCTCGCTCTTTCCAACTTTGCGCATCTGTAATCCAAAGGCGACATTCTCCTCAACCGATAAGTTGGGAAAGAGCGAATAGGCTTGAAAAACCATACCCATATTTCGCTTATGTGCTGGCACCGATGAGAAATCGCGCTCACCAACGAAAACTTGTCCGCTATCTTGTCGTTCTAATCCGGCAACGATGCGAAGAGCAGTTGTTTTTCCGCAACCGGAAGGTCCCAGTAACGCTACCAATTCACCAACTGCAACGGTAAGGCTAAAATCATCGAGCGCACGAACGGTGCCGAATTTCTTCGAAACATTTTGAATCTTGAGGTTCTTACTCGACATGGCTATTTACTCCTTTGGGTATTTCGTTCGGGAATGATCAATGTTGCAAAAGCAAGAACTACAAATGGAATCACCAGAGACATCATCGAGATAGCGATTGCTCCAAGTAAATTATCTTGCGCCACATATGTAACCCAGGTGGTGAACGTATCCCAATGCAAAAGAACGGTGAGGGTATATTCGCCAAGAGATAACGCGAAGGTGATTGCAACGGTGGAGGTAACAGCGCCACGAATAACTGGAATAATCACCGAAATTATCGATCTGAACCAGTTCGCCCCGGCGCTGCGACCTGCTTCGGAAATCGTTTTTAATGGAATTGAAGAGAGGCCGATATCAAGTGCGCGATAGGCATAAGGTAGCGCGAGAATGAAATAAAGAAATGGCAATTCAAGAACGGTATTTTGCACCAACTCAGGAAATGAAATTTGTGCGCCAACAGCAAAGGCCACAACGGGTATTACTAGAGGTAGGAGTGAGAGGCCATCAATTAATGGTCGCAGCGGTGATTGCGAGAGATGAAGCCAGGTGAGCGTGGGTACGAGAATAAAGAGTGTGATCAGCACGGTGACTGCCGCTAACCAACAGCTGCGAATGATGTAGTAGAGAAAATCAGGTTCCGATACCGCCCACTTGTAATGTTCCCAGCCATAACCTCCGGTCAGTGGAGTGCGAACTGAGAATTCAAATGCAGAGAGCATGGGGATGAAAACGAAAAGTGCTAAGAGAAAGAGTGTGATAGTGAGCGCAGGTTTACCTCTTCTCATCGCAGTTGCCATCGAGAGGTTCTCCGTTGAATGGCTAAATAGGGAATGACTGCAAGTGCCGAGATGAGAATCATCATGACACCGAGGGCTTTACCTAAGTTGAGTTGGCTCGCGGAGACATTCCCATCAAGTAAGCCACCAATCTGCAACGGCGTTAATGGCAAATTACCCACGGTTAGCGCATTTGCCGTTGCGTAAGCCGAGAAACCGCTGGCGAAGAGCAACAGGAAAGAGGCGATAAAACTTGGAAAGAGTAACGGGATGCCAATTCTCAACCAGTATTGGCGGGCGCTTGCTCCCAGATTTTTTGCCGCCTCTTCCCATTCATGGCGTAGCGCCAGAATGGCGGGGGAGAAGATGATAATCATCAGTGGTAATTGGAAATAGAGATAGACGATGAGCAAGCCTGTAAACGATCCAAGAGAGAAATATCCAGCGTAGATATCCCAACCAGCAGCTTTGAGAATTTTCGTTAACTGTCCTTGGAACCCCAGCGCTGCAGTAAACATAAATGCCAAAGGAACGCCACCAGTGTTGGCAAGGACGCCACTCATCGCACCAATAGTCCGGCGAAGTTTTGATGGGCCATAACTTTCAATATAGAAAGCGGCAATCGCTCCAGGAAATGCAGCAAGGGCTGCGGAGAAAAGTCCGATCTTCACCGAATTTAAGAATCCGGTTCGGTATGGCTCTTGCAACGCCGTTTGGAAGTTCGAGAGCGTTAATTGATTATCGTTTGAGAGAAATGAAACATAAATCAATCTAAAAATAGGGAAGAGAAAGAAAAATCCAAAAATTGCAAAGAACGGGAGCGCAGGCAAGTAAGTCGAGAGTGAAAATTTGGGAAAGGCGCGGGGGTCCACGTCCGCGCCTTTCTTATTCATGACTTGTTCGGTCATGTTTCCTTTATAGGCTCGCCCACGCAGCAATGATTTGCTCACGTGCCGCTAAGACATCGGAGATTGTGGGGGGTCCAATCACCTTTGCCGATGCAGGGACTGAGAAGTCCAAGAGAGATTTCGAGAGAACTTTCTTCTTTGCCATCGCGGCGGACATGATCGGGTCAGCGCCTGATTGCTGGAAGTAGTTCTGTCCACCTTGTAGGAGTGCGAACAACTTGGAACCAGAGAGCTTCAAATCTGCGGCCGTGATATCGGCTGCCTGTTTCCCTTGGTTCTGTGAGTAGAGAAACTCTTGCCACAATCTAGCGTTGGCACAGTTTGGTGATTTGCGATTGATGGCGTTGATGTATGGCGGCGCCTGTAGGACGAAGTCGGTCGGATAGACAAACTTGAGGTCAAGTCCGGCAGCCTTCGCTGCAGGCACTACGCCGAGCGCGTTGAAGTCCCACATGAAGCCCACCTTTGCTACACCTGTTCCCAGGTTGGCGGTATTTACTTTCTGGATTGGGCCAACGGTCTTGATCGCTTTGAAGAGTTCAAGTCCTTTACTTACATCTGCCAAATTCTTGCTGCCACCATTGCCCAGGCTCGCTGCGAGCACCGACATGAAGGCTTGGTTTGAAGAGGTTGGATCTCCGGTTATGCCAACAAATCCCTTGTACTCGCTCTTGGTGAAATCAGTTGCCTTTGTTGGTGCGGGAGAGAGCGTGGTGTTGTACACGATGGCGAGTTTGCCACCGTAGTTTCCGTACCACAATCCGCTTGGATCCTTCGCTGCTTCAGGAATGTCCTTCCAATTAATAACTTGGTAAGGCGAGGAGAGTGGAGTTCCACCAGGTGGAGTTAATTGCGCTACCACTAGCGGCCCGATATCAATTGAGTCTGGCTGCTTTGATTTTGGTGCGGTCTTCATCGTGTCAATTTCATACTGTGATGAACCATCTGGATTATCAACAGTGATTTTCACTCCGAAAGCTTTCTCATAAGCATCCATCATTGGGCCGTAATTTGCCCAATCGCGAGGAAGAGTAATGAGATTTAACTTTCCTTCTTTCTTAGCGGCGACAACAAGAGCATCCAAGCCGCCTGCTTCTTTGACGTTTTTTGCATCGCATATTTTTACCTTCGACTGTGCTGGAGTCGTAAACGCAATAGTCCCAAGAACTATTGCTACCGCTCCAAGCGCAGCCACTAATCGCTTTGTTCGCATCTAGATTGCCCCTTTCTAAGGACTTCGCTGGGGACTCTTGCGCTTTGGGATTAATTCTGTTGGTCAGCAAACTGGACTGTTCGCAAATTTGGAGTGAATATTGAGCAGAATATGTAATTACTTTTCTTTAACCTGTACTGAACCTGTACTGAACCTGTACTGAACCTGTACTGAATCTTTCAGATGTGTGTCATTAAGTTTGCGACGGAGTTAATAACAGTAGTTGCACCGGCGTCGTAGAGAGAAATTCTGTCATGTGCACCGGTGAGCACTCCTATGACATTTGATGAGCCGAAGGCAACGCCGGCAAACATATCGGAGGTGGTATCACCCACAACTACCGAGTGCGATGCATTGGTAAATCCAAATTTGCGTTGTGCGGCGATCAACATATCTGGGTGTGGGCGTCCTCGCTCTACCTCACTCGGGGTGACGGTGAAGTCGACTAGATTTTCCCAGCAGAGATATTTCAAGATTGCATCAAGAGTCTCTCGATTAAATCCGGTAGTGAGTACGACAACAGCGCCCTCTTCTCGCAATTTCGTTATGGTCTCCTCGGCGCCCTCAATAGGACAGATTCCCCCCGCTGGCAGTTGGGCGAGATAGGCGCGCTCAAACTCCTCGTTGGCGGCTCTGGCTCGCTCTTTATCTACCAATAACTCAGTAAAAACTTGGATTTTTGAGCGACCCATGGTGTCGAGGGCATAGCGGATCCACTCTTCGCTCCGTGATTTCCATAATTGTGGTTCGGTGATGGCAAGGGCGGTTTCGAAAGCAGAGATGACGCTGCCATCATCTCGGACCGTGGTGCCGGCGACATCGAATGCCACCATGTCAATTTTATTATCGTTCGCGTTGTAGTTAGCGTTGGCCTTATTGGTGTTCTTTTGAGATATCAGCATGGTGGTTAACCTTTCAGTAAGGTGAGAGTCTCTTCGGCTATCGCTGGAGCTAATGTGTTGCCGCGACCACCGGGTCCGGTCACTGTGATGATGTTTGGTGAGATGAATTGACGATCGCAGATGGCGCCATCGCTTCTCTGGCTGTAGACACCATCCCAACGTCGGGTGATGTCGGGAAGTTTTGCGCCGATTAGATTGCTAGCGACTTCGTGGAGGTAGCGATAAGGGCGCTCATCGAGAGCGAAATCGAAGGGTTCGCTATATTCGTGGGTGTCACCGATAGTCAACGTTCCATCAAGTCGTTGGACCATAAGCAGTTGGACATGTTTCTCCGCTGCGATCGGATCTTGTGCTGGTAACTCTGTTAGTGCGGGGACGTCGTAACCTGGGTAGTACCGCATTGAGTCACCATCTGCGATTGAAGTGGTGAGTTCGAGATCTAATGGTGCGGTGCTCATCATTTGGATTCGCACTTTGCGAAGCGCTGGCAGAGATAATTGTTCGGCGAAGAGTGAGTGGTGATCGGCACCGGGAGCGATGATTGCCTTATCACAATCAAATTTTTCTCCGCTTCTAGCGGTGACCGTTACCCGCTCGGTAAATTCCTGCACATCGACAATATCCATGTTATTTAGGAGTTGATACTTTCTTTTATTTTGATTGTCTCGATACTCAAGGAGATAACTTCGAATTGATTCCAGGACGCTCCCGGGTTCGACCGTTGCATCATGGGGGCAATAGAGTGCAGCGAGGTACTCTCCGTTGAGCGCGGGGTTCTTTCGAATGGTTTCAGATTTTGATAGCAACTCCCACCCGCGGTCGTGCGCATCAGTTTTTTTCACACACTCTTCCATCACGGCAACTTCTGCGGAATTAATTGCAAGTGTGAGTGAGCCATTTGCTCGGAGGCTAAGGTTTGGAATCCGGTTGCTTATCTCATCCCAAAGTTGACGGGCACGTAACGAAAAGGCCAACTCGGTTCCGCTTTTTCGACCGCTTACCCAAATCAATCCAAAATTTCGGACCGAAGCGCTGCGCGCTATGGGATCTCGTTCGAGATGGAGCACCTCGTGGCCGGCTGCGAGCGCAGCCAAGGCGTGTGTACTCCCGATGATGCCGCCGCCGACGATAATGATCTTAACGAAAGAAGCCTTCAAGGGTTTCTTGAACGGGGGATGTAGTTGAGGCTAAGGTTTGAGGAAATTCTTACGTAATAGATGTGAAAGTTGCGAAGAGAGCGCGGGGAGATAATGGCTCGTTACCGGAGCGGTCGATGAGATTTCTCGTGTCTGTGATAGATAGCCAGACGGGAAGCGCTACCCCAGAGGAGATGGCGGCGATTGATGCCTTTAATGGCGGTCTGCGCGAACGTGGCCAATTTATTTTTGCTGGCGGGTTATCGGCTCCTGATTCTGCGAAAGTGATTGATAATCGAAATAACATCGGCGAAATAACTTCCGGGCCACTCCATGGTGGAAGTGAGTACCTCAGTGGTTTTTGGATAATTGACTGCGATAGCACTGCCCAGGCTGAGGAACTTGCGCGCAACGCATCCAAGAGTTGCAATCGAAAGGTTGAGCTCCGCCCACTCCTCTGAGCGCGAATCTCTTCTGCTCCGTGTTTTGAAGTTTTTTACGGTTCGCCTTGGGCTAGAAGGCTATAGTTTCATCGAATCTACTCTTGGGTTCTGATTTTCCATCGGAGAGGATGGCCATGAAGATTGGCGCCCGGGCCGGCATCGCGCTCTCTTTATCTCTACTTCTCTCCTGGACATTATTAGTAGCTCCCTCTCAAAGCGCTGAGAACATCATCGACCCAAATCAGGGATGGTCAGTTCCTGAGAACACCTCGGGGCCAGGAAGCCAGAATGGATATTTTGGCGAGCGATCATCTGATGATCGTGATTATTCGGCGCTCCTCGATGTTTCAAAGATGAAAGCTGATGCCCAAGAGGATCCAACCTGCGCATCACTTGATGATCCTAAGTGCGCATCAACCCAGAATTTTATTTACTACGCACAGATTCCAGTTTGTAAGAGCGCTGCTGATACCAATTGCATCGATTCGGTGAGCGCAATTAATTCTGCGGGAAAAATCTACCCTGGTTCATTTTCGAGATATTTTCCGGAGATTGCGCAGAATCAATTTGAAGGGAAGGCAAGTGCCAATCTTCCCTCTGGTGGCGGAGCGAGTTTATTTAGTATTCCCGGCGCTGAAGGCCCAGCGGGTAGCACCTACTTTGTCTCCGTTGTCATCTCAGGAGATGTAAAGCAGGGCGGCGTAGCCACGCTTCGTTCTCTTCACGCGCGAATCGTTCCGGTGCAAGTTCAAGCCAAGCAGTATTCATTTCCCTGGTGCCTCAGTGAAAACAAACTCTGCAATTCTGGTTGGAATAAATTAAGTACGACCACCACCAGCTCTGGTTATAAATGGGGCGAGAGCGGAAGTAGCGGCCTTGGGTGCGCCGAAGGTTCAGTCGGCGAAAACCTTTGCGCCCAAAAAGAGGCCTACCCAGCTGATTTCAGGTTTGCGTTAAAAGTCCGCCTCCTAAATGCACCGACTGGTTGGATGCATGGACGTATGACTGATCCCGACATCACGATTGCGAAATCTGGAAAGAACACGATCCTGACCGTTGCTGCAAACCCCATCGGTGTGCCATCTATTTACAAGCATTACCTCTGGGCGGATATGCCAACTGCGCTGCGAGATAACTACGACCCAGCTTCAGGAAAGTATTACGACCCGAGCACTGGTAAATATAAAAGTGGTGGTGAAGGCTTTTCTAACTCGCTCAACGGATCTTCGGATTACAACCAACGCGCTTGGACCACCGCTCCAAGTCCGTACTCACCAACAGCGATAGAAGAGCTCAATCTCTGGTTGCCCTATGTAAATGACGCAGCAACCGTTCTTCCGCAGTTCTGGTCATTCCGATCCCTAACTCAACAAGAGCTACAAGGGGCTAATCGCTGCTTCACTGATCCATCTGCGCTTAACGGGATTGTGACAACAAATGCCACTGCATATTCGCCTGGTCCTCCAGCTTTCGATAAAAAAGCTGGAGACCTCAACTATCGAGTAGCGGCGCCCCACTTTCTTCCCAACGGAATGGATACTTTCAAAGGTACTTATGACTTATTAATGCGATCTGAAGTTGCTCGATGTATTTATGGTTTCTCTAATGCACCCATCAAGGCATCTATTTCGATTGTCAGCAGCGATGGCTCACCGCAGATAGCTACCACCGTCGTCAATGAGAGCGCAGGCTGGCTTCATTTAAGTGCGAAGAATTTTGAATTTTCCTCTCCTGTTTTAAGAGTGAAGTTAAAACAAGATAAAGCGGCCATGATTAAAAAATCGCCAGCAAAAACTTCCATCACCTGTGTTAAAGGGAAAGTGGTCAAGAAGATTTCTGGGGCTAAGCCTTCGTGTCCCGTGGGATATACGAAGAAGTAGTTCCGGAAGCAAGAGAGTTTCGAAGGTAGTAATTAACCGAGTGGGGTAGCTCTGTTCAGGCGCTATCAGCGTTGATTCAGTACGATAAAGTCGTGAAGAGATTGCTTGGTCGGTTGGCTTTTATTACCTCTTGGACGCTTTTAATCTCTTTGATACAGCCTTCGCAAATAAGTTGGAGCGATTCACCTGGCGTGAGCCCAACAGAAGTTACTTTTGGCGCCGCCTATTCCAAGAGTGGCGCCACGAGCCCAGGTATGAGCTCCTTCTATCAGGGTGTTCAAACTTACTTCTCTTTTGTGAATGAGAATGGTGGAATCTACGGCAGAAAACTTTCGCTGCTAGAGAGAGATTCAAAAGGTCTACCAACTCAAGCAGTTGTCGCAACAAGCCAACTTGTTACTGCGGACCAAGTTTTTGGCTTATTCAATAACGCACCAGACTGTCCTGAGCAACTTGCGTCAACTACGAAAAATAATCTCGGAGGTCGTCTTGTCCCCAATATTTTTGTTGAGTGTTATTTAGCTGATAGCACCTCCTCGGCTTCGCAAGACCAGGCAAGTGCAGAACAAGCTAGCGTTGAAGATTTTAAAGTTGCTAGTTACAACAGAGTAAGTATCAATCGCGAATATCAAATCTTGAAGAGTTTTATCGAGAAAAATTTTCCCGATAAAAGAATCGCAATTGTCTATGCAGATAATCACTTTCGCACTGGGATGGGAAATCTAATTCCATCATTTAAGGCAATCTGCACACAAAGATTCGTTTCAGGAGCTCCATTTATTGGTGTTTGCAATTCCCTTGACTCTCCATTGCGCGATGGAGATGTGGTGGTTTTTGCTGGAAGACCATCTGAATTAATTAGTGTGATTCGTTCTTATTCGGATAAGTTAAAGCTGAGATATTTTGTAAATACTGAAGCCTTTAATCTTGAGGCGATCAAAGCCCTTGGCGTTAACATCGGCCAGCTTCCAGACATCTACACCCTGACACCATTTGCATCGGCTGTTGATAGCGCTAATCCCTTTATCAAAACATTTACAGATATCTCTCTCAAGTATGCGCCTAAAATTTCAATCAATCAGCAGTATTTGAATGGCATGAATTCCGCCTACATCGTTGCGAGTGTTCTGGGGGCGGTAGGCAAAGACCTCACGAGGGAACGTTTCTTGGAAGCTTTGGCTAAATATGGAAATAACTTTGATGCTCTCGGCTTGATTGACCGATCCAGCGATTCAAAATCTACGCTTTTGCCTCTCGGTGGGTATGTCGTGAAATTCCAGCAGGGTGAAAGCTCCATTGCTTCAGCAGTTCTTACCGTTAACTCGGGGCAGATAACTGAAGTCCCCAGAAAGTCACTAAACCTTGCGGTAACGGGTATTCCCGCTATGACGCAATTACTTCCGCCATCGGCTCCAAAACCTGAGCCAATCTCAACGACTAGCCCTGAACCGGTTCCCATCACTAGTCCTTCCCCGGCAATAAAGCCCGCACCGAAGGTAGAGAACGAGACTGCCCTGGATGGTGAAGATGAAGAGCCATTTGCAAAACTCACTATTAAACGTGAGAAATCGAAATATACCTTAACTATCACTGGAAATATCGCAGACGAACAACTCTTGGTCCGTGCGACCAAGAAAGGTCAGAAATCTATCCTCTTCAAAATAAAAACTAATGACGATGGTTTTGCGCGCTTTACAACAACTCGAACACTCAGTGGATATCAAGTTTCACTTTCACTGGATGGTGAAATCTTAAGTTCAGTAAAAGCATCCTGAGCAAACTGAAAGTACTTTTAGAAAAATACGATTCTATTTTCTGTAGTTAACTCTCACTCGCCGCCAGTCCACCAACTAGATGTTTCCCAACCAACTGGCAATTGTTCGTGAGAGCCGCTTGGGATTTTATTTCGTAGACGAGGAGGGCGCACCTCACGATCTCGTCGCCTTTTCTCCTCGAGCAATCTAATTTCTACTTCGCTCTTGTCTATCAGCTCTTTTCGCAATGAATTCTGTAATTCACGCCAATTTAAATACCGGCTTATTTCAGTGTCCAACATTCTGTATATTTGTGGAAGTTGAGCTAGATGATTCTTTGTAGGATCAATAACATGAAGCATTAATACTCTGAGAAATGCATACGGCGACAACTCAAGGAATTTCTTATTGAAGTTAAAGCGTGCAAATTTTGGGAAATTTTGCTCGAGTTTGTTTAAAAATTCTTTGTTCCTATTGATATTCGAGCTATCAAATATGCTTTTTCCAGAAAAACCATAGAGCTCGACCAATAATTCGCATAAAATTCTCTTAGTTGGTATTAATTTGCTTCTATCTAAATAACCAAAATCTTCAAAAAACTTAAGATTAAGTTTCTGATGAACAAGTACAGGGGTAAGGTCTGAGGTATTTCTCCTGCACTCAAGTTTATGATTTAAAGTATTGAGTAAGTTCAGCATCTCTATTTTCAACTTAAAATAAACTCGATTCCGAGCTTTCGAAATTCGAGCACCTAAAGCCGAGTCGCTTTGAGCATGATTCTGGGCACTTTTGAGGTAATTCAGGGCATTAAAAAATTGACCGCTACTTACTTCTTGCGGTTGTTGCGGAATCGAGCGATCTGTTATTGCGTTGGCAAAGTCAATTGCCGCATTTGCCTTTTGTTTAACACTTAAGCGAGAGTCCTTCATGAGAAATTCGTAGTATTCGGGAACTTTGTTATGCGCTAGTTGGATTATTTCTCCTGCAGTCCAATTTGGGTTGCTAGCTTTCGAAACAAGACTTTCGTAGGTGGGAATTTTTGATTGCTTTGATCTTCTCCCATGACTCGAACTAGACACAGATCTCCTAACCATGAGAGTGGAAGGACTGTGAGTTTACGAAAAAGCAAGAAACTGTTAAATAGTTCATGTCCATATTTTCCTATTTAGGCTGTCGTGTATATTTCTCTTAGGTCAAAGACATCACACGTTCTAGCCCTCTAGCTAGTGTGATACCAACCGCGCACCGCGCACGGTGGTCCTAGGGGAAGACCCGCTGACATCGAAAGTCGATAGTCGGAAGAGCGGATCTCACCG
>Ga0214917_10005270_pt1 | contig 13896 bp, 8 predicted proteins | sample LL_1208_BB_MetaG_FD_177983 | JGI IMG/M metagenome (GOLD analysis project Ga0214917, IMG submission 177983) | Freshwater microbial communities from Lake Lanier, Atlanta, Georgia, United States - LL_1208_BB | ecosystem: Environmental > Aquatic > Freshwater > Lake | place: USA: Georgia | collected... | reverse complement strand
CGCCCCGCCCCGCCCTGACGAAGGTGCTGTGCGTCATGGACGTGCTCGAGGCGGCGTCACCCGTCCCGTTCGAGCAGCTCCGCGGAACGGCCCTCGGCGGCTGGGCACTCACCGGTGCGCTCGAACTGCTGCGTGGTCAGCAGCCCCAGCTCGCCGCGACGCTCGTGGGCCGCGATCCCGCCGACGGCTCGCAGTGGCTCCGCGTCATGCTGCGGGCGCGGGAGCGGCAGCCAGCCGACGTGAAGCGATCGGTGATCGAGCAGGTGCGGCGCATCGTCGCCGAGGAGGCGCCCGACGGCGAGGTGACCGGATTCTTCGTGCTGCTGGCCCAGCTGGTGGAGCGGATTCTCGCTGATCAGTGGTCCACCTTCGCGATCGCCGCCGTGGGGATGCTCGCGCTCCTCACGGCCGCCTTTCGCAGCCCGCTCCTGGCCGTCGTCGCCCTCCTCCCCAACGCCCTGCCGATCGTCGTCGTGCTGGGCCTGCTCGGGTGGCTCGGCGTGCGGGCGAACATGGGCACGGCGATGATCGCCGCCGTGTCGCTCGGCCTCTCCATCGACAGTTCGATCCATTACATCGCGGCGTTCCTGCGTCGCCGCGGCGACGGGCACGCCTGTGCGGCGGCGCTCGAGACGGCCCACCAGACGGCCGGCCGTGCCATGGTGTTTTCGACGCTGGCCCTCGTCGTCGGCTTCCTCGCGCTCACGACGAGCGGCTTCATCCCGACGGTGTCGTTCGGCTGGCTCTCGTGCCTGGCCCTGCTCGGCGGGCTCGCCGGAAACCTGGTCGTGCTCCCCGTGCTCCTCGCGCTCCTCACGGGGACGACGACGCCCGTCTGGCCGTGCGGCCCACGTGCGGTACAACACGCCGGTCGGGCGTGAGGGGCCCGTTCCGCCGAGCATCTTGACAGGTCCAGGAGGGTCGTATGGCCGCGTTCGATGTCCGCAGTGGTGAGAAGACGAGCGTCGTGGCCGATCCGTCAGGCCGCGCGGAAACGACGGCCGCCGACGCGCTGGTCGTCTTCCTCGCCGAGGAGGGCGTCGGCCACGGCGTCGCCGCCGACGTGGATCGTGCCTCCGGCGGCCTCGTCACCCGACTCGCCGCGGCCGGCGAACTGACCGGACGCCGGAACGAATGCGTGCCGCTCTTCGTCCTGCCGGGCGTGCAGGCCGCCCAGGTCCTCTTCTGCGGCGTGGGCAAGGCCGACCGCGTCGATGCGGGCGTGCTCTCCCGCGCGGCCGCGACGGCCGCGCGGCACCTGGCGGGCCGCCCCCGCACCACGGTGGCGTTCGCCGCCGAGCGGTCCTGGCCGGCCGCGCATCTCGAGCAGGCGGTCGCCGGCGCGCTCGTGGGCATGGTGGGGCAGGACCTGCACCGCGCCGAAAAGCGCCGCACCCCGTTCGGCACGACGACGTGGGTCGGCGCCGACGCGGCCGCCGTCGCCACCGGCGCCGCGCTCGGCGCCGGCGTGAACCTCGCCCGTCGTCTCGTCAACATGTCGCCCGACGAACTGTACCCGGACTCGTTCGCCCAGGAAGCCGCCGCGGTGGCCGCCCGGTCGGGACTCGAGATCGAGGTCTGGGACGAGGAGCGGCTCGCCCGCGAGCGATGCGCGGCGATCCTCGCGGTCGGCCGCGGCAGCAGCCGTCCCCCCCGGCTCGTGCTCCTGCGTCACCGGGGGGGCGGCGGTGCGGCACCCGCGCTCGCGCTCGTCGGCAAGGGTGTGACGTTCGACTCCGGTGGACTCTCGCTCAAGCCCTCCGAGTCGATGCTCACGATGAAGTGCGACATGGCGGGCGGAGCCGCGATGCTCGCCGCGATCTCCACCATCGCGACGCTCAAGATTCCCGTGGACGTCGTCGCGGCGATCGGGCTCGTGGAGAACATGACCGGCCCGGCCGCCTACAAGCTGGGAGACGTCATCACGGCCCGCAGCGGCACCACGATCGAGATCCACAACACCGACGCGGAGGGGAGGGTCGTGCTGGCCGACGTGCTCGACGTCGTGCGGGGCCTCGGCCCCGAACGGATCGTCGACGCGGCCACGCTCACCGGGGCCTGCATGGTGGCGCTCGGTCACGACGTCGCCGGACTGTTCACGAACGATCAGCGCTGCTGCGACGCGGTCGCGGCGGCGGCCCGTGCCGTGGGAGAGCGGGTCTGGCAGCTGCCGATGGATCCGGAGTACGACGAGCAGATCGCGAGCGACGTGGCGGACATCAAGAACGTGGGGGACGGCCGCTGGGGCGGGGCGATCACGGCGGCCAAGTTCCTGGAGCGCTTCGTCGGGGGCATTCCCTGGACGCACGTCGACATCGCCGGGCCGGCCTTCGCCGAAAAACCGCGACCGTGGACGGACGGCGGGGCCACCGGGTGCATGGTGCGCCCGATGGTCGAGCTGGCGAGGTCTCTGGCCCGCTGAGACCGCTCCCGCGAGCGACGGCCGGTGCCCTCAGAGGAGGGTCGCGAGCTCGTCGACCAGCGTGCCGAAGCGCGTGAGTGCCGTCGCCACGGGCTCCGGCTGCTCGAGATCGACGCCCGCGTCGCGCAGCAGGTCGAGCGGCCACTTCGACGCCCCGCTCCGGAGAAAACCGAGGTACGCCTCGAGCGCGCCCGGCACCCTGCGGGCGACCCGGTCGGCGAGCGTGATCGCCGCCGCGAGACCGGTCGCGTACTTGTAGACGTAGAAGGCGTTGTAGAAGTGGGGGATCCGCAGGCACTCGAGCTCGAGCTCCGGATCGATCGAGAACCGCGGGCCGAAGTAGGCGTCGAGCAGCTCCCGGTAGATGCCCCGGATCCGTTCGAGCGTGAGCGGCTCGCCGGCCTCGCACGACGCGTGGCTCCGCCGCTCGAACTCGGCGAACATCGTCTGCCGCACGATCGTCGCGCGGATTCCATCGATCTCGCGGGAGATGATCGCGGCTCGCTCCTCCCGCGTGGTCGCCCGCTCGAGCAGGAGCCGCGTCAGCAGCTGCTCGTTGAAGGTGCTCGCCACCTCGGCCACGAAGATCGTGTAGCCCGAGTACTGGTAGGGCTGGGCCTCCGCGGAATACCGCGTGTGCATCGAGTGACCGGCCTCGTGTGCGAGCGTGAAGACATGCTCGATCACCTCCTCCTGGAAGTTCATGAGGATGTAGGGATCGGAGTCGTAGGTGCCGGAGCTGAAGGCCCCGGACTGCTTGCCCGCATTCGGATAGCGGTCGCACCAGCGTCCGCGCAGGCCGGCCTCGAGACGCCGGCAATAGTCCGCGCCGAGCGGCTCCAGCGACCGCACGACGACATCGACCGCCTCGTCCCAGGTGTGCTTCTTCTCGAGGGCCGGCACGAGCGGCACGTAGCAGTCGTAGTGATGGATCTCCGACAGGCCGAGCACCCGCCGCCGCAGGTCGTAGTAGCGGTGGACGGCGGGGAGCTGGCCCCGCACGGCCGCGATGAGCTGATCGTAGACGGCCAAGGGCACGTGGTCCGCGAAGAGCGCGGCCTCGACCGCGCTGGGATGCTTCCGCACGCGCGCCGCGTAGACGTCGCGCTCGTTCGACCCGGAGAGCGTCGCGGCGAGCGTGTTCGCATGCGCCCGATACTGGGCGTAGAACTGGTGGAAGACGGCGCGACGCACCTCCGGCACGGTGTCGTGCAGGAGCGTGACGAAGCTCGCATTGGAAAGCTCGACACGCTCCCCGCGTCCCGTCGTGATCGCGCCGAACGTGAGGTCGGCGTCGGTGAGCTGCCGAAACACCTTCGCCGCCGTGCCCGCGAAGGTGCCCTGCATGGCGAGGAGTTTCTCCTCGGCCTCGGAGAGCACGTGCGGCCGGGTGCGGACGAGCCGTTCGATCAGGAGTCGATACGGGGCGAGCGCCGGACCGTCCATCCACGCCGCGAGCCGGCCCGGTTCGATCGCCATGATCTCCGGGCGCATGAAGCTCGCCGCCTCGCCGGCCCGCGTCGAGACGTGCTGGAAGCGGCCCACCATCCGCTGGGCCTCGGGCGCGGCCTGATCCTCCGAGGCCCGCAGGTGCGCGTAGGTGCCGATGCGATCCCCCTCGCGGTCATACGCGAGGTCGAAGGCGAGGCACTCCGCGAGCCGCTCGGCCGAGTGCCCGAGCGTCCCGACGAACGCAGCGAACGCGGGGATCCGCGCCTCCCAGACCGCGAGCGCCGCCTCCCACGCGGCATCCGATGCGAAGAGGCTCGCGAGGTCCCACGTGTCGCCGGCCGGCACGTCCCTCCGCACCGGCAGTGTCTTGACGAGCGCCTCGGTCATGTCGTGCAGTCCTTGTTCACTCCGGTCCAGGGCCGTGGCCACGCACGACCGCCCGCCGCGACCCGACCGCTGCCCTCCCCGGCGTGTCGGGCCGGCCGCCATCCATCACAACCTCCAGACGGCGGTGCCCCACGCGAGGCCGCCCCCGAAGCCGCAGACCACGACCGTGCTGCCGGGCCCCACACGGCCGGATCGCCACGCCTCGTCGAGTGCCAGCGGGATCGATCCGCTCGACGTGTTGCCGTAGCGATCAAGGTTCACGAAGACCTTCCACTCCGGCAGGTCGAGCGCGTTCCGCACGCCCTCGATGATCCGGGCATTCGCCTGATGCAGGACGAACAGATCGACGTGCTCGAGCGGCACACCCGCCCGCTCGGTGGTCGCACGGATGCTCTCCTCGGCGAGGCGGATGGCCCACTTGAACACCGCGCGGCCGTCCATCTTCATGAACTGCTCGCCTGCGGAGACGCCCTCCGGCGTCGCGGGAAGCCGCGAGCCTCCCATGCGGCAGACGAGCAGGTCGGCCCCCCGCCCATCCGCACCGAGACCGAAGGCCAGGAGTCCCGCCTCCCGCCCCGGTGCCGCCGCCTCCACCGACTCGAGCAGGACGGCGCCCGCTCCGTCCCCGAAGAGGGGCCAGGTCTTGATGTCCTGCGGATCGACCACGCGCGAGTTGGTGTCGGCACCGATCACGAGCGCCAGCCGGCTCGTGCCCGCGACGAGGAACTGGGCAGCCGTCACGAGCGCATAGGTGAATCCCGCACAGGCAGCGGTCACGTCCATCGCCGGGGCATCGAGGCCGAGCATCTCCTGCACCACGCAGGCGGTCGAGGGAATGCACGTGTCGGGAGTGAAGGTGCCGAGGACGAGCAGGTCGACGTCGCCGTGCGGGCGGCCGGAGTGGGCGAGCGCCATCCGCGCCGCTGCCGCAGCGAGATCGCTCGTCGCGATGTCGGGGGCCGCATGGCGGCGTTCGTGGATGCCGGATCGGGCGACGATCCACTCCGGATCACAGCCGAGCCGCGCCAGATCGGCGTTCGTCACGACGGTCGGAGGCACGAAACTGCCGGTGCCGGCGAGCCGGAATCCGACGGCACGGCCGAAACGTGATGGCCGCGGCGAAGTGAGTATGTCGGACATCGATGCGGCCGGAGTCTCTCGGAGGCCGTGATCCTAGCGTGACCCGGGAGACTCGACCAAAAGGCCGAGCGAACGGCGTGGCACCGGCTCACGAGGACGGCGCACCGAGGAAGGTCACTCCTTCGGCGCCGCCGCGTCCGCGGCCTTCTTCTGCACGACCGCCGCTCGATCGAGACGGATTTTTCCGTACTCGTCGTCGCCGACGACGTAATACCAGTCGGCAAAGCGGTTGTTGAGCTCGCGCACCCGCTTCTTTGCCGCCTCGACCTTGCCGTCGTACTCCTCCTGGCGACGGCGATTCTCCCGCTCGACGCGGCGACGCTCCTCCAGCGCCGCTTGGGCCTTCGCCTCCGCCTCGTCCGCCTTGCCTGCGGCGTCGTTTCCCTTCTCCTTCGGGCCCGGGTCGGCGGGCGTCGCGGGCTTGGCCTCCTCCGGGCCATCGGCGGCCGAGTCCGTGTCGGCATCCTTCGTCGCGGGCGCGTCGGCGGTCGGCTGCGCCGCGTCTTGTTCGGGGGCCGCCCCATCCGCCCCGGGGGCGGCTTCGTCGTCGGCCGCCGCGGCCTCATCCGCCACCGCGTCGGCGTCGAGTTCGTCCTCGTCGACGGCGTCTCCGTCGGCCTTCGACGGCGCCGCCGCATCGCTCGGAGCCGCAGCGTCCGCGGGCTCCGGCGCCGCCGCCGGCTCAGCTCCGTCCTTCTTCTCGTCGGGCTTCTTCTCGTCAGGCTTCTTCTCGTCGGGCTTCTTCTCGTCGGGCTTGGCATCGTCGGCCGGCACGGCCGGCACCTCGGGCAGCGGGTCGATGACGGGCTTCTCCAGCAGATCCTCGTTGAAGCGGGCCATCACGAAGAGGTAGCGGCCCGTCTTGCCCTCCTGCGTCTCCTTCGTGGCCGAGTCGTCGCCCGTGCCGTCGGCGGATACCGCGGTGCCGTTTCCGAATCGCAGGAGATACTCCACCCCGTCCTTCATCCCGACGACCGTCTCGCCGTTGCTCGAGAGAATCTCCCCGGACTGAAACGGAAAGAATCCGCGCTGGGCCAACGAGGCCACCGCCTCGCGGTCGCCGGTGAACGACTCCTCGGCCTTCAGATCCCCGCTGAGACCCGCGGGCTTCCTCGCGACGTCGACGATCTTCAGGTCGCCGAGCGCGGTCCGCAGGTCGTTGAGCTTGGCCGACGCCAACTCCTCGTCGTCGGCGAGCTGTTCCTCGCGCGGCTTGTTGTCCTCGCCGAAGCCCTCGAGCCGCACGAGCGACCACTTCGCGTTCTTGTCGTCGTACGCGACGTCGATCCGGGCCCGACGATCCTGCGAAACGCGGAGCCGGCCGCTCGCCTCGTCCACGCCGAACGAGCAGGTGGAGTCGTCGATCGTCACCCGCCGCACGTCCCACGGAGAGAGCCGCAGCAGGTCCTTCTCGATCCAGTCGTCGAACTTCGTCGTGAACTTCGACGTGTCGAGTTCCACGCGATAGACGGGGTCCTGCCCGGCCTTCCGCACGAAACGCAGTGGCCGGCTGCCGGACGCGTCTCCCGCACCGCGACGCTTGTCCTCCTTGCCGATCACGAGCCGGGCGAGCCGGTTGCCGGCCGCGTCACGAATCTCGACGAGCCTGCCAACGCCGGTCATGCCCGGCTGGATCTTCTCGGGGTCCGGCTCGATCACGCCGTAGGTCTCGTGGTCTCCGGGAGAGGTGCTGACGATGTCGAGGATGGGCCGATCGACGAGCTCGGTCGCCGCGGCCGCCAGCTGCTCCTTCGCGTCGGCGGGGTAGTTGTCGTGGGACGGCAGCACCCACACGCCGTCCGACTGCACGACCTTGAACGGCTTCAGCGTCGCCAGCTCGTCGTCGTACGACACGATCGACAGGCTGCCCGCCTTCGACGCGTCGGACAATTCCGGGAAGAGCACGCGGGCGGACTCCGGCTCGATCTTCGCCGTCCGGAACCGCGGCTGCACGAGCCACCCCGCCAGGAGCAGCGCCGCGCCCAGCCCGACGAACGTGCCGGTCCGACGCAGCGTCTCCCGACCGTCGGCCCCGCTCCCCTGCCCTTCCGAATCGTGGTGCATGGACGTGCTCATCGTTTGCCTGATCCTCTCCTCACTGCGTCGTCATCGGAGCCTGGACTTCGCCACGCCCTCGCGCTCCAGGGCGCGGCGCCGGAAGAACACGAAGAACGCCACGACGAGCGGCGGAATCGGCGGCAGGAGCACGGCCAGCCATTTCTGCCGATCCTGTTCACGCCGAATCTGCGCCTCGAGCTTCCGCTCGACGGCGTCCACCTGCCCGTCCCGCTTGCGCCGCAGCTGCTCGATCTTGGTGTCGAGCCGCCGCTGGGCGAGCCGCTGGCTGCTGGCGAGCTGCTGGATCGCCTGCATCGCCGCCTGCGGATTCGCGTCGCCCTGCGACTCGAGGTCGCGGATCTTCTGTTCGAAGGCCCCGACCTCCTTCTGCATGGAGTCGTTGGCCTCGCGCTCCGCCCGGTCGAACTCGGAGATGAACGACTGCCGCTCTGCCTCGGCCTGCTCGCGGGAGGCGGCGACGGCATCCTCGATCCGCTCGAGCGTGCGATGCTTCGGCTTGCGCTTGCGGATGTCCACGAAACGCTCGTCGCCGGCAAGCTCGTCGAGGATGTTGAGCACGAACTCCACGTTGTCGAAGTCGAGGCCGAACACCTCGTCCGGCCGCGTCCGCAGCCCGAAGATCCGGCCGTCGAGCAGGTCGATGTCCGCGACGATCACCGCGCGCACCGGCTTCGACGGCCCCACCTCGCCGGCGGCCTGCCCGTCGCCCTCCGGGACCGCCTGCGCCGCCCGTTCGACGCGTGCCGCCAGCACCATCGACTCGTCCGCCTGCTGCTCGAAGATCCGCAGCTGCCGCATGTCGCCACGGTTGCCGACCACTCGGTCGACCTCGATCGTGCCGGTGCGGTTGGCGACCGTGCGCACCAGCGGCGTGAACGTCACCTCCGCGCGCCCCTGCCGCTCGATGCCGCCGGGGAACGGGAAGAGCACCTCCTGCAGGCCGGCCGTGATCCGCTCCGCCTCGTTGAAGCCCGCCTGACCGCCGCCGCCGTCGATCGTCGCGTCGATGAAGACGAACTCGCTCGGAAGCTCGAGCTTGAGGTGCGGGTTGTAGTCCTGGTAGACGACGAGCGGAGCCGCCCCCATCCGCCCCCGTGAGGGAGCCCCCGAGCCGGCCTTCAGGCCCACCCCGAGCGCCTCCCAGAGCATGCCGAGGTCGCCCTTCGGCTGCGACTGGCCGCCGAACATCGCCATCGGCCCCGCGGGCCCCTGCCTCGGCTGCGACGTCCCCGGCACGCCCGTCATGAGCACCGGCAGCGGATCCTCGAAGATCGCGACCGGCTGGCCGGACCTCACCGCCTCGACGAAGTGCACCATCTGCTCGGGCCCCAGCGACGACGGCTGCACCGCCAAGAGCACGTCGAACCGCTCGGTGATCGGGCTCGAGGCATCGACCTGCACCACCTCGTACTGCTTGTCGAGCTCCTCGACCAGCGGCTGCCGCGGCCGGACCTGCCCGCTCATCATGTCGAAGCCGCCGAAGAGGTCGGCGTCGGTCGTGAGCACGCCGATGCGCCTGCGCTGCTGCTGCGCCGCCGTGCAAATCGACCGGATGAGCTCGTACTCGACCGGCGTGCCCTTGTCGAAGAAGGGCACGACGACCTTCTCGAGGCCGCTGGTGAACGCGCAGCCGAGGAAGATCTCCTCGTCCCGGTAGGCCCCCCGCACCCGCGACAGCACGCTCACGGGCTCGATGCCGAACTGCTGGCTCGCGAGCGAGGCGGCCTCGGTCTTCGGCTCGGTGGCCACCACCTGCACGTTCACCTTGCCACGACCGAGCCGCTGGAACTGCCGTAGGGCGTTCAGGAGATTCAAGCGGGTCTGCGCGTAATCCTCCGGCACCGTCGGGCTCACGTAGGCGGTGACGTCGATCGGCCGACGCGTGTCGAGGTCCCGCAGAAGGCGCCGGGTGTCGGCGGAGAGGGAACTGATGCGCCCCTCGGAGAAGTCAGGGCGCAGATCGGCGGCCCGGCAGACGAGGACGAGACCCGCCGCACCCGCCGCCAGCCCGAGCGTGCGGAACAGATAGTGCACACCCATCCGTGCGCCGTCCCGGCGACCGGTCCAGTGGCGGCGCCCGATGAGGACCATCGCCACGTAGAGGCAGACGGCGACGATCCCGAGAAAGTAGGCGATCGACGAGAGGCTCACCACGCCCCGACCGAAGTCCGAGAACTGCTCGGCGAGGCTCCATCCGCGCACCTGCTCGGCGAGCCGCGGGGCCATGAACGTGCCCGCCCGGTCGGCCACGGCGAGCGGCGCGTTGAAGAGCACGCCGAGAATGAATCCCACGGTCAGGTTGCTCGTCAGGAAGCTCGCCACCATCCCGACGGCGAGCATCGCGAGGCCGGTGAACCAGTAGCCGAGGTAGTTGGTGAGAAAGAGACCCGCGTCGGGCGTGCCCCAGCGGAGCAGGATCACGAGGTTGCAGATGCACGAGAAGATGAGCGCCACCGTGAAGATGCCCACCGCGGCCAGGTACTTGCCGAAGACGACCTCCCAGTCGCTCGCGGGGATCGTGAGCAGGAGTTCGTCGGTTCCCTGCCGCCGCTCGTCGGCCCAGACGCTCATGGTGATCGCCGGCACGAAGACGAGCAGGATGAAGGGGAGGTAGCGGTTGAGCTGGTCGAGGTTCGCGAGATTCGAGTTGAAGAACTCCGGCGGCCAGAAGGCCGCGAGCGACCCGAGCAGCACGAACACGCAGATGAAGACGTAGCCGGTCGGATTCGAGAAATACGCGACAAAATTCCGCTTGAAGACGGCGTCCAGAACGTGCCACTTCATGATTTCGATCCTTCGGGCGAATCGTCGGTTGGATCAGCCGCGGCGGGTCCGTCGCCCGCACGTCGGCGGCTGGAGGTCGGTCGGTGCTGGTGTGATGGGAAACGGCTGGACGTCGCTGCGATGGTCATGGGCGGGGCTGCGTGCCCCGGGTGGACGAGGACGCCGCCACCCGGCGGCGTGATCATGCGGAACGCGTCAATTCGTGGAACCGCTCGTCGAGCGTGCGTCCCTCCCGCCGCAGGTCGGCCGGAGTTCCATCGAACCGCAGCCGTCCCTCGGCGATCAGGATCACGCGGTCGGCGAGCGCCTCCACCTCCTGCAGGATGTGCGTCGAGAGGAGGATCGTCTTGCGTTCCCCGAGCCGACGGATCGTCTCGCGCACCTCGCGGATCTGGTTGGGGTCGAGGCCGCTCGTCGGCTCGTCCAAGATGAGGACGTCCGGCTCGTGGAGCAGGACCTGCGCCATGCCCACACGCTGGCGATAGCCCTTGGAGAGCTTGCCGATCGCCTTGCCGATGACGCTGCCCAGTTCGCACTGCCGCACGACGGCGTCGATGCGGTCCCGCTTCTGGCTCCCCCCGAGACCGCGGGCGTCGGCGAAAAACTCGAGCAGGCTCCGCGGCGTCATGTCCGGATAGAGCGGGCCGTTCTCCGGCAGGTAGCCGAGTCGCTCGGCTCCCCGCAGGCGGTCGGTGGCCATGTCGTGCCCGGCGATCCGCGCGCTGCCGGCCGAGGGGGCGAGATACCCCGTGAGGATCTTCATCGTGGTGCTCTTGCCCGCGCCGTTCGGGCCGAGGAACGCCACGATTTCGCCCCGCGGAACGCGGAACGAGACGTCCTGGATGGCGATGAACTCGCCGTAGTACTTCGTGAGGCCGTCCGCCTCGATCATCGCCCCGTCGTTCGTTCGTGCCGTTTCGATCATCGCGCCTTTTCGGAAAGGTTGGCCAGCATGTCTCCGCCGCACGCCGCCCCATTGTTTCCGGGGAACCGCCGGGCGGCAATCCCCGGGAGGGTCAGGCCCCGGCGGGAACGCGGTCCGGCAGGGGCTCGAGCAGCGGATCGGGGCGCCCTCGGTGCCACGCGACGTGCACCCGCCACGCGTCCCGTGCCGCCGGGTGATCGGCCCGAAAATGGACGCCGCGGGTCTCCTCCCGCACGAGCGCGGCCCGGATCATGAGCCGCGCCACCTCGAGCATGTTCTGGAGCTGCCAGCCCTGTGGATCGGCGAACTGCCTCGGCAGAACGTACCGGCACCAGCCCTCGACGTCCTCCCGAGCCTCGTCGAGCGACGCCCTGGAGCGTTCCACGCCCACGTGCCGCCACATGAGCGCGCGGAGCGAGTTGCGGATGTCGGCCAGATCGAGACCGTCCTGCGCGACGGCGTCCGTGGCGGCCGTCACGCGGGCCGCGGTGATCGAGGGCACCAGGAACTCGTCGGCGGCGATCCCCTCCGCGAGGACGTCCGCCGCGGCCGCCGCCCCCGCGCGGGCCCCGTAGACGAGTCCCTCGAGAAGGCTGTTGCTCGCCAGACGATTGGCCCCGTGCAGGCCGCTGGAGGTCACCTCGCCGGCGGCGAGCAGCCCGGGGACGGTCGTCCGCCCGGTGTCGTCGACGGTCACGCCGCCGATCATGTAGTGCGCCCCGGGGCGCACGGGAATGCGGTCGCGGGCGAGATCCAGGCCGAACTGCGCGCAGAGCGCGGCCATGCCCGGAAACCTGGCGCGGACCATGTCGGCGTCGAGGTGCGCGAGGTCGAGGTAGACGTTCGCGTGCTGCGTGCGGTGCATCACGACGGTGATCGCCCGGGAGACGACGTCGCGCGGCGCGAGTTCCGCCCGCTCGTCGAACTCGGGCATGAAGCGGCGGCCGTCTCGGTCGACGAGCCATGCCCCCGCGCCGCGCACCGCCTCGGTGATGAGGCTCCGCGCACCGCCGGCGATGTACAGCACCGTCGGATGGAACTGCATGAACTCCATGTCCCGCAGATCCGCGCCGGCACGCCAGGCGAGGGCGATCCCATCGCCACTCGCGCCGGGAGGATTCGTCGACTCCCGGTAGAGCTGCCCCGCCCCGCCCGTGGCGAGAATGGTGCGACGCGCCCAGACGATCGTCTTGCCGTGCGCGGGATTCCAGACGATGGCGCCGCGGCAGCCTCGCTCGTCGGTGACGAGGTCGATCGTGAACGTGTCGGGCCAGACGGAGAGGTTGTCGAGCCGACGCGTCCGCTCGATCACGGCCCGCATGACCTCGCGACCGGTCGCATCGCCGAGCGCGTGGACGATCCGATGGTGACTGTGCCCCCCCTCGCGGCCCAGCGCCAGGGAGCCGTTGACCGCATCGAACCGCGTGCCCCACTCGATGAGTTCCGCGATGCGCCCCGGAGCCTCGCGAACGACGGCATCGACGACACCCTCGTGGCACAGTCCGCCCCCCGCCGCGAGCGTGTCGGCGACGTGATGGTCGAAGCGATCTTCCGGATCGACCACGCCCGCGATGCCTCCCTGCGCCCACTGGCTCGATGAACTGCGGAGATCGTCCTTCGTGACGACGGTCACCGAGAGGCGGGGATCGACCGCCAGTGCGGCCCGCAGCCCTGCGAGTCCGCCACCGAGAATGAGAATGTCGGTGAAGCAGTGGGGCACCCGCTTCGGACCGAAGGAGACGAGATACCGCGGCCCGTCGTAGGCGTCGCTCATTCGCCGGCCGTGCCGCGGAGGTACGCCTCGAACTGCTCGCGGTACGAGGCGGGCGGACGGCTGCGACGTCCCTCGGCCTGTCCTCCCTTCACGTCCGCCGGCACGTCGCGCGACGAACGGGATCCGTCGGCCCGCAGGCCGAGGCTGCGCAGCGCCTGCTCGAAGTCCGCACGCCGTCGGGGATCGGGGCTTTCCGCTCGACGACGCATCTCCTCCCATCTCGAGAGAAACGCGCGGGCCTGCTCCGGTGTCCACCCGAGTGAGTCGAGCACGTCGGTGCGGCCGGAAGCCAGGCTGTCGCGCAGATGCTCGATCGCGAGGTCGGCCGCATTCCGGGCGTGCGAGAGGTCGGCGTCGGTCCACTCCATCTCTCGACGGTCCGGTTGCCCAGTCGTCCCGCCATCCGCCGAGTTGCCTTCCCCTCGATCTCCACCTACCGCACCGCCACCGCCGACGGCACCGTCCGCGGACCGTGACTGGGGATCACCCTGACCTGGTTGACCCTGACCTGGTTGACCCTGACCTGGTTGGCCCTGACCTGGTTGACCCTGACCCGGTTGGCCCTGACCTGGCTGACCCTGACCTGGCTGACCCTGACCCGGCTGACCCTGACCCGGCTGACCCTGACCCGGCTGACCCTGACCCGGCTGACCCTGACCCGGCTGACCCTGACCTGGTTGACCCTGACCTGGTTGACCCTGACCTGGCTGACCCTGACCTGGTTGGCCCTGACCTGGTTGGCCCTGACCTGGTTGACCCTGACCTGGTTGGCCCTGACCCGGTTGGCCCTGACCTGGCTGACCCTGACCTGGTTGACCCTGACCTGGTTGGCCCTGACCTGGTTGGCCCTGACCTGGTTGACCCTGACCCGGTTGGCCCTGACCTGGCTGACCCTGACCTGGCTGACCCTGACCCGGCTGACCCTGACCCGGC
>Ga0214917_10005269_pt1 | contig 13900 bp, 13 predicted proteins | sample LL_1208_BB_MetaG_FD_177983 | JGI IMG/M metagenome (GOLD analysis project Ga0214917, IMG submission 177983) | Freshwater microbial communities from Lake Lanier, Atlanta, Georgia, United States - LL_1208_BB | ecosystem: Environmental > Aquatic > Freshwater > Lake | place: USA: Georgia | collected... | reverse complement strand
GGTGGGTGTGGATGGGCTTGCCCATCTGCAAGATATCTTGACAGCACAGCGTAATCAGGTGCCGTCGTGCTGGCCAACGATCGCCAGCGACGACGACCGACTGATCAATCCGTCCCGATGGGCCGAACTTTGAATACTTCGGTGAATCCTTTGACAAATATGATTGGAGAGTGGCAATGAATTCTGGTCAGGATCTTTGGAAACGCGCCAAGAGCCTGATCCCTGGCGGCAACATGCTTCTGTCCAAGCGCGCCGAGATGTTTTTGCCCGAACACTGGCCGGCTTATTTCAGCAAGGCTAAGGGCTGCCAAGTCTGGGACCTTGATGGCAAGCAGTACACCGACATGTGCATCATGGGTATCGGCACCAACATACTCGGCTATGGCCATCCGGAGGTGGACGCCGCTGTGATGGGCACGGTCCAGGCGGGCAATATGTCTACTTTGAATTGCCCGGAAGAGGTCCACCTCGCCGAGCGCTTGGTGCAATTGCACCCTTGGGCGGACATGGTGCGTTTTGCGCGTTCCGGCGGCGAGGCCAATGCCATCGCGATTCGTATTGCACGCGCAGCGTCGGGCCGAGACAAGGTTGCCATTTGTGGCTATCACGGTTGGCACGACTGGTACTTGTCGGCCAATCTCGGTGATGAGGCGGGTTTGGATGGCCACCTTCTGCCAGGGCTTGAGCCCAATGGCGTACCGCGTAATTTGCGTGGGACCGTCTTCCCGTTCAACTACAATAACTTTGAAGAGCTCACAGCACTGGTGAATAAGCACGACATTGGCGTGATCAAAATGGAGGTCGCGCGCAATCGCGGGCCTGAGGATAACTTCTTGCAAAAGGTTCGCCAGCTGGCTACGGAGCACAACATTGTGTTGGTGTTCGACGAATGCACGTCTGGATTTCGGCAGACCTTTGGCGGCTTGCACAAGCTGTACGGGGTGGAGCCCGACATAGCGATGTTTGGCAAAGCCATGGGTAATGGCTATGCAATAACGGCGATCATTGGACGCCGCGCAGTTATGGAGGCGGCGCAGTCGACGTTCATTAGCAGCACGTTCTGGACCGAGCGCATCGGCCCCACCGCAGCCCTGAAAACGCTGGACGTGATGGAGAGAAAGAAGTCTTGGGACTTGATCACTCGGACCGGCCTGAATATTCGGACCAGCTGGGAAGCGCTTGCGCAATCTGTCGGGCTGGAGCTTGACCACTGGGGCCTGCCGGCGCTTACCGGCTTTACCATCCGCAGCCTGCGAGCACTGGAGTACAAGACCTTGATCACCCAGGAATTGTTGGCAAGTGGCTACCTCGCAAGCAACAGCGTCTACGTGTGCATCGATCACACCCCCGAGGTGCTCGATGGTTACTTTAACGCGCTGGCACCAATATTCCGAACGATCAAGGAGTGTGAAGAGGGCCGAGACGTGATGTCGCTGCTCAAGGGGCCAGTGGCGCACGGCGGGTTCAAGCGCCTGAACTGATGACACAACTTAGTTTTAAGCTAATGTCAAAGTCTCAGCCTGAGCCAAGTCTAAACCGAATGCGAATTGTTTGTATTGTTCAAGCGCGGATGAGTTCGACGCGCCTGCCGGGCAAAGTGCTGTTGCCGCTGGCGGGACGTGCGGTGCTGGCCCATGTGCTGGAGCGCTTGTCTTGCTGCCTCACGATTAGCGAGGTAGTGGTAGCTACGTCGGTCGATGCCTCAGACGACGTGCTGGCGCAGTGGTGCTTGGACCAGGGCGTGCGGCTGTTCCGCGGCAGCTTAAACGATGTCTTGGACCGGTATTACAGGTGCGCGCTCAGCTACCAAGCGCAGGCGGTGGTGCGTATCACCGCCGATTGCCCCGCGCTCGACCCGACCGTGGTGGATGAGGTGGTGCAGCGCTTTCAGGCTGGGGAGTACGACCTATTCTATCTGGGTGGCGAGTTTCCGGATGGGCTTGATTGTGCTGTGTTTTCTTTTTCCGCGCTCCAAAGGGCTTGGCGCGAGGCTCAGCTCCCGTCCGAACGAGAGCATGTAGGCCCCTATGTGGTGAAGCACCCTGAATGGTTCCATATCGGTCATCTCGATAAATTCAAGGGCTTGTCGCACCACCGCTGGACGTTGGACGAACCGCGTGACCTGGCATTTTTGCAGTCTGTGTTCGAGCGTTTGCAGCGCCCGGACGGCCGACCGTTTTTGACACAAGACTTGCTGGATTTGCTGCACCGCGAGCCAGAGTTATTTCAAGTCAACGAAGGTATTGTGCGAAATGAAGGGCTAGTTAAGTCCTTGGCCGCTGACAAAGTCGCGGTGTGAGCGTCGTGCAGCGCGTGGTGTTTCGCGTGGATGAGTCAAGCCAGGTAGGTTTAGGCCATATGTCCCGTTGTCGAGCACTGGCTGATGCACTGGTGCGGGCTGGGGCCAAGGTTTCGTTTTACTGCCGCGATGTGCGCCCAGCCAGCCGCGAAGCGCTGCGGCAAATTGGAGTAACCCTAGTCGACCTAGTTGACGAGCAAGCTTTCTTGACGCAAGACTGGCGAAGCAGCGTGGTGGTGGTGGACGGCTACCACTTTGACGCCGATTTTTGGCAAAGGCTCGTCTCCGCTGGCACGATTCGTACGGTTTGCATTGATGATTTTCGACCAATACCTTACCTGGCCGATATCGTGGTTTGCAACAACGAAGGAGTGTGCGCCCAACAATTTGATCTGGCGCCGCACGCTCGCCTTTTTCTTGGGAGGCAGTATTTGCTGTTGCGGCCCGAAATACTCGTTGCAGCTCGATTGGCCGAAGGCACCACCTCACGCCGCGCATACATGATCGCAGCGGGCGGCACCCGGCAGGAGTCTTGGGTGGCTTCCATGTTGGCCCATCTGTCCCGAATTGTACCGGGGGTACCCCTTTGGGTGTTGTCAGGTCGCCGCCTCTCTTCGGGCAGGGTGTTGTACCAAGCCCGGCTGAGTCGGGCGCAAGTGCGTTTTTTCAGCGGTCTGGGGGCCAACAGCATGCTTCGTCGTTACCGGCAGGCGCATTGCCTGCTAGCGCCGGCCAGCACGGTGATGTTGGAGGCATTTACTGCAGGTTGTCCGCTGGTGAGTGGCTGGGTGGCCGACAATCAACGTAATTCGCTGGATTGCTATGACCGTGAGGGCCTGATCATTAATGCGGGCGATCTGCGCCAACTGTCGCGACCTGCGCTGACTGTAGCTTGTGCCAAGGCCAGACGCTGGTCGGGGCGCATGACACGTCTTCAGCGCGCCTACATCCGTGACTCAAAATCGGGGATCGATGAAATTGTCCAGGCCATCCTCGGGGCTGCTTAGAGGAACCCGCTATGAACTCCGCACCGACTAGAAGTCGTCCTTTTGTCATTGCCGAACTCTCGGGCAACCACAACCGCTCCCTGGATTTGGCGCTTGACCTGGTTCGGGCGGCAGCCAAGGCCGGCGCATCCGCCATCAAGCTGCAGACCTATACCCCGGACTGCCTGACGGTTCGCGGGGCCTTCACCATCACTGAGCCGAGTTCGCCTTGGCTAGGACGGGAACTCTACGACTTGTACGAGGAGGCCAATACCCCTTGGGAATGGCACCAGGAACTGTTCGAAGCGGCTCGCGCCGAAGGCATTCCCTGCTTTTCCACGCCGTTCAGCACCAAGGCGGTGGAGTTCCTGGAGACATTGAACAATCCGATCTACAAGGTGGCCTCCTTCGAGATCAACCACACGCCCCTGCTGCAGTGCGTGGCTCAAACCGGCAAGCCAGTGATCATGTCCACTGGTGGCTCGACGGTTTCCGAAATTGACGAGGCCGTCAATACCTTGCGCAAGCACGGCTGCAAAGACCTAACGCTACTTAAGTGCACCAGTGCCTACCCGGCTGACCCCAAGGAAATCAACCTGCGCACCATTCCGCACATGGCCGCATTGTTCGGTTGCGATGTGGGCTTGTCGGACCACACGCTCGGCATTGGCGTGTCGGTGGCTTCTATCAGCTTTGGCGTGACCTGCATTGAAAAGCACTTCACCATGTCGCGTGCAGACGGCGGCGTTGATTCATCTTTCTCCATGGAGCCGCAAGAGTTTGCCCTGCTGGTGACCGAGAGCAACCGCGCCTTTGACGCATTGGGCCGTGTTTTCTACGGCCTGGAGGAGGCCGAAGGCAGGGTCAGCGCCGGCAAGCGCTCTATTTATGCTGCCCGCAACATTGCCCCCGGTGACGTTTTCACCGAAGAGAACATTCGCGTGATCCGCCCTGGCTATGGGCTACACCCCCGACATTTTCTGGGGTTGCTGGGTCAGCGCGCTGAGCGCGCCATTAATTTGGGTGAGCCGTTGACGTCAAAGGACATTCAGTGAACGCGCCATTCAGCGCGCTTTACACCTTCAAAAATTTTACGGACCTGACCGAGCAGGAGTCCGATGAGGTCCTGCGCGGCCGAAACGATCCAGAGGTGCGGCGATGGATGGCGTCTGACCGAGCAATCAGTGCCGATGATCATGGCCGCTTCATGAGCGGACTACGAGGGAATCCACACATGGTCTACATGCGAATTGAGCGGGCAGGCCGTTTCGCTGGGGTTTACTCACTCAATGACCTGGCAGCCAGTTCTGGGCTCGGTGGTTTTTGGGTAACCGCCGATACACGTGAACGTTTACTGGCCTTGAATGTAGTGTTTCAAGGCATGGACTACATGTTCAGAGGGTTGGGCATTGAGCGCATTTATGGGCGCCAGAAACAGGACAACCTGAGCGCGATCCGGCTCAACGCATTGCTAGGGCTGGTGCCGAGTGAGTCCAACACCGCAAGCGTAGGGGGCATGCAACAGATTGAAATTACCAAACAGCACTGGCTGCAAAGTACTGCGCAAGACGCCAAACTGCTCAAGTTGATGAACAGAATGGAAGCCCTCAATGGAACAACTTAAAAAATACAACACCGCGTTTGTCGAAACAGTCGGGGTGAGCGAAGACCAACTCCCGGGTCTGGTTTACCAGGCTACTTCTGGTTGGGACTCCGTGGGCCACATGCAGCTCATGACCCAGCTCGAAGATGCCTTTGGCATTGCGCTTGAGATGGAAGACATTCTGGAGTTCTCCGGTTACGAGAAGGGCATGGATATTCTGCGCAAGTACGGTGTCGAAATCTAGGTTGCCGCCTATGTTTTTGAATAAAACAGTTCTGATTACCGGTGCCAACCGAGGCATTGGTCGGGCAATCGCTGAATCATTTGCCCAGGCAGGTGCCAGCCTGATTATGCACAGCCGCAGCCAAACGGCGGACTTTGCCGATGACATGCTGGCGCTGGCGGCCCGCCACAAGGTGGCGGTTGAGCATGTGGTCTTCGACATGACGGATACACCTGCCATGAAGGCTGCTATCACTGCCACCTTGCCGCCAAGCCGCAAGATTGATGTGCTCATTAACAACGCAGGGATCGCCCACGGTGGGCTTTTTCAAATGACCCCGATGTCGGTGGTGCGTAGCGTGTTCGACGTCAACTTCTTTTCACAACTTGAGCTGACTCAGCTCATAGTGCGCCGCATGAGCCGCCAAAAGGCTGGTGTGATTGTCAACATCGGCTCCATTGCCGGACTCGACCTGGCAGCGGGTAATGTAGCTTACGGTGTCTCCAAAGCCGCTTTGATGGCGTTCACCCGAACCCTAGCGGCCGAGGTAGGTCCCATGGGCGTACGCGTCAATGCGGTGGCGGCGGGTTTGGTCGATACCGAGATGGCGACCCAAATGGAAAAAAAGGCGAGGACTGAAATGATTCAAAACAGTGCCATGAAGCGGCTGGCAAGGGTTGAGGAAATTGCACAGGTGGTCCTTTTTCTGGCCTCCGACGCAGCCTCATTCGTGAACGGACAAGTCATTTCCGTCAATGGAGGCAGCGCATGATGACTCACCTAAGTGCTCACAGCGCAACCGTAAAGATGCTTGAATGCTTGGCCCGCGAAATGCGCCACGACATTTTTCGCATGGGTCTGCAAACCGGTCTGAACGGCGCGCATTTTGGAGGCGGCTTGTCTCTGGTAGAGATCATGGCGGTGCTGTACCACTCGGTGATGCGCGTGAATCCGGCGCAGCCGCGCTGGCCCGAGCGTGACCGCTTTATTTTGAGCAAGGGGCACGGGGCCATGGCGTACTACGCGGTCCTCAAGCAGGTGGGCTTTGTGACGGACGAAGAGCTTATGACGTTCAAGAGCAATCACACATTTCTCTATGGTCACCCGTCCATGAACCCTGACAAGGGCATCGAGTTTTCCAGCGGGAGCTTGGGGTTGGGCTTGGCGCTGGGCGTGGGGACGGCCATGGGTTTGCGCAAGCGCGGCAACCATGCGCCGCGCGTGTTCGTGCTCATGGGCGACGGTGAGTGCGGCGAAGGGTCGGTTTGGGAAAGTGCGGCGTCAGCTACACACTTCGGGCTGTCGAATCTGGTGGCCATCATCGACAAGAACGGCCTGCAGTACGACGGCCCGACCAAGGGTGTGCTTAACATGGATGGCATGGCTGAAAAATGGGAAAGCTTTGGTTGGCAGGCTAGAACCGTTGACGGCCACAACTTGGCTGAGCTGCTCGAGGCTTTTGACAACCTGGGTAACATGCCCACCGTCATCGTAGCAAACACCGTCAAGGGTAAGGGCGTGGCTTACATGGAAAACAACCCAGCTTGGCACCACAACCGATTGACCCAGGCGCAATTTGACGAATTAACTGCATCCAGGGTGGTGAACCCATGAGTGTTTTTACCCGTGCCAGTATCCGAACCTGGTCGATGCTCGGTTCTGCCGGCACCTTTGGCCAGGCCGCCATGGGCCTGCCTGGGATCAACCCTGAAACCCTGATAGTCACAGCCGATTTGCGCAATTTCTCCGGGCTGGACCGTTTTGCTTCGGCCCATCCCGACCGGCTAATCAATGTTGGCATTGCCGAGCAAAACATGGTGGGCTTGGCTGCAGGGCTCTGCAACGAAGGCTTCAGCGTCTTTGCCACCACTTACGCCACCTTTGCGGCAGCGCGCAGCGCCGATCCGGTGCGGGTGAACATGGGTTACATGGGGCTGGGCGTCAAGCTCGTTGGCCTGGGAGCGGGTTTTTCGGTGGGTGTGCTGGGGCCGACGCACATCAGCCTAGAAGACATCGCTTTCATGCGTGCGATTCCGAACATGACCGTGATTTCGCCAGCCGATTGCACCGAGGCGGTCAAGGCTGTGGAGGCGTTGGCTAACTACCCGGGGCCCGCTTATTTGCGACTGGGCGGGAATGTGCCGCACCCAGTGGTGTTCGCGGAAGACTATGAGTTTCGGATTGGCAAAGCCATCCGCCTGCATGGCGGTGAGGACATCACCATCGTGGCCACCGGCCCGGTCGTCTACGAGTCACTGCAGGCATCCAAACTGTTAGAAGATCGGGGCCTGCGGGTGGGTGTGGTCAACATGCACACCATCAAGCCACTAGATACCGACATGCTGCAAGAGGTCTACGCATCCGCCCGTCTTATTGTGACGGTCGAGGAGCACAGCATTCTGGGTGGTCTTGGTGGTGCTGTGGCAGAGCACAAGAGTCAATGCAAGGCAACGCCGCCTCAACTCATCATCGGTGTTCACGATTACTTTCCCCATGCGGGCGATTACCGACACTTGCTGTCCGAAACCGGGCTAACTGCCTCTCATATCGCCACGCAGATCCAGTCGCGCTGGAGCACGGTGGCGTGACGCTCTTTCCCCTGGACGCGTATCCCGCCGATCGGCCCGCCGCACTGGACGATTCGGGTCAGGTTCTGTCCTACGGCGACTTGGCGCAGATTTCAATGCGCCTGGCGTCTTCGGTTCCTGCCAGGACGGTGGCCTTGGTCCTGGTCCGCAACACCTTGGGCTGCGTGGCGACCATCGTGGCCTTGATCAAGCGGGGCGTGGTTCCCATCTTGCTCGACGCCAGCGCCGCCCCAGCGGCAATTACGCTGCACAGAGAGCGTTATCAACCCGACGTACTGGTGCTGCCAAGCGACCTGCAAGCGCAGTACCCGGACAACCTTTGCCTGTTGAGCGTGCTCGACTATGCGGTGCTCGCGTCAGAGAACCATACCAGCCGCTGCGCGCCTCACCCCGACCTGGCCTTGCTGCTCAGCACCTCGGGCAGTACGGGCAGCCCCAAGCTGGTTCGGCAGAGCCGGGTTAATGTGCTGTCGAACGCTCAGGCGATTGCCACTTACCTCAAGATTGGTGTCGGCGATCGCGCTGTAACCAGTTTACCGCTGCATTACACCTACGGCTTTTCTGTGTTGAGCAGCCACTTGCAAGTGGGTGCTAGCTTGTTGGTGACTGACCGCTCTGTCATGGAAAAACCTTTCTGGACGTTCATCAAAGAGGCTGGTGCGACCTCTATGGCAGGCGTGCCCTACACCTATCAAATGCTCAAGCGGTTGGGCTTCCTTCGGCAAAATCCTGGCGAATTACGCACCTTGACCCAGGCGGGCGGCAAGCTCAGCGTTGCCCTCGTCCGGGAGTTTGCTGAGTTCGCGGCGCGCAACGGCATTGACTTTTATGTGATGTACGGCCAGGCCGAAGCAACCGCACGCATGAGCTACGTGCCCGCTGCGCGGGCGCTGGAAAAAGCGGGCAGCGTTGGCGTAGCAATACCCGGCGGTGAGCTGTTCCTGGTGGACGCGACCGGGGGCGAGATTAACGCTACCGACTTACAGGGCGAGCTGGGCTATCGAGGCCCCAATGTGACCATGGGCTATGCCGAGCAGCGCGCTGATCTGTCCATGGGCGATGAGCGCCACGGCAGCTTGCGCACGGGCGACCTAGCCGTGCGCGATGCCGACGGTTATTACTACATCACTGGGCGGCTGAGCCGTATGGCCAAATTGTTTGGCAAGCGCGTGAGTTTGGATGACCTGGAGCAGATCTGCCTTGGCCTGGTGGCAGAGGTGGCCTGCACCGGTGCTGAAGACTGCGTGACGGTCTGGGTCACGGACAGCCGGCAACAGGTCGCTCTGCCTGGCTTGCTGTCGGAGCGCACGGCCATCCACCCATCGGCCTACCAAGTGCGGGTAATCGACAGCCTGCCCAGGACAGCGGCCGGTAAAACCGACTATCAATGGCTTCTGAACAAGGTTCTGGCATGATGGACTTGTCCCCGTGGCACGCGCTGGCGCCTTATGCCCTGGATCGCAGCACCAAGAATGCGATGCTCACGCGTGGTCTGCTGGAGCTTACTGCCCAACATACAGCGCTTTGCCCGCCCTATAGGCAGATGCTCGAAGCCCAGGGTTTCCGGCCGGAGGAGGTCCAGTCGCCAGCGGATATTCCTTTCCTTCCGGTGCGTTTGTTCAAGCAGTTGGATCTGCTCAGTGTACCGAGAGAGGACGTGGTCAAGACCATGACCTCCAGCGGAACCTCGGGCCAGACCCCGTCCCGGATATTCCTGGACCGCACGACTGCGGCAAACCAGACCAAAGCGTTGACCCGCATCGTGTCGGCCGTGACCGGTGCGCAGCGCATGCCCATGATCGTGGTAGACAGTCCAGCCGTCATCAAGGACCGAGCCTTGTTCTCTGCCCGGGGGGCCGGCATTTTGGGGTTTTCAATTTTCGGCCGCGACCGAATTTTTGCGCTGGACGAAAACATGCAGCTAAGCATCGATACCGTGGTCCAATTTCTGGACAAGCATGCGGGCAGCCCGGTGTTCGTTTTTGGCTTCACCTTCATGGTTTGGCAACACCTGTACAAAGCACTTGAGAGCAGCGCTCGCCAGCTAGACCTAAGCCAAGCCATTTTGGTACATGGCGGCGGGTGGAAAACGCTGATCAGCAAGTCTGTGTCTTCCACCGTGTTCCGAGAACGCTTGCAGGTAGTCTGCGGCATCACACGGGTGCACGACTACTACGGCATGGTCGAGCAGACGGGTTCCATCTACATGGAATGCGAGCAGGGTCATCTGCACGCGTCCACGTATTCAGACGTCATTGTTAGGCGGCCCCACGACTTTGCCCCGGCTGGCGCGGGGGAGCCCGGCCTTATTGAGGTGGTGTCGGTGTTGCCGGGCAGCTACCCAGGACACGCTTTGCTGACGGAGGACGAGGGCGTGATTCTTGGTGAGGACGATTGCCCCTGTGGCAGGCTTGGCAAGTACTTCAAGGTGCTCGGACGGATCAAGAGCGCAGAGTTGCGAGGCTGCAGTAATATCTTCGCTACAGACGCTCCCCAGATAGCAGGGGGAGGTCTCATGCCGTTTAACGATCGCGTAGAACTATTGGCCCCTTTGGGTGCCGACCTCATGCGCATTCAACACGCCCAGGCGTTGCCGCCCTTTGCGGCTCAAGTTCTAGATTTTCTGGGTGACTTGTCGCGGATGCTGTGTGCCGACCCGCGCTCTCGAACTTTACCGGACTTGTATTCCTTCGGATTCTGGTGTCGGCGCGCATCCCTGGACGCCATGCGGCGCGATTACCCAGAAATAGATCGCCGGCTGGGACGGGGCGTGGTGTTTCATGTGGGGCCAGCCAACGTTCCCGTGAACTTTGCTTATTCACTGGTGGCTGGTTTGCTGTCGGGCAATGCCAATGTTGTCCGTGTGCCCTCTGCTGATTTTGTTCAAGTGCGAATCATTGCGCAGACTTTGGACGCGCTGTTGAGCAATCCGGTACACCAGGACTTGCGCGAGCACATTCGGCTGGTGCGCTACGACCGCAATGCGCAAGAAATCACGGCCATGTTTTCCAGTGTGTGTGACGTGCGGGTAATCTGGGGCGGTGACGGCACGATTGATAACATCCGGCGTAATGCTCTTCCGGCGCGTGCTTTTGACGTAACCTTTGCAGACCGCTATTCGATTTGTGTGATCGGAGCCCAGCGTTACCTGGACGAGGGCAAAGCCTCAGCGCTGGCCCAAGGCTTTTACAACGACACCTACTTGTTCGACCAAAACGCTTGCACGGCCCCCCACATGGTTCTTTGGCTGGGGGCTCCCGGAGTCGTCAAACAAGCCCGTGATCTTTTCTGGACGCATCTCCACGCCTCTGCCCAAGGGCGGTACGCCCTGGAGCCACGCTCTGCCGTGGACAAGCTGGCTCAAGCGCTACGCTTTGCGGCGCTACACGAAGGCAGCCGAATCATGCCAAGCTCGGACAACCTCATCACGCGCATCACTCTGGGTAAATTGGAACCAGGGATTGACGATTGGCACGGTAACTGTGGTTTTTTCTTTGAATACGAGCTGCCCGAGCTTGAAAAGATTCTTCCCATCATAAGTCGCCGCTACCAAACACTGTCCTACGCGGGGCTCGACAAGGTGGCGCTGCAAGCGCTAGTGACACGCGGCCGTGCTTTGGGTATAGACCGGATCGTGCCCATTGGGCGGACCCTGGAGTTTTCATTGAAATGGGATGGTTACGACTTGGTGCGCACTCTAAGTCGCTTGGTTACAGTAGGATAATTCATGAAAATAACGCACTTCAGCAACTCGTTCATCACGGTCAGCTCGCAGGGCGAATGCATTGTCTGTGACCCCTGGGTTGGCAAGGCCAACGCAAGCGGTTGGCAAAGTTTTCCCGAGTTTTCCGCTTTGACCTTGCGCGAACACTTGGCCGATGTGCGGTGGGTCTACCTGTCTCATCTGCACGACGATCACTTTCACCCGGACACCCTCAAGTCATGTGGCTTGCTCGACCGCGAATTCATCATTAAGCGTTTTCAATCGCCGGTGCTCAGGGAACGGCTCAAGCGCTTGGGGATTACTCGGATTCATGAGGTCGACCCTTTCACAGTGCAGCGATTTGGCCCGTTCGAGCTGTCCATCTTTCCTCAGATGACCAGTAATTCGTCTGGTTTAGACGACGAGGTAAATTATGACCTTGACACGTCAGTTGCCTTTAGAGCAAATGGGAAGGTTTTTTTTAACCAGGTAGATAACCCTTTGTCTGTCGAAGACTTAACACAGTTGCGCGACTGGATGGTCAAGAAGTTTGGTTACATAGACATTGCATGCTTGATGTCTGGCGCGGCAAGCGAATATCCTTACCTTTTCCTGGGAATCGATCAGGCGTCGGAAAAGCGCCGTATCGTCGACAACGCTTTGAACAAGCTGACCATTTGGTTGCGGTTGTTGGCCCCAAGCTATTACTTTCCTGCCGGGGGAACCTATTTGACTCCGGGATGGCTTAGCACTTACAGCGAAAATGTCGCCCAACCTACTTTCCAGGAGATCAGCGAATCGATTAAACAGAAGCTCCCCGAGGTGCAACCTCTTGCCTTAGAGGGTGGCTACTCAATCGATATGTCGATCGGTAGGCCAGAAGTCAGTGCACAACCCGAGTTAATGCCGATCGAGGCCGATTTGCAGACAGCAATACGCTCGCATAGCGGTGATCCATACGATTACGAAGTGTTGGTTGCTCCCTCATATGCGGGACTCGTCGAGATGCTGGAAACTGCGCGCGAAAATTGGTTAAAGAAAATCATAGGTGACGCGCTCCATATAATGCAATCAATACGCTTCGAAATCTATAGTGAGCTGATTGGAAAGGGCGCCAAACCCGATTCAGCGCACCTCCTAGGAAACTTTCAGCTGTTTCAGACCAGCGACAAAGAGGCCGGCGACCTTATTATTCACATTGATCAGCGTGCCCTCTACGGTTGTGTGTCTCGCCGCTTTGTCTGGAATGGGGTGCTAGGCTCGCTGTGCCTGTATGAGCGCAGACCGAATCGACACTACCCAACAGATTTTTTCTCAATAAACTTTTTTACTTTGCCGCATGGCCAGAAAGTATAAATAGAATTAGGTAATAGAAGCATAAGTCAAATTCTGTAAATATGACTCAAAGACACTAAATATCTTGTTTCAAATTAGATGAGGTTATCGTTGTAATTTAGTATTATTATCATTTCATATGTTCTAATTCCGAGTCAATTTAAACGAAATTTACACTAAAAAGAACCGCAAGTGATTACGGCGCAACGCTCTGCATACGAATCAATAACCGGCTCGAAAGTTTGCAAATGAAAAATAAATCGTATAATTACATGGCCGAGCAATGTTGAAAACTTCAAACATAACTAAGGAAAACTACCTGAGTGCAAAGCAAAGTCAGGGGCTCAGCCCGGATAGAGTCCAGTTCGGTAGCCGAGAAATAACAACGCTAAAGCTGTTGGCGGCGGAAATCGGATGGAAGACTCCTCAAAATGCGCGGTTAATGGATTTGGGTTGCGCTGACAAGTACTTAATGCCCTCCGTGGTTGCAGAAACGTGGCAATACTTGGCCCTTGACTACTCAGATGTTGACTTTGAACAAGATAGGCTCCCTATTGCAGACGATTCGATTGATATTGCGGTAAGTCTCGCCGTCATCGAACACCTTCGCGAACCTGATTTGTTCATGTCAGAGATAGTTCGCTGTCTAAGACCGGGGGCGTTAGTCTATATTTCAACACCGAATTTTAGACTTGATTTCAAAAACTTCTATAATGATCCGACTCACGTGAGACCCTATACGCCAGAATCTCTAGAACAACTACTCAAACTTCACGGCTTAATCAATGTTGCCACATTTCCTGGACTCAGATGCAAACCAATAAGTTGGTATCGCGGGAAGTATCGTTTTCTAAAAGCCTTTTATCTTCTACCGTTCAGAAACGATACCGCGATTCCCGCACCAACTTTTCTAAGGGGACACGCGAGGTCAATATTCGGCTTAGGAATTAAGCCAATTTAAAATCTACACCTTCCGTATGGAAGTAAATCTTCCAGCAAGGTTTAACGAGATGGTTTTGGTGTCTATTCACGAGATCCCAAAGACTCAGCTCTGAATTGTTCCAGTGTAGCCAAAAACCGCTCTGCAATCCCGTTCAATAAATCAATCACTTCGATCATTAATCTATCCAACTCTGCCTCTGACTCAACATACCGAGCCAGAA
>Ga0214917_10005268_pt1 | contig 13900 bp, 11 predicted proteins | sample LL_1208_BB_MetaG_FD_177983 | JGI IMG/M metagenome (GOLD analysis project Ga0214917, IMG submission 177983) | Freshwater microbial communities from Lake Lanier, Atlanta, Georgia, United States - LL_1208_BB | ecosystem: Environmental > Aquatic > Freshwater > Lake | place: USA: Georgia | collected... | reverse complement strand
GATAGCGAGAAGATCAATCACTCCGCTCGCATTCTCGAATTCATCACGACGTAGATTCTTGCCACTCATCGACACTCGCCAGTTCTCTTCTCTTGGTTGAGCGTCTTCATTACGTGGTGTGAGGCTATCGAGAACTTCACCAAGTACATGACCCTCTAGATCTCGATCCCAGCCAATTCGATTAAATGCTGAACGAGCATTTGGACTAGCAAAAAGAACCCTTCCTTCTACATCAAGGCGAACAAGACCATCACCGACTCGAGGAGCTGCCTCCGCAAGATAGACACTGTCCTTAACCGGGAAATTGCCTTCCGCAATCATTCGATAAATATGATTTGCAATCTCACGATAGTTCAGCTCAAGCTTTGAAGGGGTACGCATCGTTTCAAGATTGCGATGTCGTGAAATGACTGCAATTACTTTTCCGGAGAAAAAGACAGGAATCGTCTCTTCTTTGATGAGTAACTCTCCAAGTTGTTCTGGTTGTGTATCTCGAACAATTTCGCCTGTTGACAGTGCGTGATCAATATGTGGCCGCTTTCCCCACAAAACCTCATTTCCAATGAGATCTTGAGTGAAGACAGTGGCAGCAGTCATCGGACGAATGTGGGCAATTGCGATATGTCCCTCGGGCCAGCTCTTCTCATCTTGTCTACGCGGAATCCATAGAACCAGGTCTGCAAAAGAGATATCTGCAAGAAGCTGCCATTCAGCTACAAGTTCTCCAAGACGCAAGACATCTAGTTCGGTTAAGGAATGTGATTCCTCTAAGAGATTACGGAATGGGAGATTACGGAATGGCATGGGCGAAAGGGTACTCAGGTTGATTTATCGAGATAAATCGAGAGGTCTTGAACCGCCTTTCTAAGCGAGGACCGAGCCCCAACTTCACTCAATACCGCAAAACGTCCCTCGGCTCGATCGACAAGTGAGTGATCGCGCGGCGCAATGAAATGCGGATACCCAGAAATCTGATTCTTAAAGCTTTTATAGAGAGATTTTTGGCGAACCGTATTGCTCATTTTGTTCAGAACTACAGTTAATGGAACTTCGCGTAATTCACTTTGAGCAAACTTGAGAAATCCCTCTAATTCGATGAGAGATCGATTGTTGAGTTGTGTTACGTAAACAATTCGAGAACTCTGCAGAACTAGCTCCAGCGCCGTACGAGACTCTAATCGTCGATCAATCATCAGCTCGTCACGTATTGTCGGCATCTGGCCAACATCAATAAGGCAGTTCTCATTCCTATAGTTATCCAGTAGAGATCGATCATCCTCAGTAACAATTCCCATGAATGCTAAAGAAGGTGTGAGGATCGTCTTGCCCTCTCGGTGCGCCCCTAAACGAATATGCAGATCTTGATGTCGCATGTCTGCATCAATGAGTAGATTTTCACGGGTTGATGAGAGTTCTGAGGCGACATTGAGTGCAATCGTTGTGATACCTGGAGACCCGCTCGATCCCGTAATTGTTATCCAATGGGGCGCCCTTAATACAACTGAACGTGACTTATTCATCTCTTCTGTTTTTCGAAGCGCCTCGTGAACCAAACTCAGAGCCAGGTCTTCAGAGTTCAAAGTATTGGGTGAGAGAGTCACAAACTTGAGATTTTGATTGTTTCGATTGGAGGTTGCAATTCTCTCTATTTCGAAATCACTGCTAGCTACCACCAGAGTCCGCTGATCTGATTTTAATTCAACTAAGAATTCTGTTAAATCTTCACTTGAGAACGCGCGGAATATTAACTCATAACCGTGGTTCGTAAGAGTTGCGATAATCCGATCTTCGTCTTCGTGGGAACGGATTGCTGTAATAAATAAGATGCTCACTCTGACTTAACCAGTATGAATTCATAGTCTGCGAAACTCGAAATGAAGCTGTACACCTCGCCGGTAGGGACCAAAAGTGTGAGGCCAGTCTCTCCGCCCAATTTGCTCGCATCCATATTCATCGCATCGACGCTAACGCCTGTGAGTAATTTCTTGGTTGGATTCTGATTTTGGACTTGGCTGAGGATTGCTGTGGAGCTACGAAGTACTCCATATACATCGACGATACTTCCATTAGAAACACTGTGCGGTATTCGTAGGCTTGGTAAAGAAATAGGTACTTTATGGAGATCAGAAATGGGTATCTCGGATAACGCAAAAGCGGGTACTAGTTCCGAGGCTCTGATAGGTCTTAGAACGTAGGAACCAACAATCGGTGAAGCTCCATCCAAGTAGAATTCAGCTTTATTGACTAAGGAAACTCTAGTTATCGTGACATCAGATTCTTCAATCATCTCACCGGGTGCCAGGTCAGTAGTCGCGCTCCATACTGTGATCATCTTGCTAGTGGACTTTGATATTACATAGGCCGAGATCAATGATGCAACGATCAGAGTGACGCCGACAAATAGTCTAAAATCAAAACTCCAACGCCATTGTTTTTTCACTCTCCGAGAGCCACTAATTGCTTGACTCTTTTCATGGTTCGTATCTGTAAATGGATTTTTCATAGTTGATGAATAGTCTGCGCACATACATATAAATCTCATACTTTCGGATGAGATTCTTCCCTTTTGCAGGTCTAAGAATTCGCCGATGGATAATTCCCTCTCGTTTCAACCCCATCTCGATCTCTTTGAAAGTTCATCAACTTATAAAGCAAGCCACACATGGGGTGATCAGTCCAACCAGGTTCACAAGTTGTATCTTGTTCCTACTTCACATGGTGAGAGTTATGACTCTGATTTTGCTCCAAATCCTTCCCCACTCTCTGAGCTTCCGAATATTGAGAGATGGACTCTGATGTATGTCGTCAGCGCCATCGAAGCGCTATCCGGTCGACGCTCCATACAACAAATCGCGCGTTCCACACATAGATTCACCTACAACTCATTGCTTCAGAAAATTGGAACTCTTAAAGAAGTACCTAAAATCAGGAAATTTCATCGGCATGAGCCGATAGAGGGAGTCATTGAGATTACCGTCACTCTCGTTTTTAAAGAACGAGTGCGTGTACTTGCTGCCCGTTTCGAAGGCGTTGATCGTAAGTGGTTGTGTACCGAGTTTGAGATTCTATGAAGCGCCGTGGCAGCGTTTATATTTCTTTCCAGAACCGCAAGGACATGGTGCATTTCTAGATACTCCATCACTTCGAGTCGATGAAACAGAAGTTCCCGTTTCGCTGGGCGCGGAATATCGCAGTTCTTGGGTGGGGGCGTTCTGTTCCGTGCCTTTTGCCTCAACGTTCTTATCTTCGATCTTAATCTCCACATTGAAGAGGAAGCCAACCATTTCTTCCTTTACTGCATCCATCATCGCAGCAAAGAGGTCGTAGCCTTCTTTCTGATATTCCACAAGAGGATCACGTTGCGCCATTGCTCGCAAGCCAATTCCCTCTTGCAAATAATCCATTTCATATAAATGTTCGCGCCATTTACGATCGAGCACTGAAAGAAGAATCTTACGCTCAAGCTCTCGAGTTACTTCTTCGCCTAATTCCGCTTCACGTTTCGCGTAGGCAGCCACAATGTCATCGACAATTCGTTGAGCGAGAAAATCGCTATCTAGACCGGTACGTCCACCGACTTCCTTTTCAAGATCTTCGATCGAGAATGAAATGGGATAGGTAGATTTGAGAACGGTCCATAATTGATTGAGATCCCACTCCTCAGGAAACCCTTCACTGGTGGCGGCTCCAACATAACCACGCATGGTGTCTTCAATGAAAGTGAGTACTTGATCTTTAATGTTTGCGCCCTCAAGGACTTCGCGTCGCTCGCGATAGATCACTTCACGTTGACGGTTCATAACATCGTCATACTTAAGGACGTTCTTACGCATTTCAAAGTTTTGAGATTCAACTTGAGTCTGGGCAGACTTGATGGCATTGGTAACCATTTTGGATTCAATCGGAGTGTCTTCTGGAATGCCTGCAGCAGTTAAAAAGCGTTCTACTAGCGCTGAATTAAATCGACGCATCAACTCATCTTGAAGTGAGAGATAGAAACGTGATTCTCCGGGATCTCCTTGACGGCCAGAGCGACCACGAAGCTGATTATCTATGCGTCGTGATTCATGGCGCTCGGTACCAAGTACATATAGTCCACCAAGGCCAACGACTTCTTCATGACCTTTTGATACCGCAGATTTTTGTTTTGCAAGCTCGGTGGGCCACAACGATTCATATTGTTCAGGATTATCGACGGGTGAAATTCCTTGACGCTGCAATTCATAATCGGCCATGAACTCAGGGTTACCTCCGAGCATAATGTCTGTTCCGCGACCTGCCATATTGGTTGAAACTGTCACGGCTCCAATAGTTCCTGCGCGCGCAATAATCGCCGCTTCGCGCTCATGTTGCTTTGCATTTAATACTTCATGCGGAATTCCCTTACGACGAAGAGCTTGAGAAAGAACTTCAGATTTTTCAACACTCACAGTTCCAACAAGGACAGGCTGACCCTTGCGGTGACGTTCCATGATGTCATTTGCAACCGCTTCAAATTTTGCATCTTCAGTCTTAAAAACTAAATCTGATTGATCGATTCGTTGCATCGATTTATTTGTTGGGATTGGAATAACTCCAAGCTTATAAATCTGCATAAATTCTGAGGCTTCTGTCATTGCAGTTCCCGTCATGCCGGCTAGTTTGTCGTAGAGACGGAAATAATTCTGAAGTGTGATGGTGGCGAGAGTCTGATTTTCATCCTTAATTTCAACGCGTTCTTTTGCTTCTAGCGCTTGATGAAGCCCTTCGCTATATCTACGTCCCGAAAGGACACGTCCCGTATGTTCGTCAACAATGAGGAGCTCACCGTTCATGATTACATAATCTCGATCACGCTTGAAAAGCTCTTTCGCTTTCAAAGAGTTGTTGAGGTAGCCAATCATTGGGGTATTGACTGCTTCATAAAGATTTTCAATGTCGAGTAACTCTTCGACCCGAGTAACACCCGCATCTAATATGCCTACATTGCGCTTCTTTTCATCGACTTCGTAATGTTCGCCCCGATTGAGACGAGTTGCAATCGTGGCAAATTCAACGTACCACTTGGTGGCTTTATCTGCAGGTCCGCTGATAATTAGCGGCGTTCGGGCTTCATCGATCAGAATTGAGTCAACTTCATCAACAATCGCAAAATTATGTTCTCGCTGAACGCAATCTGAAAGATTCCAAGCCATGTTGTCGCGCAAATAATCAAAGCCAAATTCATTATTCGTGCCGTAAGTAATGTCAGCGGCATATTGGGTTCGGCGTTCCGCTGGCGACATCGAAGCCAGAATCACTCCCACTTTCAAACCAAGAAAACGATGGATACGTCCCATCCATTCGCTATCGCGCTCAGCTAAGTAATCATTTGTTGTGACGATATGCACTCCGCGACCTGAGAGTGCGTTGAGATAAGAAGGCAGGGTTGCAACGAGAGTTTTACCTTCACCAGTGCGCATTTCGGCAATATTGCCTCGGTGCATTGCTGCGCCACCCATTACTTGCACGTCATAGTGGCGTTGACCGAGAGTTCGCTTTGAGGCTTCCCGAACTACTGCAAAAGCTTCTGGAAGGAGTCCATCGAGATCTTCGCCGTTCGCAAGTCTGGTTTTGAATTTTCCAGTCATGGCTCGTAAATCATCATCGCTCATATTCGAGAACGTTGATTCGTGCAGATTTACTTCTTCTGCGATCTTTTCAAGTTGCTTGAGGGCACGACCTTCGCCAGCGCGAAGAATCTTGTCGAGAATTGCAACCACGAATTAGCCTTCCATCGAATGTGAGAGGCCTATCGTATTAGCAGTTGGTGGGACGACGCACACGCGGTGGCTACACCTAAAACTGTCATTTTTCTCTCGTTGAGAGCCGAAATCGCGTTTCTTAAAGTTGCGCCAGTGGTCACGACATCATCCACCACGATGATCGGTCGCTGTTCACTTGCTCCTTCTCGAACACGGAAAACACCTTCGAGATTTACCTGCCTTTGCTGAGAAGTTAATCCGGCCTGATCCTGAACTTTTTTTGAATGGAGCAATAACTCACGCCAGCACCACTTTTGCCCAACGTGAGCCGCTTGCTCAATCACCAAATCAAGAATGGGTTGTAGAAATGATTCGCCTCTTCTGCGGATTGCATGAGGTGTCGAGGGAATTGGAACAATAACAAATTCCTCGAATTCTTTCGGCTTTAAGAAACTAATCGCTCTGAGCAATGCCATCGCAATGATCATTTGGGCGCACTTATTGCGCTCTTCTTTAGCTTTCAAAATCACACTGGAGACACCAGATTCATACATGGCAATAGAAACAGATGGAACCACATTAAAACGTGTAAAGGATGGGGGCCTACTCCAAGCTTTTTCGCACGCACTGCAGATTTCTCCGGGGTGCATTCCACACATAATGCAGATTTGAGGAAAGATAAGTGAGCGAAGACCTTGATGCACATCGTAAAGGAACTCGACAAGAAAAATCGACATACGCGAATTCTCGCGCTCCAGGATAGGAAGTTTAGGAAATTGAAGAATCTGTGGGTATCTCAGATATTGCTGGTTCAATCGGTGATGTGCCTTGAACCTTGGGAACAGTTAAGACGAAATTAGAACCCTTATCCAGTTCTCCCCACACTCGAATTTCGCCACCATGAAGTTGTGCATCTTCTCGCGCGATTGAAAGTCCAAGGCCGGTCCCACCTCGAATTCGTGACCGCGATGGATCGGCGCGCCAAAAACGATCAAAGACTCTCTCAATATGTTGCGGCGAGAGCCCGACTCCATAATCACGAACTGAAATTGAGACTGCGCTTTCATTTGAATTTATCTTTATATCAATGGGCTTGTCTTCTGCATGATCTACTGCGTTAGCGACCAGATTTCTCATGATTCTCTCCACACGGCGCGGGTCTGCCTCAATAATTAACTGCTCATCTGGCGCATCTATGAGAATTTGAGATTCCCGTTCTTTTGGAGCAAGGCCAAGATCATCAACAGCGCGCCGTACTAGAGCGACGATATCTACTTTATCTAGTGATAAAACTGCCACTTCTGCATCAAATCGACTAACTTCAAGGAGATCTGCCAGCAAGTTTTCAAATCTTTCGATCTGAGAAAGTAGCAATTCAGCGCTTCGAGCAATGACGGGATCAAAATTCTCTCGAGAGGCGTAGATGACATCAGATGCCATGCGTATAGTTGTGAGAGGCGTACGAAGCTCATGCGAAACATCGGATACAAATCTTTGCTGTACCCGTGACAAATTCTCGAGACGCGAAATCTGTTTTTCTAATGTGTCTGCCATTTCATTAAATGCTGTGCCGAGGCGCGCAATTTCATCTTTTCCACGAACTTCCATTCGCTCCATTAATTCGCCAGAGGTTAAGCGCTCAGCAATTTCAGCAGCTTCTTTGACGGGCTTGATGACTTGCCGAAGAACTACTGAGGCAGTAATCATGATGAGTGCAATTAACAGGAACCCGGTTCCCCACATTGATCGACCAATCAAATCGACAGAGCGCTGTTGAGCATCAAAACCAAATAGAACGTACATTTCATATTTGCCTGTACGAGGAATAGTAATTCTTTGACCAATGACCATACCATTTAATTCTTCACCGCTGAGATATCGCAATTTAGTTCGTTTCCACTCAAGTTCACCACTTTTTTGAACTTGAGCGCGAAAGCTTCGAGAGATAGATGACGGATCAAGGAAATTTGATGTTGATACGGCTGGAATACTCTGAATGACTTTTCCATTTGAGCTAAAGAATGCAATTTCGCGACCTGAATCTTTTGCACTCACATTGGTTGACCGAACAATTTCATCAACCAACCCCACCAGATCGGTAGAGCGGTTGAGGCTAGAGATTATGAAACGGTAATCTGCATATTGGATAGCCGATTCACCTTCAGACAGCGAAGCGCTGATTTTTTCATCGATGATTCCACTGGAAATACGCACGTAAAGATTTGAGCCTAAGAAGTAAATCAAGGCAATCGAAATAACACTGGATAGAGTGAATACTTTTAGGAAGAGCGATCGTCTAAAAATATTAAAGATCTTCACGCTCTAATCAGCCCCGTGGACCTGTGTTGCCTGCCTTGTATCCGATGCCTCGAACGGTATTAATGATTGTGGGATTTTCGGGGTCGTGCTCAATCTTTGCTCTCAAACGTTGTACGTGAACATTCACTAAACGAGTATCTGTGGAATGACGATATCCCCACACTTCGCCTAAAAGCGCTTCACGAGTAAAGACGCGACCTGGTTCTTTAGCAAGGGCTACAAGTAAGTCGAACTCAAGGCGAGTAAGTGGGATCTCGACTCCACCTCGCATAACAGTATGTTCGACGATATCAATTGCTAAATCTCCAATGGTGAGATTGCTTGAAATCTCACCTCCGACTCTTCTAAGTCGCGTGCGAATTCGCGCAACGAGTTCGGATGGTTTAAAAGGCTTGACCATGTAATCGTCTGCGCCTGCTTCAAGTCCTTTGACAATGTCGTGGGTATCGCTTTTTGCAGTCAACATGACGATCGGAACTCGCATCGATTGTTTACGTATTTGTTTACAGACTTCGATCCCATCCATGCCCGGCAACATAATGTCGAGCAACACAAGATCAGGCGGATTGTTACGAAATACATCAACGGCTTCATCGCCCCGACTTACAAGATCGACTTCGATTCCGACCCCATTGAGAACGATTCCCAACATCTCGGCAAGGTCTTGATCATCATCAACGACCATTACCGATGTCATTAGCTACCGTGCTTCCAAGAGTTGAGGTATTCGTCTTGAATTCCAGTCAAAGTATCGATGGTTGCGCCCATACTCTTCAACTTCAAACGTGCAACTTCCTTGTCGATCGCCGTGGGCACGTTATGAACGCCTGGCGAAAGTGTCGCGGCGGCCTTCACGAGCCATTCTGCTGTGAGAGCTTGATCGGCGAATGACATATCCATGACGACTGCAGGATGACCTTCAGCTGCGCCAAGATTCACGAGTCGTCCTTCAGCGATAAGAAGAAGGCGGCGACCATTAGAGAGAACATATTCGTCAGTTTGGTGACGGATACGGGAATTCTTCTTTGCATTCTTTTCTAACCATGCGACATCAATTTCGATATCGAAGTGACCGGCATTTGCAAGGATTGAGCCATCCTTCATCACCGAGAAATGTTCTGATGAAAGTACAGTGCGATTTCCTGTGACCGTAATGAAAATATCGCCAACTTTTGCAGCATCCAACATTGGCATCACTCGATAACCCTGCATCATTGCATCAAGTGCCTTTGTTGGGTCAATTTCAGTAATAATGACATCGGCGCCCATACCGCGAGCTCGTTCAGCAACGCCTTTTCCGCAGTAACCAAAGCCAGCAACCACGAAAACTTTTCCTCCGATGAGTTGGTTCGTGGCGCGGAAAATCGCATCGATTGTGGACTGTCCGGTGCCGTATCTATTGTCAAACATATGTTTCGTATCAGTGTCATTCACAGCGATCATCGGAAAAGTAAGCGCACCATCTTTAGCCATTTGTTGTAACCGAATGACTCCAGTTGTGGTTTCTTCACAACCGCCAGTGATATTGGGGAGCAATTCTTTACGAGTGGTGTGAAGTGTGTTCACTAGATCGCAACCGTCGTCAAAAACTTGGTGTGGCGCGATATCTAATGAAGCATTGATGTGGGAGTAGTAGCCATCTCGATCTACACCGTTACGAGCAAAAACACTAATTCCATATTCGTGCACTAAAGCAGCAGCAGTGTCATCTTGAGTTGATAAAGGATTGGATGCACATAAAGCAAGTTCGGCACCACCAGCTTTAAGGGTTCGCATTAAGTTTGCGGTTTCTGTTGTGACATGCATACAAGCAGAGAATCGAATGCCGTTAAAAGGTTTTTCCTTTTCAAAACGTTCGCGAATTTGTGCGAGCACTGGCATGTTCCGTTCTGCCCATTCAATGCGCTTTTTTCCTTCAGCAGCAAGTGCGGGGTTGGCAATATCGTGCTTCGGGGTCGTGGACGTCGCGGGATTCACAATGCTCTCCTATAGATATCGAAAATTGGTGCAGATTGAGTGAGGACGGCAGTTTACTCGCTCTTAATTAAGCGCAACACCAAATCCTTGATACGGAGCATCTCGGCTTCAGTACGGGCTTCTACATTGAGGCGAAGTAGGGGCTCGGTATTCGATGGCCTGACGTTAAAAGTCCATTCCGAAGTGCTGGCAGTGAGCCCATCAAGATGATCACATTCTACGTTCTGAACTGATTGCCTGATGCTGGATTCGATTAACTCGATAGCCGCTTTCTGATCTGAGACTCGTGTATTGATTTCCCCGCTCAGCGAATAACGATTAAACCTCTTCATCAGTTCTGAAAGCGGCTTCTGCTCTTCAAGAAGTGCAGCAATTGCATGAAGAGCTGCAAGCATCCCAGAATCCGCATTCCAGAATTCTTTGAAATAAAAGTGCCCTGAATGTTCACCACCAAATATCGCCTGATTTTCAGCCATCATTTTCTTTATATACGAGTGGCCGACTCGACTTCGAAGAGGTGTACCACCGTTCTCTTTGATGACTTCAGGTACAGATCGGGAGCAAATGAGGTTGTGGATCACCGATGCTCCCGGATTATTTTTTAGTTCTCGTTCTGCAATCAAAGCCGTCAACGCTGAAGGCGAAACTAGGTTGCCAATCTCATCTACCAAGAAACAGCGATCAGCATCACCATCGAAAGCCAGTCCGATGTCAGCGCTCTTCGCTTTGACTAATTTCTGTAAATCAACCAAATTCTTTGGATCGATGGGATTTGCTTCATGATTTGGAAAAGTTCCATCCAAATCAAAGTAGATGCCATCAACGACAGCGCTAATTTCAGCCATGACAGCGGGCGCAGTATGGCCACCCATGCCATTACCGGCATCAATGGCGATCCTGATGGGACGATCCAAAAATGTGCGACTAAAGGAGTTTTTGGGAAATAAGGAGATTAAGAATTCAACATATGAAGTAAGAAGATCGCGCGCGCTTTCTTTCCCCACAGAGCGATGCGGGATTGGAAATCCTTCAGTCATCCCAACATGAATCTGCTCTTTGATCCACAGCAGCCCCGACTCCTGCCCGATAGGTCGTGCCCCACTTTTACAGAGCTTAATTCCGTTGTATTCCGCCGGGTTATGGCTCGCAGTGAACATCGCTCCCGGAAGTCCTAAATGGCCCGATGCAAAATAGAGTTGATCAGTTGATGCAAGCCCGATGCGAATGACATCGAGCCCTTGAGAAGTTACTCCATCAGAAAAAGCTGTAGCAAGATCAGGTGAAGAAGGTCGCATATCTTCTCCCACTACAACAGTCGCAGGCTCTCGTTCGCGTTCGATGAATTTTGCAAAAGCAATTCCTAGCGCAAAGGTAAAATCTGGTGTGATTTCTTCATCGACTAGTCCACGTATGTCATATGCCTTGATGATTCGATCAAGAAGTTCGCGGCTCATGTAAGAACGAAATCTTTCTACTCTTGACTCGGAATTGCTCGTAAATGTCCACGACGCCCAACGTCTGGAGGTGAGCTCTTTTTGGGAATCTCCAAGTTCACTGATTGTCGAATTGCATCTGCAATTGCTAGCACATCTTCGGGAGAAGGTTCGAGCGCGTGCGATTCTGGATTATGTTTAATCACAGTCCAGCCTTGAGGCACGGTCAAACGTTCGGAGTGTTCGCTGCATAAATCGTAGGTATGTGGCTCTGCGTAAGTAGCGAGCGGACCTAGTACGGCGGTGGAATCAGAATAAATATAAGTAAGTGTGTGAGTGGCGTGTGAGCCACAGCTAGGACGGGTACAGCGTCGACCGGACGCGCTGGGTCGATCTGATGGTCGTAGCGACGTCGTCATGTCGCGAGATTAGCGGTGAAGATCGAAAAAGTTTGGATTGAAGGGCTTAACTCTGAGGCTGAATCACTTTCACATCAGCAATCGGCTTAGTGGCGCTCTCGAGATTAGTGCTGGGCGTTATGGGAAGGTGAGTGACCCCGTCATTTGTGATCCAGGTGAGACCCCCCACGGCTCCCGAGCGATTTGTAATTGTGAGCAGTCGAAGATTTGCGGGAGCAGTCCAATTAATAATCTCTTCGCCAATGAGAGTTTTCGAGCCTTTTTTCCCCGTATTTGTGCGCCATGACAGCTCGACTTGAATTCTCTCGCCTACAAAAGAAAAGCTTGGCTCTAATCCATACATATTGAAGCTAACAGTTCCAAATGCTCGAGTACCTGAGCTCCACATAAAGTCCGATATCGATCCTTTAACCACTTCAGTAATTACTCCGGCGATAATTGGTTCGGCCGACGTAATTCTGAGTGCAAAAGGTTTCGAGCCTACGTCGACATTACTCAATTCCACCTCCTTGACTTCTTGTGAGCGAAGCGAGATTGAGCCGAACCCAACTGGAATAAACACTCCATCTGGCGATACGACTTCCACACTCGCGGTCGTATCGACGCGACCTGGGGTCATGATGCGAAGTCGATGTTTTACTTTACTGCCATTTCCAAATTTCATCGGAATTCCAGATATCACAAATTCACTAGTAGCTTCTGTTATCGGCGATACAAAATCTGCACCAACATTATTCAGACCACGGACTCTTTCATCGAGAAGATATGCCGTCACGCGGCCACTTCTAGTTTTAACTCTTACAATGACATTTGAGGCGCCAGGATCCAGCGAGTCAATTCGAATACTTTTCTCAGATGAAGGTTTCACAGTTATGGGAATATCTCGCACTGGTCCATTTTCGGAATAGCTCGTTATATCAACGATAGCGTCGCTCAAACCACTATTTACCAAAATCAGTTTTGATTGACTGGTGACGTTCGCAGTTCCGCCAACAAACCACAGAGCGGGATCGCTAATTGTGCATGTGGTCGCGGCGGTCCACTTTCCCGCACGACTCTGGAGCATCAACGTATTTGATGAATTCCCTTCAACAAGTAACGCTCCCCGCGTGACCGAATAAGTACCGATATTGTTTTTTCTAAAATCTGATTTTGTGTTTGCAACGTCGCGAATTCCTATCGACTTACTTGGCAACAGTGCAGTTGATTTCGCATCACTTATTGGCCCCGGACACGCAGTGGCTGGATAAGACTGAGTCACCTCAGTGATCTGATTGGCTTGAGGCAAGAGATAAGCAAAATGTGCAGCAATAATGAAGAGCAAGAGAACGATAGAAGCTCGAGATTGAGAACCCGAAGATATTGGCTTATCCATCATGCCAACTCCTCTTCTCGCATCTCGCGACGACGTCGTCGCGCAGGCAAAGCCAGAATTATTAATGACGTAATGGCGATGATTTGTAACGATATCCATCCTCGACGAGAAGTTGCGTCATGGAAAATCACAAAATCACCTGATTCAGGAGCGATAAAGCGCGGTACCCCGTTTTCAGTTTCTTTCGCATCCAAATAGGAATTATTCAGCAACATTTTCCACCGAGCATCAAATTTCTCAGTAATAATCACGGTTCCTGGAGAATTAATTTTCCCCTCAGCTCCAATCTCACCACTTGGCAGAACGGAATACATTCCTTCTGACGACAAGAATGAAATATGACCTAGCGCGCCAGGAACTTTCCAGGAAATTCCTTCATCTGTCGATGCAGCTCGGGTAAATCCTCCGGCGCCATCGATGGTTCTGACTAAGTCCTCATTGATGGGTTTTGCCATGAATAAGTAACGAATACCAAATTCAGCAAAGACGCTACTGCTCGCTACTCCAGAACCTGCTACCAGGTCTACGACGGCTTTATTTACTTGCGGAGTCAATCCAGTGATGACGTCTGGCTCGCCAATCTTCAAATCTCCGTCGCGAGCAATGAAATACTGAATCTTGTTCTCTGAAATTCGGAAAACCAAGGTCTTAAAA
>Ga0214917_10005267_pt1 | contig 13904 bp, 11 predicted proteins | sample LL_1208_BB_MetaG_FD_177983 | JGI IMG/M metagenome (GOLD analysis project Ga0214917, IMG submission 177983) | Freshwater microbial communities from Lake Lanier, Atlanta, Georgia, United States - LL_1208_BB | ecosystem: Environmental > Aquatic > Freshwater > Lake | place: USA: Georgia | collected... | reverse complement strand
AAGGATCTGGCGACAGGACCGAGGAACCGATTGGGCGCCACTGATTCAGCGCTTGACCAAGGCCTTGGCTGATTGGCAAAAGCCCTCCACGATGAGTTAAATCAACAACATCGATGGCACAAAAGTATTGGAAGCCGCAGACCGACAAAAAGTAGTCTAGTTGCGCAACCATATTAGGGATCCTTAGGCTTACACTTCCGCCATGCGCGCTATCACCGCCGTTCTTTCCGATTTGCAACTGAGCCAGGCTGCACCACCACTTTTTGTGGTGTTTGTGCTTGCGCTGATGTTGTTGCCTCTGCCGCCGCTTGCGCTTGACATCTTTTTTACTTTCAACATCGGTTTGTCGCTGATCATCTTGCTGGCGGCGATGCAACTGCGATCCTTTAAAGACATCATCGCCTTTCCAACGATCTTGTTGGTCGTCACGCTCTTGAGGCTTTCCCTGAACGTCGCCTCCACCCGGGTCGTGCTCATGCACGGCCACGAAGGGCCCGACGCTGCGGGTAAGGTGATTGAATCTTTCGCCCAGGTATTGGTCGGCGGCAATTACGTCGTCGGGATCATCGTGTTTATTGTGGTGACCATCATTAACTTTGTGGTGATCACAAAAGGCGCAGGGCGCGTGGCCGAAGTGTCTGCGCGTTTCACCTTGGATGCATTGCCTGGTAAGCAAATGGCGATCGATGCTGATTTGAATGCGGGCATGATTCGCGAAGAGGAAGCCCGTAAGCGAAGAGCCGAGGTTTCTCAAGAGGCCGACTTCTACGGTTCGATGGACGGCGCTTCCAAGTTCGTCCGAGGCGATGCGATCGCCGGTATCGTCATCCTAATCATCAACCTGGTGGGTGGCGTCATTGTGGGGATGATGCAATTTAACCTGTCATTTATGCAGGCCCTCAAAACCTATGCCACCCTGGCAGTCGGCGACGGACTTGTAGCCCAAGTCCCTGCACTCATTATTTCCACCGCTGCCGGTATCGTCGTCACACGCGTAGCAACCGACGAGGACTTCAGTCAACAGGTCAGTTCCCAGCTCGGCGCATCCTCGATGCCGCTCTTTCTTACGGGCATGATTTTGGCCATCCTCGGTGTTTTACCTGGCATGCCCCATGTTGCCTTCCTCACGCTTGCTTTTGTCTTTGGTGGTGCAGGCTATGCTCTGCTTCAGCGCACCAGGCGAGCCAAGGAAGAGGCAGTCAAGGCGCAGGTTGCAGCGTCCCAGCCCAGCGAAGAAGTTGAGTGGAAAGACGTTCCTGTGGTCGAACCCTTGTCACTTGAACTCGGCTACCGACTCATTCGGCTGGTTGATGGTGGGGATCAATCAGACCTCATCAAGCGCATCCGAGCGATCCGAAAAAAGTTTGTTGCCGAAGTTGGCTTTTTGATTCCTTCGGTTCATGTGAGGGATAACTTGCAACTCCCCCCGGAAAACTACCGGATCCTGATTTATGGCGCAGAAATTGGTCGAGGGCAGATACTCCCCGACCGCCTTCTGGCGATCGAGCCCACGCAAGACCCGGCGCCCCTTGACGGTGTCAAGGTCTTAGACCCAACCTTTAAGATGCCCGCGGTTTGGGTCTATCCATCCCAGCGTGAAAGCGCCATCGCGAAGGGCTACACGCTTGTTGAGCCTTCGGTTGTCATAGCCACCCATCTTGACCAACTTGTGAGGCTCAATGCCCACGAGCTGCTAGGACGACAAGAAGTTCAGGATTTGATTGATCATTTCAAGGAGCGATTCCCCAAGCTTGTGGAGGACACGATTCCAAAAATTGTGTCGGTGCAGGTTGTCCAGAAGCTCCTGCAACTATTGCTTGAGGAAGGCGTGCCGGTTCGCGATTTCCGTGTTGTCTTGGAAGTGGCTGCCGAGCATGGCGGCAAAGACCCCCAACCGTTCATGCTGCTTGCCCCCTTGCGCTTTGCACTTCGCCGCACCCTGGTTCAGGAGGTGTTTGGAGAGAGTTCAGGCATGCGCGTTGCTGCGATTCATCCGGATTTCGAGCGCATTATCGAACAGGCGGTTGGCAATCTGCCGCTTGCGCCTGACGGGGCGATCGAACCCGGACTTACACGCTTTTTTGAGGAGGAGGTGGGTCAGGTCATTGATGACATGGATAGCATAGGACTTCCGCCCGTCATTGTCGCCTCCACCCGAAATCGACTCACCTTATCGAGGATTGCCAGGAAGGTCCGTCCGCAGACGATCATGCTGGGGATGAATGAAATGCCAACCGACGCTGAAATCTCGTTTCACCGGATTATTTGCAGCCGAAATGGAGCAGGCACTTGAGCGCGCCGGGACCAAGGCGCTTCGTGGGAAGCACCGCAACCGAAGCACTTGCAATGGTCAAGGAAGCGATTGGCTCCGATGCCATTCTGCTTTCAAACCGGGAAGTTGAAGGCGGTATCGAGATCATCGCCATGGCGCAAGAGCAGTTTAAGCAAATCGCCCCCCGCTCTGCGGCCCGCGATCGGCCCAAGCCGCCGACCGCACCAGTTGAAGTTGATGGCTTTACCGAAAGGCTGGTGGTATCCAACGCCGCCGACCGGGCGCCAAGGCCCGAGGGTTTGCGTTTGCGCTCTGATTCCGCAATGCGAACCGCCAATCATAAGATCGTCATCGCCGACGTTGCGCAAAAGCCGATGCGCAACCCCAACGGCTCACCTGTGTTTTCGCCTGAGGTTGCCGCGCAACACTTTCGCACGGCGCCCGGTAAATCCCAAAGCGTTGGCGTCCCCACCGCCGAGCAGGCCGATCCAACATTGAGGCCCGCTATGACAGACGTTGGGGTAGCACCGCCTGTGTCGGATCAAAAAGGGGAAATGAATCTGCTTGCAGAACGCTTGATGGGGCAGGTAAGCGAAGTAAAGCAACTCTTGCAGGAACATATCGCGGGCAACAACTGGAGTCAACTCAAGGGCGTGTCGCCTCGGCGGGCTGAGATGTTGAAGCGCCTCTTATCGGCAGGATTTTCTCCCGGTCTTTCCACGTCCCTACTCGAAGAAGTGGCCGACACTGAGCCAGCGACTTCGTTCGTTGATGCGCTGAAGCAACCACTCGCTTCCAGGATGCGCAAAATCGATCCGGTCTCCATGTTCGACGAAGGCGGTGTTTTTGCCTTCATTGGCCCGACCGGTGTTGGAAAAACAACAACAGTTGCAAAAATAGCAGCCCGCTGCGTGATGAGATTTGGCCGCAAGTCCGTGGCGTTACTGTCAACCGACACGTATCGGATCGGCGCTTTGGAGCAACTGAGGGTTTTCGGGAAAATTCTCGGACTTCCGGTGACGGCCTTGCGTGATGCCGAGGACTTAAGCGGTCGACTTGCAGAATTAGAACGATATCATGTCGTGCTCATCGATACAGCGGGGATGGGCCAGCGCGATGCGAAAATGTTAGAGCAACTTAGGGTGTTATCTGAGGGACACAAGCTCATCAAGAGAATTCTTGTCATGTCAGCCACCACAAGCCTTCAGACCATGCAGGACGTGATTCAGGCCCACTCAAATGTTGACGGCAATACCATCAACGCGGCGGTCATTACTAAGATTGACGAGGCCATGGGACTCGCACCCTCTGTCGATTGTCTTATTCGACACGATCTACCATTGCTTTTTATCGGCAATGGACAACAAGTGCCCGAAGACCTGCACGTTGCTGATCCGATGTACCTCGCGCATCGTGCGCTTCAACCCCGGGTGAGCAGCCGCGAGTTTGAACCGGGAGACGAGATGGTTCCATTAATGATTGCTGATAACATTGCATTCTGGGTTAAGGCCCGTGCATAGCCCGCATCTAATGCACAGACCAGATTTTTCTTCCAACTCATTGCCAACGCTCTGAGGACAAATAATGACAGACCAACAGTATGCCCCGGCCAGTATTGGCAATGTAGACCAGGCCTCCGGGTTGAGGCAGCTGTTCGGCGAAGGATTCACAAGAGTTTGGTGTTTAGTGAGTTCTTTGCCTGGAGACCCCTCAGTTATGGTTGCGCTTGGCGTAGCCAATGCGCTCAGGCGGGCCGGCCAGCGTGTTTTATTGGTCGATGAAGTGCCACTGAGCGATCGGAGCCTTATGGGCGGCACCCCTTTTCCTGTTCGATACGATCTCGGCCAGGTTTTTTCAGGCCTTATCAGCATCGAAAAAGTGGTCAAACCTGTTGGCGACAAATTATGGTACTGCGTGGCTACCAAACTAAGGCGCGCCAGAGAGGACAAAAAGGCCAAACTTCCGACGCTATCTGAACGCCTTCAGAAGGCGGGAATCGATGTTGACCTCGTTATCGTGGTGAGCACCGACCCGCACAGGGCAACGCTTCAACTACTCGCCGAGGATATGGAACATATTCTGATGTCGGGGACAGACGACGAAGCACTTGACAAGAGCCTCCACATGATCTACGAGCTAGCGGTACTGTTTGGCGGTTCGCCCATTCCTGTGTTGACTGTGGGCGGGGGATCAAGTGAAGCCGGACACGCGTCGTTCGAGCAACTTCAAGCGCGTGCGTTTGAACTTCTCGATCAACCACTCGAGCACCAGGGGTGGGTCAGAGCCTCGCAACTCGCCTCAGAGGATTCAGATACCGTCGAGACCATGATGCCTTCGAGTCTATTTCGAATGATGGCAGGACGGATTTTCGCCGACGGGGTCCGTCCGGACCGCAACGAAGACGATATCCCATTGGCTGAGGAACGGTTGGTTGACTAAGAATGCGAGCCCGGGGATATTCGAAGGTTGATCAAACGACTGTTGAGGCAAAACTCAAACAAAACAGCCCTTTGGTTCGAAAAATTGCAATGCAAGTCGCATCGCGTCTTCCACGGAGCGTCCAACTTGAGGATCTGATCCAGGAGGGGATGCTCGGATTGCTCGATGCCATTAATCGATATGAACCAAAGCCCGGTGCTAGCTTCGAGACCTATGCAAAGTCCCGGATTCGTGGGTCGATCTACGACTCGCTCAGAGAAGAAGATATCATTCCAAGGCACGTTCGCGACCGCCTCACGCAAATCGAACGCACCGCTGAGGAACTTCGCCAGACCTTAGGTCGGCCAGCCGAAGACCAGGAAATTGCCTCTCATCTCGGCATGAGCATCGAGGACTATTTCGCCGTGCTTGATTCCTCGGTGAGCATCACGGTCGTTGATGACGAGTTGCCGGACGTCGAAGATGAAACGGCGGATCAGGTGCGTGCGTTACAACAAAAGCAACTGACAGCGCGCATTGAGACCAAACTACGCGAGTTGCCCGAACGCGAACGCATGGTGCTCGCACTCCACTACCAGCAGGATTTGAGTTTCCGCGAAGTCGCCTACGTGCTTGATCTCACTCCCGGTCGAATCTCACAATTGCACACGCAGGCCCTAGTCCGTCTGCGCGGAATGCTGGCGAGCGAACAATCGGATGCAAGAGAAGCGTAGATCTGCAGTCTTTAGCTTCGAGAGATATCATCACTCAGCTCGGTTCTAAAGAGATGGCGCTCGATCGTTTGGCGCATTGTCGCAAGCGGCGCGATCCAGTCACCTGGCGATTCCTGGCGTGCGATCGTCATCTTCGGATACCAGAGGGAACGCGTCGAACCCACTGGCCACCGCCAGTCTGAGGAAAAGGAAATAAGCATCACGCAGGGGATGTCGAGAGCACCAGCCAGATGCGCAACGCTCGTATCAACACAAATCATAAAGTCAGTCAGCCGACACAGCGCCCCGGTGTCCAAAAAATCATGGATACGCCACGCGGGGTCAAAGATGTCGGGGCGGCGGTTGACTTGAATACGGTCTTCTGCGGACAAGAGCTTTTGCAGGGAGATATACCGAGGCCCCACCGGCAGCTGTGACAGAAACAATTCGGTGGGAATCGAACGCCCAGCATCATTGATGTGGGATGGGTTGCCCCGCCAGGCTAAGCCGATGGTTGGTAACTTGCTTCTTCGGTCAGCGCCAGCATCTTCGTGACGAGGGAAGTACTCGATCGACATCGAGGATTCAAGAAAATCTTCATGCATCCGTTGCCAAGCTAGAACGCTCTCTGAACTCACATGAAGGTAAGGCGTCGGTAAGTCGCGAAAGTCAAGATGCATCAAGCCTAGAGCAAAGGGTAATGAGAGCAAAGGACATTGAAAGTCAAAGTGTTCGATTTCATCGCCCTGCGTGACGACTCGGTCTACCCCGGCTAGGTCAGCCATAAGCGGCACCAGCGCCTGCGGCAGTTCGAGCATGACGCGTTGCGGCGAGAATCGTTTTAACCGCGGCAAGAGTCTCACAAACTGGATAGTGTCACCATAGCCTTGCTCGGCGATGACCAGAAGCGTTTTTCCAACAAGGCTGGCCTCGCCTCGCCATTGGGGTGCGGGGTAATTTGGAATGACCGCGCTTGAGGCCGAGTGCTTCCAGCGCCACTCAAAAAGTGGCCAGCCCCGTTCAAACTCCCCCACAGCCAGCAGCGCGAGGGCCTTGTTGGCGTAGGCGTCCGAGTAGTTCGGCTGAATTCGTATGGCCTCGTCGTAGCATTGGATAGCGCGATGAAACTGGTTGACCCGATTGAGTGCAACACCCAAATTGCTCCAGGCGTCAGCAAAACCCGGCGAAATCTGTATGGCTTTCTCAAAGCTAGCGATTGCCTCATCAACGCTGCCCAATTCAGTGAGCAGATTGCCCATGTTATTCAGCACGCTCGCGTTTCCGACGTTTAAGGACAGGGCTCTTGAAAAGGACTGGTGCGCCTGCTCATAGCGCCTTATTGCATGGAGCGCCAAACCATGGGTCTCGTTGATTTCTGCACTGAAGATGGGATCAAAATCATTTTTCGCGCTCAACAGAATACCAAGCGCCTTCAAGCACCCATCGAAGTCTTTAGCTGCATACCACTGCCTCGCCAAGTCAAGCAAAGTGCGCGCGTGTTCATCGCAAGCCTTGATAGCAAGGGCCCAATGGCTAAGTGACGCTTCACGGCGTTGCAGGCACTCATAAGATCGCGCAAGGTTTCTGTGAATGAGTTTGGCGTCACAGCCTCTTGCCAACGCACTTATATACTGCGCCAGCGCCAATTCATGCTTGCCCTGATCAAAGTATAGATTACCGAGGTTGTTAAATGCTAGGGCTAAGCTTGGATTCAGCTCAATCGCCTTGAGATAGTGTGACTCAGCAGTCTTTTCGCCTTCGACTTTACCCTCATGCAACATGGTGCCTAAATTGTAATGAGTGTCTGCCTGATTGGGTTTTAAAAATAACGCCCGCTTATAGTGCCGCGCCGCTTCAGAATACCGACCCAGTTCTTTGAGCGAATTAGCTATGTTGCCTTGCAATTCGGCCACAAGATCGCTCTTTTTAAGCGCAACGTTATAGTATTTTAACGAAGTTTCAAGTTCACCCCGCTCGAATGCAATTACCCCGAGCAAGTGGTTGGCATCGAAGTGTTCAGGCTCTAAACTAAGAATATGTCGATACACGCGTTCGGCAGCATCAAGTCTGCCATTCAGATGATATTGGATGGCCCGGTCGAGACTCGCTTCGATACTGGACTTGGACTTGGAGCGTTTTCCAACACCCACGTCAACACCTAGGCTAGGCGCGCGCCGAAAGCCTTGATCCTGGGGTGATGCGGGAGTGTGAACTCCCATAGGACCCACCCGCATCGGCTTGTAGCTGAAGCGTTCGGATCGCATTGAGGCGCCATAAATTTAATCGGATGAGTTCGCTTGTCACCGCCCTATCCTCGGCTGCCTTAACCAGGCGCCCCTCAAATTCGAGACGTTTCTCGCTGGGTAAATCGGCAATGAACGCTCTCAATCCACCCTCTTGACCAGGAAACGCCTCTACCGCACTGACTGCTTTAGAAAGCAGGGGCAACACTTTTTCAAGACGGTTCCAATCAGCGTCAGCAACGCATTCGCGTTGCAGTGCCAACGCATCAGCCATCATTTCAACGGCGGACGCCGCCTGAGATTCTATCCGTTCGGGTTGCTCCGCTTCGGCATGCAAGCCCTGCACGCTCATCAGCGGCGACCCTTTTGCTGCAGAGAAGCCTGAACGAGTTGCTGAGCGATCATGCCGTAATCTATCTCAAATTCTCCATTCTCAATTTTCGACTTGATTTCATCAAGCTTTGCTTTATCAAGCTTTTCAAATTCACTGGTCTTGTCTGCGCCTGCAAGACGACTCACCCTTGCAGGATCTACCGACAGTTGTGCCGACGGCGAAGGCGTTGATGCCACACTTGGCATCGCCCGGCTCAGCGCTTCCTGAACAGCCTTTGCGGTGGATTGAGCTATCGAGGCTTCTTTGCTTGAATTAACCGCATTACCCGAGTCGGCCCGACTCCAGTCTTCGGAAACTCTGGGTGACGCATTTGAATATGATCCAGAGCCAATGTTCATAAATACCTCGCTTTACTTAAAACACGAGGGTTTAGGGTGTTTCCTAACCAGCTCGCGATTTACTGCAGATCAACCCTAACGAGCCCAGGCCTCAATACTACTGCCGACACCACCTGACCGCTCTTCATCTTAATTCGGATAGACTCTCCGGTGGTCCCTTGCTGGAGCGCTACGCCTTCCCCACCAATCACAAAACTGGGTCCAACCATCTCAATTCTCACTGCCTCTCCACTTCTAATTACGGCTGTTTGGCGCACTGAGTTTAGGGTTAGCACCTGTCCCAAAGCGATTGACCGCCCGAGCGTCTTGCCTACAACGCTCTCGATGTCGGTGACCACATCGTCGCCAACAGTCGTCCAGTCGATCTCAATGAGAGAGACATCGTTTGGTTCGATCAGGGTGTTGTGACTCAGGCTTCGTTGTGCGACAACCACCGAGCGCTTGGCCTTGACCAACACATCGGTTTGAGACTGCCATCTTGGTCTAAGACACTCTAGCGTCAAATAAACGCGGCCCGTTGGCCGGTTGATTTGTCGAACCTTTGTTACAGGCACATTGCAAGCCACCCATCGCGGGCTACTGACAAGCGAGGGCACTTCGATATCGACATAACCCATCTGCGTAAATCGATCAGAAACAGTCTTCTGTATCATCGTTAACCATTCCTGACCCGCCTCGATCTGCAGCTTGTTTGATTCAAGCGCAAAGGATTTGCTTGCAGCACCGAGTATGAGGCCAATCAGCGCAAGAGCATAGGTTGTGCATAGTGCAATACGCCGTAGCCTAAGGGTTACGCATCGACCAACACAGAAGTTAAGCGCTGTTAACACGGTGCAGCAATTCGCCGTTCACCTAAGCATAAACTGGCATGATTTGTCCATTTGCTAGCCTCACAACCCCCCGAAATCGATCACGTTTCCTAAGCTCTGCGTCGAGAGGATAAAACACACCAACCTGAAGCGTGCCCAATTCCCTGACAGTCAAGCGTTCCATGTCATTGCCAAGCCGAAGCTGAAGCTCGATCGCTCTGACGCCCGACGCTGTGTCCGTTGACATCATCTGTGACCAAGATATCGCGATCCACTCGTCTCGCAAGAGGGCGGGCGCAACCCGCAATAAGCGCTTTGAAGCTGGAACGACAGCACGATAATGACCGTTGCTTGAATCCATTTCAAATCGACCACCGCGAGCCATGCACAGCTCGGCCATTGCAGATGGTTTAACGGCATCATCGCCCTTGACTGAAAGCAAAAGTGTATGGGCAACCAGTCTTGCCTCAATCAGACCTTGCGATGGCGAAGGGCTATTAAAACAATCACACAAACCAAGTGCAAGATCCCAGTCGACAAGAATGTCTTTCCCGCCAATCAATTCGTGTGCCATCGGAATCACATGTGACAGCTCGACATGGTCAAATACGTCAATTGCTTCCAATAGCGCCTGCGCACCCTCTGGCCATCTTTCGTCTGGGAGAAATTTCAATGTTCGCCGAAATGCATCATCAACACGAATCCACAGTTCCCGCGCAATAGCCAGCTCAGAACGCTTTGCTTCCTCTCCTAGACCGGCCGTAACCTTGTCCTGATTATCGTTAAGCGGCAAGGCAGCTACTTCCTGGTCAGTATGCCCAGCCCGCGAATCAAGCTCGGCATTGACTAACTTAGTCGGCAGGTTTGAGGGGTTCACTTCGTCGATTGGACTTGGCAACTCGACACTAAGCTGATGATCGTCTTGATCATCAGGCATACATTCCACGGGTTCGAAAACTGAGGGCTCAGCTTCAGCAGCTTGATCAAAAAAGCCCTCGCTATTGCCCAAGTAATCCCATTGATCGTTGAGATCAAAAGACTCGCGTTGAAGCGGAAAACCTTCGGGCAATGGATTTGCCTCCGGAACAACGCGATCAACGGTAAGTTCCTCCTTGAGCGCTTCGCCCTCCGATTGAGGTACTTCCGCCGGCAACTGGTCCGTTTCCCGGCGGTCGTTTGCGGGGCGAAGTATCATGCCCGCGAAAGCATCAACTGCCTGAATTGTTTGAACGGCTTCATCAAGGAAATCCAAAGTGCCGATCATTTCAGCTGCCGCCAGAACTCTCCCGGGATCTGTTTCTTTCGGAAGAAAGGGTTCACTCGCGCTCGCGCGCGCCTTCAACCGATCGTAAAGTTCGGGATTTAAGTCGCGGGCATCAACAAGCGCCTCACCTTGCTTAAGTTGATCAAGACAAAGCAACAACCACTCGCCAAGATCCCGTGCGAACCGTCGACTGGCACCGTCATCAAACTCCGAAATTGCGGCTTTGAAACACCTCAACCATTGGATGTGTGGCTCAAGACCAACAACCGGCATCAAAGTCAGTAGGTATTCAACGGTACCCTCAACCCGCGCGATTGACATCCCATCGTTCGATTGTCCGTAGCTGATCAGATCCCTACACGCCGCTTCAGCGTCAACAAGAAATAGGTCATCTGTCCACTCAACCATCTGACTATGACACCAACTTACCCCGGACGGATGACGCGGGATAATTGGACACGGCTCCATCCTGAATACCTCGGATCAACGCCTCGCTATGACGCCTAAAGCGCTGTGCATCCTCCAACAACAGTTGGGCACGCTCCCTCAATGAGTCTGATCCAGCCTGCAGCCGACGGCCTTCATCGAGCGCATTCTGAAGGCGCCGTTCTGCAGCTGATTTGGATGACACAATATCGTTCACAGACCCAAGCTCTTCGCCGATTTCGGCAAGTTGGTCATTGAACTGCTCAAGGGACGCGAAAAAATCACCACCGCCCTCCCCCGACGACAGTTGAAGAGAAAGATTCATGCCGACTACTCTTAGCGATTCGAGTTTTGACCAAAGACTAGCGCTACGACTTGGAACAACATCTTCTTCACGCTCCAAGAGCAATTGCAGTGACTGAACCACAACATCAATCCGACCCGAAAGCGTTTCAGATGCAGCCATCACGGACCCGACCCTTCCTTCGAGTTGCTCTGATTGGCGATCGAGTAAGGCGATTCTTCGCTCGGCCATGGAGCCGGCAGGAATCCAGTAGCCTTCTGTCACTTCGGTATTGGTAATGTCTGCTTCTTGGGTGACCACGGATGAAGAAAAATCGAGCTTTGTAGCTTTGTCTTGAAGATCAATAGCCTCATTGATCTTAGCCGCTATAACCGACTCAATGATAGCGGGATTCGTAATCTCACGCTGTTCGTGGCGAAGATCGTCGGTCTGGTGACCCTGATCGACCACCGCGGCCAGTACCTCAGCTGACTCGTCAGCTTCTTCAACCGTTCTACCATAGCGGTAACCTTGACGTGCCGCAAACAGTCCGGAAAGTAAGGCCAAAAAAATGCCAAGCGCTTGAAGCAGTATGGCGACTACCGAGAGTTCGCTTCCTGTCTTCGACTGTAGCAAGAGCCGCTCGGCAGCATCAACTTTTGCTAACACCTGCTCAAGCCGATTAATTGCCCTGGTCCTTTGGGCATCGAAGTCCTCCAGCAACCTGCTGTCTGCCAGGAGTCTGTCAACCATTTCATTCCTTTCAGCAGGGAAAAGGGCTAAAAGGTCCCTCCAAACGACTGGCGCCCCTTTGCGACGCGACTCAGCCAGTGCAAGTGGAAAATGCTCGGCGATGTTTGTTGATGCCATCTTAAGATCGGGAATAACGTTTCCAGCGCCCTTTGAGTTTCGCAATAACGAAGCTGATGCACCGTATTCTTCCAGTAATCTAGAAAACCGCTTTATGGCGGGCCAATCGCCATATTCGGGCGCTTTTTGTGCAAGCTTGTTGCTTAGTACGCGTTCAACGAGCGAAACATTAGTCGCTAGTGAGTTGAGTCCTGCATCCATACCCCGCAGCGCGCCAAGTTCCTTGCTCGGCAGCATCAATTCCTGCACTCGACCTGCTGCAGACTGAGATTTTAACTTCCGCTCAACCTCAGCGGTGAGTTCTGAAAGCCCGCTGACAAAGGTTGGGTCAAAAACCCTTGGGGTTTGAAGTGCTCGGCGCAGACCTTGGATTGAAGAAGCCAGATCGCCGAGGTCGACCCTAGCCTGGAAACCCTCCTGCAAAATCAACCGAAACTGGCTTTCGTATCGGGCACTTATGACGAGTGCAATGATTGCGCCTACCATCAAGCCGACCGGTATCGCGAAGGTCCTCGCTAACCCGATCAAAATCGAACGTCTAAAAGACGCTATACCGAAGATATTCACTGTGGTTCTTAAAGAGTTCGGGCTTTTACAACAAGATGCCCATCTATTCGGTCGTGCCCGTAGGGTCCCTTAACGTCGTCCGCAAACATACCAAGCCGGCTTAATCCGCCAGTCGACTTCAAAACGAGTAACCACGCCCTATCGATTGAAACCTGTTTAGAGGCTCCTTCGAACAATACCCCAGGGTCGAGAATCCACACCACGTACCCCTCGAAAGTGCACCAAGACCTTACGACTCCGTTTCCACGCCATTCATCAGCTTTTGGATGACGCGAAATGTGCGCTACCTCACGCGTTGGGATCGCCAACCTTGATGCGCCAATCTTAACGAGTACAAAGCGGTTTTCTCGGACCATCAGGACTTCGTACTATCCTCTGGTGACACCGTAGTAGGCGCATGTTCTACCGTGGGGATAGCTGCGCTGGGTGGTGAATCTTCCTGAGAAACAGCGGCAGCGTTCACCTCTTCCTCTTGATCCGCGGTTTCTTGGCTCGCCTCAGTGGCGTCATCCCTCGACACGAGCGTTTTTGGCTGTGGATCGGCCTCAGAAGTTTGCATTCCCGGTTCGCTTGCCGGCGAGTCGGCATCAGTCCCTGAATTCTTCAACCCGGTTTGATCTTCGAGAGGGTCGGCTGAACTTTCTAAAGCATCGGCGGAAGTTTCTAAGGCATCGGCGGAACTTTCTAGACCATCGGCGGAACTTTCTAAGGCATCGGCTTTACCGGGTTTATCTTCATCCAAATCATTCGCTGACGCCACACGGGCTGCAAGTTCTGCTAGCGTGAAACCACCAGCTGCAACAGCAGTTACGGAGTTTGTTAGCCCCTTACCACCCACGGAGGTACTCGACTCCGGGGTGCCGACCGCTGGCTTTGTAGCCGCGGCTAGCGGCTCTGAACTGGCACGCGAATTGGCCCGACTCGCGGCTAAAGCTTCGAGACGAAAAGATTTGCTCGAATGCGTAAGCTGATCCAGCTCAGATCGAAGTCCCTGCAGCTGAGCCTTGACGCTCGATATCCCTTGCTCAGTGAGGTGACGACTAAGCTGAAGTGCTGCAGCTAATGCAGCGACACCGGCGATTAGCGATGCCACAAGCAAAGCGCCGATTTTCACAAAACCGGCCTGCAGGCTCGCTTGCATCGACTCGAGCACCGTACCGTGGTGGGCCAGCGCTTTGCTGAACTTGTTGTGATGATCAGCGAGGATTTGCTCGGTCTTAAGCCACATCTGATCGGCGGGCTTTACTGCTGCCTGCTCCACACCGCGCTTGACCAGATTGCCGCCCAATAAAGCAAGACTTGTCGCA
>Ga0214917_10005266_pt1 | contig 13905 bp, 11 predicted proteins | sample LL_1208_BB_MetaG_FD_177983 | JGI IMG/M metagenome (GOLD analysis project Ga0214917, IMG submission 177983) | Freshwater microbial communities from Lake Lanier, Atlanta, Georgia, United States - LL_1208_BB | ecosystem: Environmental > Aquatic > Freshwater > Lake | place: USA: Georgia | collected... | reverse complement strand
CTATTAAAAAATCAAAAAATTAATTTTAAAATTTAATATATACTTTAATATAGACAAAAAATTACCAAAAACTATGTTCGAACAAACAATCAGATTGAAAGTTAACAAAATTGACAACAACTTAAAAGAACTTTTCAATCGTGTAAATTTCAAAGAAAAAACTATCAGAGATAAGTTTTATTTTGAAATCTCAGCTACATCTGATTTTGAAAACCTTTTAGAATCATTTGAAACAAAAAGAGCAAAAGTTCTTGTTAGGATAGAAAAGAAAAATCTAACAAGTGATGAAATAACTTGGTCTTATGCTGCTAACCCACTTAATGAAAATTCAGATTGGATAGTAAGAACATCAAATATTGAAAAACTTGCTTCAGACATACATTCGGTAGTTACCAAAAAACAATTGAGTAAAGATTATCTCAAATCACTACAAACAGTTTGGGAACCAATCAATGAAAGTTTTGACTATAATGAAATTGATGAAGTCAAAGAACCTCTTGACAACATTAAATCACTTTTAGAAAAATTGGAAATCAAAATCACTAAAGTTGAAACTACTATACTTGAAAGCATAGAAATGTTTTCAATTCCAGACCAAATCTGGAGATTTCACCATAAAGGTTATATCAATCTAACTGATATGTTTAGAATTGAAACAGTCTTGAAAAATCAACCCGGTGTCAATTTAGTTCTCTTTAGAGAAGGATATATTGAAGTAAACTTTAATTTATAAAATAAAAAAAACCTCTTCCAAGAAGAGGTTTTATCTTTTTAAGAGTTAATCTGTTGAACTGGTTGTTCAGGCTGAGGTTGAATTTGCTCTGGTTGTGTTTGAACTACTTTCTCCACACTAGATTTTTCTTTGTGATTACCAGATTTAGCAACTTTTCTAACACCAAGTAAAGCTACACCAATTCCAACAAAAACAATAGATTGTGAGATAATATCAATTTCTTTAGAAATAAACATTTTATCTATACATCCAAGAAAGAAACAAAGAGTACCAACAAGACAAATTACAACACCAGTAAATCCAGAAGCACTGGTCTTACCAGTTTCATTTGAAAACAATTCTGCCCAAGAGAATTTAGAGATATCAGGTTTCATAAAACAAAGGTTATTTTTCTATATATATTAAATAAAAATAAAGATAAAAAAGCTAATGTTAAGAACCTTGAAAGATATAATTTGGAATGGTGAAGAACCTTTCATTATTGTTGATTTTAATGTTTATAAAAAATGGAAGTGGCTAATTGTCATTATGATTTTCTTTAAAAGAGGATTTGTTAATTGTGAAATTTTCCGTAAAGAATTCAAATTCTATAAAGATATTGTAGTCGTTGGTTTGAAATATTCTGGCAAAAGAACCAAAAGAAGATGTAAAGGGTATGCTAAACAATTTATTTCAAATAATATAGGCGCAAGATGTGTTTATTGCGAATCTCAATTAACTACCGAAAATTCTACAACAGATCATATTATCCCTATTTCAAAGAAAGGAAATAATTCTAAAGTTAATCTTGTTGTTACTTGTAAAAAATGTAATGAAGAAAGAGGAAACTTAGAATTTAGAAGATATCTCAAACTCAAAAATCCTAAATTCAAAGACCAGAAATACCCATTTATTTAGTCTTTTTCCAAATTCTCTGAGGTCTTGGTATCCACCTAAGGTCTAGAACATCTTTGCTGAAAAAATTCTCCAGATTCAATTTTTTATGAGGATTAGGTACTAACTCGGATAATTTATTCAAGTCTTTAACTTTATTAATTCTGTAGAATAATCCATAAGGGTCTTCAACTTTTTTTGATTCAACAATATTTTCAAAAAGTTTTTTCCATAAAAATACTGGATAACCCGCTTTTATTTTCTCTTCTGATTTTTTAAAACCAGCATCATCATTATCATAAAAATATTGTAATTCTAAATTATTAATCTCTAAGAATTTCATATTAGTAGATACACCAACAACACCAATACTATTTGGATAAAATAGTGAATCTATATATCCTTCAAATATAGTAATCTTACTATCAAAATCTACATTCAAAATATTGAAATAAAGCGATAACTGATTATAAATTATCATCTGTGGCAAATCTACATCAGTTACTTCTTCAACACGATTTACCAATTTATAAAGAGCCTCCCAATTGAAAATTTTGAAGTTTCTTTTTTTACCTTCTTTCAAATTTCTCATTTGAGCACCTAAAACTTTATCACCTTTTCTATTTAGGATAATGAAAACTTTTTCCCATCTTTCTGAACCTAACCAATGTTTAGCTTCCCAGATATTAAAATGTAAGTCTTCAGAGATTCCACGATTCAATAAATATTGATGAACCCACCCACCTTTAACAATAGGTCTAAACTCTGTAATAGAAGATTCACCACTATTAAAGATTTCTTCAATCTGTTCTAAAGTAAATAATTTATCAAATTTATATTCATAGATATCATCTTCTAAATCTTTATAAGAAATTTTAGAACTCAAATGTTCTATAATCTCCATCTTTTTATCAGCATCTATATGTACATCAAAATCTTTGGCAAACTTATCAAAAGTTGTTTTCTTAGAACAACGAAAACAAATATAAATCAATTTATCAAGATATACATTTCCTCTTTTCTTAGTTTTGGTTCTACCTTCACGACAATATGGACATCTGAAATTCAAACGATTTTCATGAGCTAACACACCTCTTTCTATCGGAAGACTGAAATTCTTATCAACAACCTCTTGAACTATATTTTTTAAGTATAAATTATCCATATTCCTTTTATCTATTTTTAGATTGTTGTTTTAGTAAAGGCAATAAAAAACCCACCAAAATGGTGGGTCTATAAAATATTATCTTTTCTTTTTTCTTCTTGTATATTTTTCTGAAACAAATTCTTCTGGAACTTCTTTACAAAGATCTTTCAAATCATCATCACTATAATTTTCCAATTCCCATCTTTCATAACCAGAGTTACACAATTGTAAAATCATTTCTTCTCTTGATTTTTCTGCATCAAAAGCTTCAAATGATTTCAATTTCTGAACAGGCTTTTTAACTTTCTTTTTCTTTTTAATCGGATTAATGGAAAGTTCATCTTTTCCAGAGGAAAAGTTTTTATATAAATCTCTGGCTAAACCATTGAACTTTATAGATTGATGATGAGTGGCATCAGCAGCTCTTGCAGTATCACTGAAAAATCTTTGTCCTAAACTTGTTTGTTGCATAAAAGGAGTAACAGAACTTTCTAAACCAGGTGCCTGGTAGGAACTTTCATTCATTTTTTTGTAAAAGTTTTTTCTAAATCTTTTTGATTCAAATTTACTTTTTTCCCCACCTTCTATTTCAGGATTAGTTGTTTGATAATAATAAAGTATAGCAGATAAACCATTTTCTTTTTTCTCATTAAAATAATGCTTAATGTGAGAAGAAGTTTTTGGATCATCATCCGACATACCAAATTTAACTACAACTTTTTTATTTATGCCATTTCTATAAAACTTTTCTTGTAATTCTTTCCCGAATTCCATACTATCATCAATTGCTTTATCCAAAGCCTGCATTTTTGATACTTCTGGTGATTGAGCAGAACCCAATCCGAATTCTTTGGAAAAAGAATCTGAACTCACACCCCAAAAATTACAGTGGTTTAAATACTCTATTACAAGTGGGTTTTTAGATGGTTGACCGGTGAGCTCATACGGTAAATTACCACCCTTTTCAAAAAGATACATATACATCTTCAAATTTTGATACATATCATCAGCTAATGACCTACCAGGATTTTCACTTGGTGTCTTAACTAAAACATTGTCAATTATCCATTCAACTCCTTCTCTGATAGTTTCATCTTGATGACCTCTCGCTGTAATTATAGAAAATATGCAACCCATAGAAATAAATTTCAAAAACTTATCCCAAGATGGAGCTGTTCTTCCATTTGAATAAGCCTCAATAACATCTTCTAAAAAAGCTCTATCACCTCTTGGACCGTTGTCTCTAAATTCAGAAAAGGCTTCAGCAATACTGTTATTCCTAATTCTATAATCAGGATCGTTTCTAACTTCCGCAAACATCGATGTGGAAACTTCAACTGGTAACCAATTTTCACCGACTTTTTGATCCATCAAAATTTTGGTACCCATTCTCAAAATATTGTCATCCCAGTCGAAACCCATGTGACGAAGTATAAAAACATCTTCTTGAATATTCTCTGGTTGTTCATTCATTTCATAAAATCTTCTAATAAGCATCTTTAAAAAATTATTTTTTTATTATTTTATATATTAAAACTTTAAAATCGTAATTTGATTTTTGAAAAAAAAAACCCAGTTGATTTCCAACTGGGTTCAAAAATAATAAATTTATTTTACCACTTTCTTCTTCTGTTTAAGAAACTTGCGAAGGATTCTAATTTCTTCTCTCCTTCTTCTTCTTTTTGACTCTGACCTTGAGCTTTCATTTGTGGTCTTTGTACTTGACCTTGTGATTTTTTCTGACCAGATGGCATTTCTTCTTCATCATCCATCATCATATCTTCATCATCACCGAAATCTTCGTCTTCGTCATCCATGTCTTCATCTTCGTCCATGTCTTCATCTTCATCTTCCATGTCCTCATCTTCGTCATCCATGTCCTCATCTTCTTCAAAATCATCTTCATCCTCTTCAGATTCATCGGATTCTTCATCCTCATCTTCGTAGTCTTCGTCATCCTCTTCTTCACCTTCGTAGTCTTCTTCGTCCATCATCTCATCTTCGTCTTCCATTCCCATATCTTCCTCTTCATCATATTCACCAGAAGCACCCAATTCGAATTCTTCAACTACTTCACCATTTTTTTCAGCTGATACTGTTACTACACCATCAACATCTTCGATTGTTATTTCATAACCATTAACTTGTATTGTCGTTTTCATGATTTTTCCTTTTTTTATTTTATATATTAAATCTAAATATTCGTTTTTTTAATTTTTCAGAAACCAAATATTATTTCTTTGGTTTTTTTACTGAATCTGATTTTTTACTTCCTGAATCTTTTTTAGAAGAAGCGTTATCTTTTGTTTTCTTTTCGCTATTTTTTTTACCTGCTGATATTTTGCTGTCATCGCTTTTTTTAGATTTTTTAACTTTGACTTCAATTGAAACGGTTGGTTCTTCGGGTTGTTCAGCTGGTTGTGAAGATTTGGCTGGTTCATTTATCACTTCTTCTTTTTTTTGTTCAACTACTTCTTCCACAGTTTTTTCAATTGACTCTTCTGTTACTGTTTCTTCAGCTTCAATTGTTTTTTCCGTAGGTGCCACGATAGATTCTTCTATAACTTCTTCTTGAACAATTTCTACATTTTGCTCAACAGTTGATTCAACATCTTGTTGTTTAGTTTCGGTTTGAACAGTTTTTTTTCCAGACTTAAACAGATTCAAAAATTTTTCAAAAAATTTCATGTAATTACTTTTTTATTTTTTATTATATATTAAAGATTAAGTTCTGTTTTTCAAAAAATTAAACATTTTTGAAAAAATAATATATAATAGTATGAATTTTAGATATGATCCAACATCTGAAAAACTAATTGTATCACAATCAACTAGAACAGAATATCACCAAATAAAGATTTGGCTTGAAAGATATGTCAAGGGTTACAAATTTATGCCCGCATTCAAAATGGGCGTGTGGAACGGTAAGCAATCTTATTTTGACAATGGTAAAGTTAATTTAGGTCTCTGGAAAGAATGCTTTTTAGCTTGTAAAGAAGTTGAGGTACCATTTATTATTGACAATAAAGAAGATTTTCCTATCAATAGAAATATCACTCTGGATGAACTTACACTTTTTTGTCAAGAATTTTTTGCAGAACATAAAGTTAAAGATAAAAAAACCGGTGAGTGGAAAGATTTTAACCCTTATGACTATCAAATAGAAACCGCTTACAAAATTCTGAAAAACAGATATTGTATGGCAGAAGTAGCCACCTCTGGTGGTAAATCTCTCATAATTTCTATAATCATTTTTTACATTCTAAATAGAGTAAATCCTGATGCTAAATTTTTAATTATTGTACCTTCAATTACTCTTGTGACACAGTTTTATGATGAAATCAAAAAATTCTATTGGAGTGAAAACAAAATTGAAAATCCGCACGACTGGGCATATGAAGTAGAACTATCCAACGGTAAAATATTCCAACAAGACCCATCAGAGAAAATCATGACAGATAACAGAGATGTTATTTCAGCTGATGATTTAAAGGTAGGTGATATTGTAACAAACCAAACTATTAAGAGGATTACTAAAATAAAGATTTTAGAACCTATCAGAATAGAAGAGATTATGAGTGATAGACCTAGAAAACCAATTAATGAGAATCCCAATATCTATATCTCTACTTATCAATCATTGGAAAAATATCCTAAAGAATTCTTTCAACAATTTCATACAGTTACTTGTGATGAAGCACATGGTTGTAAATCAGCAACACTTCTATCAATTTTGAAAAAAACTTTCGGATATGCCTATAATAGATTCGGTGTCAGTGGAACATTCCCATCAGATGATTCATTAGAAATACTTTCTATACAATCAGTTTTAGGTCCGAAAGTAACACAAATAGAAGCTAAGAAATTAGTTGAATTAGGCACTATAACACCTATGAAGATTAAAGCAGTTATACTTAACCACAATCTCCCAGATATAAATGAAAGGATTAATTATATTAAGAAGATGGGTGCGGGTTCAGATGCTTTTAGAATAGAAAAACAATTCATACAAGAATCCGAAAAGAGATTAGATTTCATTAAAAAAATTGTAGAGAAATGTTACGATAACACTCTTTTACTTTTTCAAAATATTGAATATGGTAAAAAAATATTTGAAAAATTGAAAGCGGAAGTTACTGATAAAGATTTTTATTATATTGATGGTGAAGTCAACAATAAGAATAGGAATATTATAAAAGCTGAAATGGATAAGACTGATGGAAATGTTAAGGTTTTAGTGGCTTCGTACCTCACATTAGGGACAGGTGTGAGTATAAATGCTATCTTCAATGTTATATTTGCAGACTCTTATAAATCGGAACAAATAGTAATTCAATCCATAGGCAGATCACTTCGCAAACACTCAGAAAAAAAAGTAGCAACAATATTTGATTTAGTTGATGTATTTGATCCAAAAGATATGAACAATATTTTGTATAGACATTTCAAAGAACGGGAAAAGTTTTATAAAAAGAGAGAATATCCATATAGTGAGATAAAGATAAATCTATAATAAAAACCCCACTTAAAATTAAGTGGGGTTTTTATTTGAAACTAAATTTTTATTCTATGGATTGTTCCAGGGTGTATAGTATGAACCGTCAGAACTTGCTTTGACTGGTGGATAACCTTGCTTATAAAGTCTACCATCGTCGCCAATATCTCCGTTTTCAAAATTGTTCTTCATATAGTCTATTGCCTTTTCAACAGTATTGATATTACCACCAAATCTTTTAGTAAGTATAACAACACCATTGTTTTTGACCAAAGCCACAATAGTATCAAGTCCTTCAACTGTAGCCGAGAAACTAAGGTTTGCTGGTGCTTCATTTTGTACAGCAGCAGCAGTAGTTTCAGAAGTCGTCACACCAGAGAAGGTAGTACCTGAACCGGTTGAACCTGTTGTGCCGGTTGTTGTAGTTAGATTGGTTGTGGTGTTTAAGGTTTCACTTGCAGAAGAACCAGTTATCTCACCTGTGCTTGGTTTTATATCCGGTATTGAAGTTATAGGCGGTAAATCCCTTTCTTCTATTAGTGTATAAGTAAATGAATTAGTATATTTTTCTTTATGTTTTTTACAAAGTTCAAAAAATTCATTAGCAGCTGCGTGTGTATCAAATATTTGTGAACCTCGTGACCAATCACTAACATTTATAGTATTGACATCGGCTCTAGTTATGAAAATATCAGTGGTCCATTCTGGTGTGGTTAGTCCAGCAGAATAAGTTATTTTTTTCTCTGGTGTCTTATCAAGGAAAATTGGTTGTGGTTTATCTGAAATAAGTGCATCATTTTCTCTGAATTTATCCAAAGTATAAGTATCAATTAATTGACAAGGTCTTAATATTTGTAGACCTTTTTCTAATTTTTTTGATTGTTTTATAGTGATTAAATCTTTTGCAACAGAACCATCTGCAAAAACTTTACCAGTTTCCAAAAATACGAATCCACCGAAAGATTGATTAATTGATTCCAAGATTTTCTTAGCTTCCTCGGATAGATTAGCTCCGGTATCAGTTTTTTTAATTTCTTTTTCTTCGCCGGAATAAAATCCAGGCATGGTAGAAAATTTATATTTCTTTTTCTCCCATTCTGTTTTATCATTTTTATAGAAAACAACTAAGTCATCTTTGAAGACATTTGAATAGTCTGCACCTTCATATTGTTTTCTAATACCCACAATATTTAATTTATATGGCTCTTCATAGATGATATATTTTTTGACCTTCATAGCCTCAACTATTTGTTCAACTAATTTATCAAGTGATTTTTGTGTTTCAGTACCTGAACCGGTCTCACTTGGGGTTTCTGTACTATTTGAATCACTTGGTTTAAAATCTATTTCCTCAACTGTAACAGGATTATCTTTTACTGTTGATTTCCAGGCATCACCAACTTGACCATTTGCAATTCTATCAACAATTGGTGATATAGCATTATTATCATTTAAATAGACATTATGTGAAAGGAAGATTTCTGTTTTTAAATCATTATATTTTTGAAGACAACGGACAAAAGCAGGAACTGGAACGACACCAATGTATGGACCTTGTTGCATACCCATTAAGTGACCAACAAATTCATCAAACCAATCAAGAAAATGATTACCTAAAATTGCTTGTTGTGATGCCATTTGAGTCCCAACATTGACTCTACCCATAGTGTCTTTAAGATTCAGATTGATTGAATCTTCAGTTACATTGATGTTATTATACTTATAGTCTATTTTTAGTCCTTCACCATCATTAGAGTAGATTTGAGTTTTATGATCGAACATAAGTGCCCTCATTGAGGTATAATTTGAACCTGATAGTTGTTGTAATTTTTGTTCTAAATTTGCATTATAATGTTCTGCACAAATATATTCTGGTTTATAAGGAACACCTGAATCAAAGACAACAGATACAACTTTACCAACTTCGGGTATGAAAGCTGAATTTCCATTCAAATCTTTCCAAGGTGTAGCCCAAGGTATATCTTCTTTGGGTATATCATCAAAAACATTTGTTACACGAACTCTACATCTACCTATCTTTTTAGGGTCATTATTGTCTTCAACTACACCAACAAAAACTCTATTTCTTAATTCTTCCATATTTCTATTTATCTAAATCTGATGTTTCCCAGCGTTCTATTTAATAAAGAAGCTTGTTTAGTTATTTCTCTTTGCAGTTTGGCTTTTCCTCTGTTAAGTAAAACATTCTGTATGTTTCTTAAAGATGGACTACTAGACCTTAGTTGACCATTTAATAAATTATTTGCATCCCTTAGAAGTGCATTATTCAAAAGATTTATTGGCTTTTGTTCAACATTCTCACCAGCATTTTTTATATTTTGTAATGTCCCGGTTTTTGATGGTGAACCTGATATAATACCATTTTTGACTGAAGAAATAGGTTTCAAATCATAAGTATTTGGAGCATTAATAATAGTGGGATTCGTACCCTCAGTAACTTGTGAATTACTTGTTTGACTAGACTTTATTTGATTCAAATCAATTAAAGAATTATCTATCGGGAATTCCACTTTTTTATTAAGATTGTTTGGATCAACAGTCAACTTATTAAAACGCATGGTGGAAAATTTATAATTAAATTTAATATCATAGTCGGTTATTTCTTTTGGTGCGGTATTATCTATTGAGTCACCGTGTGGAAGAGTTGCAAAAAAGAATTGACACTCGTATAATTTATAAACATAATTAGAAATTTTATCGGCAAAGACATCAAATTCACTTGTTTGAACATCTTTAACAAATCTCCTTAGTTTTCTCATTTCTTGAACTCTTATTTCACAATCAAATCTTAATAAGTTTTCAGGGATGACTTGTTTACCATTAATTCTTGACCAACTCAAACTTTTATAAAGTGATGCTAAATATCCCATGCTTTGACTTACATCCTCATAAAGTTTTAAACCTATAACATCTGCGTTATAAGCTACAAACTGTTTTGGTTTATCTGGAGCAGATGATTCAACTAGATTATTAAGACCAGATAAGTCTTTTAGATAGTAAGATTTAGCACCTGTTTTTCCCAAAAATTGTGGCACATCACCAGCCGTAATTTCAGCATCAACCTTAAAAAATTTCAAAAATTGCTTTTTAAATTCTTGAATTATTTTCAAACGACTTCCTATTTCAGAATTACCCAATCCTGAAAAAGTTTCTATAAATTTTTCAACCGAGCCATTAAATAAAGGAGAATCTATCCAGTTAATATGAAGATCATAAGACATGAAAGTTATATCCTCATTATCTTCTCTTGTTTTTTTATAGGAAGCTATATAGGCAGTTTCATCTTTAGATTCTATTAGTCTTCTTTGTCCATCTTCATAATAATCCAATAAGTGCACAAATTGTAAACCAATGTAATCCTGGAACAAATCATAACTTTGTATTCGTCTTTCTATTAGATCGGAATATGGTTTTTTTGATTTTTTTTTCTCAGTAGGTTTCAACTCGTTTACCTTTTCTTTTTCAGAAGGCGGAACAGTTAAAGGAACTTTGTCCAAATTATCAGGAAATTTAGCCATTTTTATTATTATTTTTTATCTGAAAACATAATCTTTGGCTTTAGCCGCAAAATCTTGTTTTGTTAATTTTGACACATCTAAATCTTTTCCACGATTACCTGTTTTCTCTAAACTACCATATTGAGCAATTGCAGCAGCCACTAATTGGGTGACACTGTATATTGGATAAGCAAAGTGAACAGGGTCGAAATATCCATTGAATCCTATACCCCACTGCAGACCATATCTAGCAGCTATTTCTTTTATACCAGATTCTTTCCATATAGGTTTTGTACCTGGTGAAAGATTTGCTACTTGCCCTTTAGGTGATGTAAGCACTAAATCAAATGCAAATCCAAACATATGTTGATCCTGTCCAGGTTTACAACAAGCTTGAACTTCTGGATAAGTATTCCATACTCTAAGACTACTTTCCCAACCACGCAAACTACTTGTTGGTGTAACCTTCCAACCTGGTCTCTCTTTTTCAAAATCCCTAAGGAAAGATCTAAATCTATTCTGAACAGTAACGTGCATTAATTTAACATAGTTTTCTAATTGTTGTCTAAGTGGTTCACCTTCTATTGGAGCAACTTCCGTAATTGTAGGCTCTGGATTACCTCCAGAACTCTGTGTTTGTTGTTGACCACTAGTATCATTAGATGTACTAGGTGAGGATTTTCTTGCTTTTTTCCTTGGTGCTTCCTTAGAACTTTCTTCAGCAGATAATTCAAGCTCTCGTTTGACTAATTTAACTTTTTGCTTATAAGATTTACCATCAAAAATATAGGAAATATCTATAATAAACCAATCGCCGGTGAGTCTATTATTTAGGTGTGATGCAGATGGTGTGGCATGTTGATTTGATATAATAACGTGTACTTTTTGAAATTTTATTAGATTATAATTTGCATTACCCATTGTAATTTCTAAAGCTATTTTCTCTAAATCCACAACGTTTCTTTGATTTTGAACAGAAGAATAAAGATAATTTTTGTGCATATTATCAGGATCTAATTTACCATTGTAAATTAGATTAATGTTTTCACTAAAAAATTTTTCATCCTGAGGTCCACCCTTCAATATAATTGTTTGATTACCTTCACTTGTAATAGAATCTACATCAAAAACAAGAAAATCTTTTTGAGTTTGGTCATAAAATTTGACTTTGGTTAAATAACCTTCTTCAAGAGATATTCTTGTTGAATTATTTATAATTTTATACTCTTTGAAATAATTATTGGAATCTCTCATAGACTGGTCATTAGTCAAAAATAACCTTTTAACTTTTTCTTGGTCTTTAACTTTGGCTATTTCATCAAGACCCATACTGTTGACACCAAGGTCTTGTTTTAAATCTCTATTGAGTTCCTTTTCAATATCAACATAAGTTAGATTATAAAAATAATCAATATAAGATAACAAATAAGACTCATCTGATTTATATGATGATTCAACAATATGATCTATAAATTCATAAAGTCTTTTACCTGTATTAATCCAAGTCATCTCATCCGATGTATCATCTATGTTTGAATTATAACCCATACCAGTTTCCTCGGCAATAGTTTTCAAAGCCTTAAAACTAGTCATTTTTGACATTGATTTAAATTTCTTTAAGTATAAATCCCCAACATCTAAAACTCCTGTTATATTATATGTTTTACCATCTACACTAAATTTACTTATTTTGAAATCTAAATGTATAGGTTTTAATTGTTCACTTAAAGTATTAATAAAAACAGAAACCTTTGTATCATCAAGTGGAAACCCTTTGTCTTTCATCAAATTATAAGTATCCAAAAAAGTGACCTTTAAAACCGGAACAACACCTTTACAAGTCAAACTCAAATAACTGATATTATCAGGTCTTATTTGATAGGCATTATACCACAAAAAAGGTATTTTACCCAAGTTTGAAACAATTTCTCTTTGTTGGTCTTTTTGTGGTGGTAAATCAAAACTTATTTCACGAGCTTTCAATTTAGCCGGTACTATGTTGACTATATTAGGACCAACATTTGTATTACTAGAACCACTATCTTGTGAAGTACTGGATTGATTTTCCTCATCAGTTGGATTAGATGCTGGTTTTGTTGAATCCGAAACACTTTGATTATTTGCTAAAGTTGGACTATTTTTGTAGGCTTCTGGATCAGGTTTTTCTCCCTCTTTCTTCAATATCCAATCATAAAACTCAACAACATATTCATTTGCTTTTTTCCAACCAGCCGGAACAACAGTAACAACTCTTTCTTTACTATATCCAATACCACCAGTGTAATGAAACATTGCTCCTACCGCATCAGATAGATTCTTTGCATCATTTATATTATTCATGTTCCATAATCTACCAACCTTCGGATAATTCTGAAATAAATTCTTAAAAAAACCTACAATAAGTTCTGTTGCTGTTTTTATTTCATTAACTGAGTCTGGATCACTAACAATATTAGCCTGTGTATAAGGATCGAGTTGTTGATACAAATATTTGAAGGTTATTTGATTAAATCCTCTTCCCCTATACTTATATCCCTCACTCTTTGGTGCACTTCTTTTTAGTGCTTCAAAATATCTAGAACCTGTTGAATTACCACCATCACCACCATATAAATAATCAAACCATTGTTTAGGATCTTTTTTCAATTTACCTATTTCACTATCACTAACACCAGCAAGTCTAGATCCAAATATACTTCTTATGTAACTGTTAGGCTCTGTTGTTGCCCAACTTGCCTCATTCTGAGGCACCAAACCACTTTCTTTAGCGGAAACAGCCATTACTCCCGCCTGTGAAAATTTATTAGTAACCCCACCCTCTTTTAAGGCTCTATATAAAGCTTCAAGATTAGCTAATTGAGTTTTATTTGCTGTTGGTAAAAATTTTGCCATTTCAATTAATTTCTATTTATCCAATGATTAATCTATCATTTTCTACTTTAACTTGTGGTTTTGGTTCTATAGCCAGATTTGGTGGTAGTGTATAATTATTCTCCACGTATTTCTGTCTCGCATCATCTTTTCTAGTTGATTTATTTGGATTAACCAATAAGTTTCTATTTTCCTCTCTTTGCTTATCTGTAACTCTATACTCAGTTACCGCTGTTAAAGGTGGATAGACAAGCACATCACCTTCCAT